>Ga0208495_1000503_pt1 | contig 12751 bp, 10 predicted proteins | sample CryBogmetaGMA14M_FD_184551 | JGI IMG/M metagenome (GOLD analysis project Ga0208495, IMG submission 184551) | Freshwater microbial communities from Crystal Bog, Wisconsin, USA - MA14M (SPAdes) | ecosystem: Environmental > Aquatic > Freshwater > Lake | place: Crystal Bog, Wisconsin, USA...
CGTTCCATCGCACATAAGCCGATATTGAACACAGCAAAAATAGCGCAGACAGAAGGGTTTTCCGCTGGTTCACCATTGAGACCGTATCCACCTGGAGGGGATGAATCGCAAAAATCAGGGCAGTCACAAGACCAATCAGTTCGTTTCCGGATACAGATCTGATGACCAGGAAAACCAGCGCCACATTTACCAGGTGCAACAGAATCTGGACCACGTAATATCCCCAGGCGCGCATTCCAAAAAAGGCATGGTCAGTCCACAGCGACAAATATGGTATTGGCTGAATTTCACCGTAAATGTGGCCCGGCGAAGTCACTACGGCCAAGAGTCCCTTGAGCGACGTGTCCTTGACTAGAGGATTCTGAAGAACAAATAGGACGTCGTCTGTCGCCAGGTTAAACCCGAAACCGACGATTGGGGCAAACAACCCACCGCTAATCAAGATCACCACCATTAAATAAAAAGTGGAATCAGATCGGTGGTCCATTGAATTGCCTCCTAAAACTTGAAGCGTCAAGCTCGCGGTCATCGTAAATAGTTAATTTAGGAGTTACCCCGTATGCCTCTGAGCTATGCCATTTCTTTTTTCGATAGGAGATTCTGTCTTTGGAAAACTTTCTTGATTATAGTCCTCAATATTAGAATTGTCGTAAACAGCGCCAATTGATTCCAGCTCTGTAACTCAATCGTTTTCAAAAAAGCACCCACCAATTTTATGCTCAGTCCTAAAAGGGAGCCATGCGCTACCAGTATTTGCGCTTGAATTCTATTTTGCTGTCTGACGAAAACAAGAAAACCAGTGGCGCAGTAACCAAAAATTACCAGTGAACCGACTATTTCAATCAAAAGTGAAATGTTATTCAAAATGGACATTCTAAGAAGCGCTTGTTCTTCGCCTTTCTTCAGCCTTATCAATCTCTTTTTGCAAGAAGAAGTTTAAGACTGTCCTGATTATTATTATTGCGGAAAGCTGCCCAATGTCATTCCATGAAGGTGCAACTGCCGTTCGTAAAATGTCTGCCGCCAATTCGAACTCTATCGCAACAGTAAGCCATTGCCCTAAATTTAACCGAATGTCCTCCTTGTTGAACTGCATGTCTTTTCGCCGAACAGCCAACATCAAGGCCTTAACGGTCGCTTCGACGGCCCCATAAGCTATTACTATCGCCGCTGCCCCCTCAACGAAGGCGGCCAAATAGGTGGTGCACTGTCTGAATATTTCTAACATCTGAGCGCCTATCCCTCTGATATACCAGGTCCTGACACAATCTTATCTGGACCCGCGAGAAGTTCCTCTGCAACTATTTCTTAAAAGCTCTTGTCTTTTTACGGTTGGTCTGTATCAAGTATGCCGCAACGTAGCCGAGTGCAGCAGAGAGTGTAGAAACCGCCGCGGCGGTCACCATCCACCTTTCTAGAATTCGCAAATCCAAAGATATAAACAGCCTCAGCGCCTCCAGAAAACTTCCCGCATTGAGTACAGGAGCCATCTCCTTCCTAAAACCATCTATTCCCATTACCGTTGAATCACCGAGTACGAGAGTCCCACGTAATAATAGCCATAATAGAGTGGAACGACGGTGAAAGGATTCACTATCCACGTGACGGCAAAAGCTATGGCGAAATTGTAACGCACCAAGGGAAGCAACAGCCCGAGAGCCACTGTATGACCTCCAATGGGAATTCCAAGAGCCACAAAAAGGCCTATTGCCGCTCCTCTCGCATCATACCACGGCGGATTGTTCGACAAAGACAATGGAGCTATGAGGTGCCGTTGGATCAGATCGCGGCATCTGGGTAAGTGCCTGGTGAATAGGCCGGTCTTTTCCAGAGGGCCATCCCCGGACATGAGAGATGCCGGATCATCCTGATTCACAATTCTTTTCTCGGGTTTACAGTCTTCCTGGGTCACGTTGTTTCTTTTTTAAAGTTTACTTCTAATACCATTACTACGGCTCCGAGGAACAAGAAACTAAAAAACACTCTCTTGAATCCTCTTTGTAGGCGAAATGTTGAAGATATGTCGCTAGTTCGGTTCTGTCTTGCATCAATATCCCTCAAAATACTTCCATCAATCTTGATTGAGATTGAATCGCGTCAGTCGTGACCCGAATTAACACAGGCGGACACCCCTCAATGTCATCTACCAGTTCCGAGGTTACGGATCAAGACGAGTCTCTTGACAAGGAAGGTATCATGCTGTATTAAAATTATGAAGCTTATCTTGCGTTTCTCCAGTCGACCTCCAGCCAAGGACCACGGGCGTTATGCAAGGATTAAGATCCTAGGACATAGGAGCCCGTATTCGAGGACATTACGAGTTATTCCATCCGTTTTTTCCCCGTTCACAAAGAGCCCTTGTTCGTATCAGTTAACGCACTCCTGCAAAACGTGTGGCGTGCTTTTCCAAAGGAGCTAGAAAATGAGCATCAAGATTTATGTCGGAAACTTGTCTTTCGATTCCAGCGAGGGCGAACTCAAGGGGCTGTTTGAAACGTATGGGGCAGTAGATTCTGCCAAAATAATCGTAGACCAATTCACCAACCGGTCCCGAGGATTCGGGTTCATCGAAATGGAAAATCGGGAAGAAGGACTCAAAGCCATTCAGGCGTTGGATTCAAAGGATCTGGGAGGCCGCAGCCTGAAGGTGAACGAGGCTCGCCCCAAGTCGGACTCCAGAGACAGACCGCGAGGCAACGGGGGCGGTGGCTCGCGCTGGTAACCGTCTTTCTCTAGTTTAGTTTGAAGATCAGGCCGGAGTGAGATGACTCAAACTCCGGCCTCTCTGCTTCTTGGACTTGGTCGGCAAGGAGAAATCCATTGGGTGCAGTTTACAAGCACGCCCTCTGTCTACATCCATACTACCGTGACAGCCAATCCGGATCCTTGGGGATAGCCGTTTTCCCTCCCACGGGAGTAGAATATATCGCAGCAGCAATTGAGCCTCACGTTGAGAGGGTGACCCTGGTTGACCTGCGGCTTGCAGGCCCCATGCGCAATATCGAAACATTGACGAAGTTCATAGCTCAGGAGATAGACCTGCTGTGTATCAGTATCAACTGGGAATATCAGTTTTCTGAAGTGTGCTCACTGGTAAACCGCCTCCCTCCTGATGTGTTTACGGTGGTCGGGGGAAAACAAGCCACCGACTACATGGAGGATGTGTTCGATATTTGCCCGGGAGTTGACATTGTAGTCCGGGGAGAAGGAGAAGAGGCCATTGCCGAAATAGCTTCCGGAGTGGAGGCGAGAAATATCCTGGGGTTATCGTACCGCAACGGGTCGGGTGTTATTCACAACTCCAAACGCCCTCTTCAGAAACTGGATAGTCATCTTTACCCAAATAGGTCTCTTCGGCAACAAAAGTATCACTTCAACATGGGAGGTTTTGCCCTCCGTGGAGAAGAATTCGATATCATCCTTACCTCCCGAGGCTGCCCGCGCAATTGCAAGTTCTGCACTTTCACCCTCAACCCATGGGGACAGAAGCGCCCTTATTCAGCTCGTTCGGTGGATTCAGTGATTGAGGAGATCCGGCAAATGTCAGCCGGAATCATCCATATTGCCGATGAGGACTTCTTTATTAATCCGGCCCGGGCCAAGGCCATCTGTGAAAGGCTTGTTGCAGAGGGGATTGAAAAAAGGTTTATTGTCCAGGCCAGGATCGAGATATTCGAGCATCCGGAAGTCCTGGAAGCAGCGGCCAAAGCAGGAATCAAGATGTTTCTTTTCGGCATTGAGTCACCCAGCGACCGGATTCTCGACCAACTCGATAAAGGTTTCAACACGGCAACTGTAAGGAAGGCCTTTGAGACGTTTCGAAAATACCCGTTTTATTATCACGGATACTTCATCTACGGGAACGTGACAGAAACGGACGACGAAATGATGAGGATTCCTGTCTTTGCCAAGGAGTTGGGGCTGGATTCCATAAGTTATCAGAAGCTGCGTATAGAGAAGTATTCTCCTCTGAGAGAGTTGGTTGAGTCTACACCAGGCTATTACGTCGGGGACGACCGGATAGTTTACCGTGAAGGAGTCGGCCGTCCGGGGCTTAAACGCATCGCCTCAAAAATAACCCGGCAGTTTTATACTCCGACGCAGGTGTTTCGGATTACGAGGAAACTGTTCAGCACAGGCGTGTTCCTCCCCAAAAATATTGCTCCGCTGTTACTGGCCATTCCCTTTGTGCTGGCGCACTCCATCAGCTTCAAAATTAACAAATATATGAGGCGTTTTCCCATCTGGCGTAGGCTGGTTCGCAATTGAATGAGCGATATTAGGTTTCGCGTAACTTCTCAATAACGGTCTGACTGCGGACAGCCAGGAATTCTGAGTTTGTGTCACCGGCGTTCGTGGGACGATGTCATGCTACTATTCTCGTAACTACCATGAAAGGAATCACCCATGAGGATTGTTACTCTGTTTGGAAGCCCCAGGAAAAAAGGGAACACGGCCACCGTGCTGGGCTGGGTCGAAGAAGCTCTGAGGAGCCAGGGGCATGAAGTAGATCGTGTGGACGTTGTTAAACATAAGATCAATGGCTGTCTAGAATGTTATGCCTGCCAGAAAAAGCCCGATGAGCCGGGATGTCCCCAGAAAGATGATGCCCTGGAGATTTTCCAGCGCATGATGGATGCTGATGTCGTAGTTTATGCCTCTCCCATGTTTTGTTGGAGTTGGACATCTCAGATAAAGCCTCTCATAGACCGACACTTTTGTCTGGTTACTGACCTTGGGAACGGAGTATACAAGTCCCTTGCCGAAGGAAAGAAGGTGGCGCTCGTGGCGACTTGTGCGGGTCCCATGGAGGCTAATGCAAAGCATCTCGTTGAACAGTTCAGCGCACTGGTGGATTACTCGAAAGCTCGGTTGGTGGGCCAACTCTTCGTGCCTTTCTGCACGACACCGGAAGCAATTCCAGAGAAAACACGACACCAAGCTGTGGAATTGGCCAAAGAGATCGTAAAGTGAAATACGCAAAGTGCCACCCCTTGGTGAGGACACTAACTGCCTCCAATATGCGGGGATAGCTTTTGAGAATCGCAGGAGGCGGCGGCGGATCAGTACCGCCCCGCTACGTTGGCAGAAAAGCGGGTCTGATGGTTTGCCTAATTCAACTATGACCGAGGGGTGGATGTGAAAAATCAAGACAAAGAAGCAGATGGGCAACCGAGTTCAATAATCGCTCATGCTTATGCAAGTCTGTACGATCAGTTGGCTGACATAAAGCACTTTGTCTATTCCGTAACCAGACTCCATGGAGACCGAGATTCTGCGGCCGCCGCCATTTCTAAGCAAGTCTGTGAGATGCGAGGTGGAAGTGACAATGCTGTATGGCTGCTGATAGATCCTCGAACAGTTGAGGAAACGGCTCGGAATGGTGAACTGACAGCCAAGGAACAACGCAGGACAGTGGATTTGCATTCTACCAGTGAGGTTAGTCGGGCAATATTGGACCAAAGGGTGGTTTGGGTATCGTCCTCTGAGCGAACGGAAGAATTGTTCCCGGGCTTTCAGTCTCCCATACTCTTTCCTATTAAAGGCTCAACTGGGTCTCTTGGTTTCATGGTCTTGGATAACCAAGATCATGTTGAAGCCGAAGACTACCAGTTTGTATCCCAGTTCGCCTCTATGATTCTGGAGATGTCAGAACTTTATCGACGCTTGGAAGATGAGATAAAACTGCGCCGATCGCTGGAAGAGCAGCTCCGGAAAGAGAGAGATACTGCGCAATTGTACCTAGACGTTGCGGGGGTCATTCTGCTGGTTATTGATAAGAACGGAAAAATTGGCCTCCTTAATAGGAAGGGGAGCCAGATCCTCGGCTTTTCGTCGGAAGAGATTGTCGGAAAAAACTGGTTTGAATGTTTCATAAAACCGGCTGATCGAGTGTTTGTCAAGTCGGTGTTCAGCCAGGTCATGGAGAGTCACCTTGATCCCATTACCAACGTAGAATATCCCGTACTAACCAAGACTGGAGAAGAACGTCTGATTGCCTGGAACAAAACCGTTATCACCGATGACAGTGGTTTAGCGACGGGGTCTCTCAGCTCCGGTGAGGATATCACCGACCGCAAGCGAGCCGAACAGGAGAAGGAAAATCTCAGATCCCAGCTTCTTCAGTCACAAAAGATGGAAACAATGGGGACATTAGCCGGGGGCATCGCCCACGATTTCAACAACATGCTCACTGTGATACTTGGTTTTTCGGATATGCTTCTTGCGGATAAGAATGAGGGAGACCCGGGGTACGAAGAACTCCAGAAAATAGTAAAAACCTCTCAAGATGCCGCAGACCTTGTCCAGAGGATTCGCATATTCGGCAGAAAAGCGGAAATGAATCTTGTTCCCCTTAACCTGAACCGTCAAATTGATGAGGTGATGAAGCTCCTCTCGAGTACCTTGCCCAAGATGATTCAGATGGACATTCATTTGACGAAAGACCCTGTAATTATCAATGCAGACTCCTCTCAAATCGCCCAGATGGCAATGAACCTTGCCGTCAATGCCAATGAAGCAATGCCACAGGGAGGCAGATTATCTATTCGGACCGAGAACATCGTATTGGATGATGACTATTGCCGGGTTCACTTAGGAATAAAACCCGGTCCATACGTTATGCTCACTGTGTCGGATACGGGTCGAGGAATAGACAAAGGCTTGATGGAGAGGATATTCGACCCCTTCTTCTCAACAAAAGCCAGAGACTACCACAAAGGAACGGGGCTTGGGTTATCGGTCGTACAAGGAATCGTGCAGCAGCATGGTGGACACATAACCGTTGAGAGTGAAGTCGGTCGAGGTACCATCTTCAGGATCTACCTTCCTGCACTGAAACATAAAATAGTACCTGAATATGTTGAGAAGGAAATTCCTTATCCTGCTGGGGGTAACGAAACTATTCTCCTGGTTGAGGATATGGAAATGGTGAGAGACCTTGGGGTAACCATTCTCGAGAAATTCGGCTATACGGTCCTAAGTGCAGGTGATGGACAAGAGGCCCTTGATGTGTATGAGAAGGAGCAGGCGAATATTTCTCTTGTGATACTGGATATCATTATGCCACGGATGGAAGGTAAACATTGCCTTGAGCAACTCCTGCGGATTAATCCAGCCGTTAAAGTTATTATTTCAAGTGGCGTAGGTCAGGATGCCTTGATCAGGGATATAGTCGAGATTGGTGCGAAGGGTTCCGTGAATAAGCCGTATGGCATGAGACATCTCTTAACGATAGTTCGACAGGTTCTGGATGCCGGTTGATTTGTGGTAAGAAGCCTACACTATTCAGGCCGTAGTGAGAAAGCGCTCAAGCTGTGAGTTGAGTTGGCCTTCCTCAAAATGACAATAAAGAGAGGCTGGTGTGACATTGATGTGCGCCGATCAAAGAATGGATGGACCGGAGAGCGAATTCCCCATGAACACAGAAGCCGCGGACCTTCACAGTTATAGGGAGAGACTTAAGAGTGGGGAGGAGAATGCCAGGATCGAGATTTACCGAGAGATTGGTGAATTAAGGTTTCAGAGCGACTTTCATCTTCTCATTGAAGGTCTGGCCGACCCAAGCCCAAGAGTCACGTCTGTAGTTTCCGAGATATTGACAGAAATTGATGGTTCAAGCGTTGTAGGACTGCTTTTGGAATCCCTGCGCAATCAAGATCCGGGTATTCGCTTCATGGCCATGGACATTCTTGCTGAATTGGGTTCCGCTGCTCTGCCTCAAGTGACAACCTATCTGAGCGATGGTGATCCTGACGTTCGGATTGCTTCAGCGGTCATTCTGGGCAACAGCGGATTAAAGGAGTCTTTCTCCGCGCTGAAGGGAGTCATGGAGGACCCGGAAGAAAACTTACGTTATGCAGCAGCAGAGGCGCTGGGAAAGATAGGTGAGTCTAAAGCGATACCAGTCTTGATTGACGCGTTGAATGACCCGTGGGTGCGATATGCTGCAGTGGAGTCTCTGGGGATGCTCAACGCAAAGGAAGCCGTTCCCCATCTACTTAGAGTTTATGGAGAAGATGAGTGGGTTCGCCTCGCGGTAATTGAGGCGCTTGGAGATATAGGGGATCCCGGGCAGATTGATTTTATTATAGGTGAGATGAGCGGGAACAGTGAAATGATTCTGCACGCCGGCTTGAACGCCCTGGCCAAGATCGAACAGAGAAAGCCTAGTGGAGCTTTCGATCGACTCAAGAATACCGGTCTGGACGTAGACTCTATAATTGCTTCCGGTCTGGCCGTGCATGATCCCGATGTGAAAAAACTGGCTATCTGGACGCTGGGGTTTATTGGAACGGAAGATCACATTCCCCTGCTCCTAGGGCAACTCGTCGATTTCGACGATGACATCCGGACAGCGTGTCATGAGGCCCTTCTGAGTGTGGGTTCACGCCACTTGGACGACCTGCTGCGTCAATATGGCAATCATGGTGAACCTATCCAAAGGGAACTAATAGAGATTATGGGCAAGATAGGCGACGCAAGAGCTATCCACAAGATCATTCAGGCCCTTGAAGAAGGAGGCGATTCTGTACGCGAGGCTGCCGCCAGAACCCTGGCTTTCTTCAACGACCGTTCTGTGTTTGATCCTCTTATTAGGCACTTGAACGATCCCAGTGGGCTTGTGCGGAGCGCGTGTGCATTTTCTTTGGGCGCACAAAGGTCTGTCAGGGCCACGCGGCAGTTGATGAGTCTGCTGGAGGATGAGCATTCTGAGGCTAGGGAGTCCGCATCAGAAGCACTGGGGAAGATCGGAACGTCCGAAGTGATTAAGCATGTGGCTGTCCTGCTCAAACACCAGAGGATGGATGTGAGGCAAGCAGCCGTCCAATGCCTGGGATTGGTTCTGGACAAGAGAACGGAAACCTATCTTATAGAAGCGCTGAATAATTCTGATCGGGGGGTGCGCCGCTTTGCCGCCAACATTTTAGGAAAGCGCAAAACTGTGAGGGCCCTCAGGCCTTTGATGGTCTCCATGATGGACGAAGATTGGCAGGTCAGAAAATGTGCAGCATCGGCACTGGGTCACATCCGTGACCCGCGGAGCACGACTGCCTTACTCGATTCTCTCAACGATGAGAACCTCTGGGTGCGTTACTCCTGCGCAATTGCACTAGGACGGATAGGGGAAGAAAGTGCGCTGCCTGCCCTGCGCACGTTACTGCAAAACGATAAGGGACCAGTCCGGATAGCTGCGATGGAAGCGCTGAGAGTGCTGAAGGATCCCGGTCTGCTATCAAAGCTGATCGAGTTGATCAATGACCCTGATGAAGAGGTTCGTGAGGCGGTTGCCGAGATTCTGGGTAGTCTCCACGAGACCGGTGCAGTCACGGTTCTCGAAATAATGGTATCCGACCCCCATCAAAATGTGCGCAAGGCGGCCATGAAGGGGTTGTCAGGCAATCCGAATAGGGGTTGAACCTGCTATGGATTTATTAGGAGAGGGTTTCCACAAGATTCGGGATCTGATCAATAAGCGTAGCGGAATCTGGCTTGGCGAGACAAAAAATACTTTTCTCGAGGTGAGACTCGCTCCACGCCTCAAGATAACAAATTCGGAAACCCTCAAAGATTACTATTATTATCTCAAATATGATTCAAACGCAGAAAGTGAGCTGGAAGCACTCATCGATTCGGTTACAGTCAGCGAAACCTCTTTTTTTCGACACCAAGAACAGTTGGAGGATTTCTGTAGTGTCAGTGTCCCTGAACTCGTGAGGCGAAAAAAATGGACACATCCTCTTACCATATGGAGCGCGGGATGTTCCACAGGGGAAGAAGCATACACCCTTGCTATGCTCCTGATGGAGAATCCTTGCGGCATTCCCCTAGGGTCAATCAACATAATGGCTTCCGATATCAGCCCTTCTTCTCTTCAATCAGCTCGCGAAGGAATATATGACGACCACAGCTTGAGACATGCACCAAGGGATTATCTGGTAAAGTACTTTGAGAGAAAAAGTAGCGGAAAGTACGCAATTCATGAACAAGTGAAGCGTTTGGTCAAATTCGGCGGCATCAACCTTTTGGACTCCCGGGCGACAGGCCGGTTGAGGAACGTGGACTGCATATTTTGCCGCAACGTAATCATCTACTTCGATGACAGGCACAAGGTTAAGTGTATAGAGAACTTGTATCAATCGTTGAGGATTGGGGGATACCTGTTTCTAGGCTATTCCGAGAGCCTGGGGCGAATATCAAATCTTTTTGAGACGGTGAAACTCAAGAAAACAGTGGTATACAGGAAACCTGATGAGGCTTCTTTGTGAACCGCTTTCGGCATCTGATTCGAATATGCGTTCATAGAGGTAACTGTAACAATACCTGGCAACTCATCACGTATCCTCGGAGGAGCAACGATGCAAAAGAAGATTCTAGTTGTTGACGACTCGAAAAGCGTTCGCAAACTGGTGGAATTCTCGCTCAAGAGTGGGGGCTTCCAGGTGACTACAGCCGAAGATGGCCAAGAAGCACTGGATATCTTGGCAAGAGACTTGTTTGACGCCGTCATTCTCGACATCAATATGCCCCGAATCGACGGGTTTGAACTGCTCAGAAGGATGAAGGCGAATGATGCCCTTGTCTCTGTGCCGGTTGTCATGTTGACTACTGAGGGACAGGAACAAGATAAGGAGCAAGCCACAATGCTGGGAGCGGCCGCATACCTTGTCAAGCCATTTAAGCCAACGTCACTCTTGGCGTTAGTGAATGAGGTCTTGTCCCGCTAAGGAGGTCTTCCATGGCAGACAATTCCCAGGACCTGGATGCCCAGTTGCTCGGACAGATGCTGGAGGACTTCCTCGAGGAGTCCGCCGAACATCTGGATCAACTGAACCTGAGTCTCGTCAGGTTGGAAGAAAATCCAGAGGACGAAGAACTGGTCAACGAGATTTTCCGCATTCTCCACACAATTAAGGGTGGCGCCTCTTTCGTCGCATTGGACAATATCAAAGAAGTTTCCCACAAGATGGAGGACGTCTTTGGCGCCATCCGCAAAGGCGCCATCAGAGTCACTGCTTCGATTATCGATACCATGATGGAAGGACTGGAAGTTCTGAACACTCTCAGGGAAAAGACAACAGCCGGTGATAAGATTGAAGTGGATATTTCCTGGATCGTTCAAAAATTGTTGGGAATTATGGCGGAGCCCGTCCCGGAACATGGTGAAAAGCCCTCAGGGGAAGTCAGATCCGTTGCGCCGCAGGATGTTTATGCAGGACCAGAAAAAAAGACAGAAAAGCCTCGGCAAGGGCCGGTGTCCAAAAAATCTGTTCTTGTTTCTGAGACCATCAGGGTTGGAACAGACAAACTTGACAATTTGATGAATCTTGTCGGCGAGTTGATTACTGGGCGCAATCGGTTGAAAGAGTTTTCAAACCGATTCAGGAATGATGAGATGGCTGGAATTGCTTCCACTATTGAGCGTCTTGCAGGCCAAATCCGCTCTGCTGTGATGAGTGTCCGCATGGTGCCCATCGAGAGGCTTTTCATAAAGTTTCCAGGAGTGGTCCGGAACCTCGCACGTCAGCAAAACAAAGAAGTGGATCTGATCATTGAGGGCCAAGATACCGAATTGGACAAGACTGTCCTCGAACAGATGTACGACCCTTTGGTGCACTTACTCAGAAATGCCCTCGATCATGGCATTGAGAGGCCTGAGATCCGTCAAAGATTGGGCAAGACACCAGAGGGGAGGATAAGGCTTTCCTCTCGGCATCAGAAGAGCGGTGTGGTTATCGAAGTGGCTGATGACGGACAGGGGATTGATCCGGTAACGATGAGGGATATAGCCTTCAAAAGAGGCTTTATGACCAAAGAAGAAGCCCGCAGCATGACGGATGACCAAGCCATTCGGCTCATCTTCGCCCCCGGATTCAGCACAGCCGAGACTGTCACTGACGTTTCCGGCAGGGGTGTGGGCATGGATGTGGTCAAAGAAAACGTTCAACGATTGAGAGGAATACTGGACGTCCAAACTGTGGCGGGAAAGGGTACGAAGTTTCAGATTCAACTGCCGTTGACACTCGCGATCCTCGATGTCCTCATGGTCCGAGTTGCGGGGTTCTGCTATGCCCTACCCCTCAACACGGTCACTGAGACCATGCTGATTTCTTCTTCCGACATCAACACCATGGAAAAGCAGGAAGTGATTTTTGTGCGCGGCAGAGCCCATCCCTTGAAGAGACTCGGTTCAATTCTCCACTGCGGATCCCTGGTCGATTCCACTAACGGGACAGTTCCCGTCGTGATAGTAGGACTGGCTGAAAAGCGAGTGGCTCTCGCTGTTGACGAGTTACTTGGCAAGCAGGAAGTGGTCATGAAGCCCCTCGGAGATTACCTGGGAAGGGTCGAAGGAATCGAGGGAGCCTCTGTCTTGGGGGACGGGACCGTTACACTGATAGTAGACGTAGAAGCAACACTAAGAATGGAAGACATATTCTGAGGCTATCTCGGAGACCAAAGGAAGGTGGAATATGAACATTTTCGGGAATCTCAACGTGGGGAACAAAATTCTGGCGGGCTTCGGCATCATACTTTTGTTGATGGCCATTATGACCTGTGTGCTTATACGTGAGAATAACATTGCGACCAACAAATTTGTGTTTGTTGTTCAGCACGATCTGCCGGTTATCGAGAACGCAGGGGATTTAGATCATATGCTCATGGATATGCAAAGCAGTTTTCGCGGATTTCTGCTGACGGGTAAGGACGAGTTTCTTGGATATTACAACAAGGCAAAGGCCGAGTTTTT
>Ga0208495_1000504_pt1 | contig 12743 bp, 8 predicted proteins | sample CryBogmetaGMA14M_FD_184551 | JGI IMG/M metagenome (GOLD analysis project Ga0208495, IMG submission 184551) | Freshwater microbial communities from Crystal Bog, Wisconsin, USA - MA14M (SPAdes) | ecosystem: Environmental > Aquatic > Freshwater > Lake | place: Crystal Bog, Wisconsin, USA | collected...
ATTTTAGAATTCTTCCACCCACAAAAAAAATCAGGATGAGGTCTAATGACGCAACATCCTGACTTCAAAAGATTTTCCTGGTGGAGATGAAGGGATTCGAACCCTCGACCCCCGCGTTGCGAACGCAAATATGGGTCCCCAGAATAGAAGACTTCGTCGAAAGCCCCAACGATTTCAATCCCATTCGATTCCTTACAGACCTCTTTGGTCCCTACTAATCCCTCAATGTGTGATAAGAATGTGATAAAATAAACAGGCTTCAAAACCGCTTCATAAAAGGCAGGAATCATATCGTCCAAGATTTTAAATCACGCCGCTAGTGGTCTCTTTATTTGCGTACAACTCGCGTACAAGATTCGAATCCTCTCGCAACACCTAATTAGCCCAGTAAGGTAAATCACCGGTTCCGTGTTTTGGCCAAAAGTTCTCTGGCTGACCTTGCTCTAGTGAAAACTTTGAGTGGGTTATCAGAGATCGTCTGCCTGCTGTTCTGATACGTTACCTGATGTGAAAAAATGTTCCAGGAAGATTTCATTTGACGATTGGCGTTCTTAAGAGTTGAGAATTTTTAGCGGCTACCTGAAGCCGTACAAATATAGTGAGGTCATAAAATGAGAAAAAATAATGTTGAATTGACAAACACCTCTTGGAGTCGCCCAACTGGCTGCTCAAAAATTACTAAAGACAGGAAGAATTTTCACCCTGGACTGACCGCACATGGTTTGCAGGCCGTGGTGAATCCTAATTGTCACGACGGTTCAAAGGTCACGCTGGAAGAACATGCGGATTCTGTGATGGCTCAATACAGACCCGACCATGAGGAGGAAAATAATAAATCGCTCTTGAATGCTTTGGGAATCGACCCTTCGCTCCCAAAGGACTCACAACAACTCCACATAATCTACGGAACAAGAAATCCCGTTTTAATGATTCGCCGAGTTGGATTCCTGAGAAGCGAAATGCAGGAGGAACTTGTACAGGGGGTGCAAGCCCAGGTGGAGCGAAGTCTGGCGAAAGAACTGGAACTAAGGACCCTGGAAGGCAGTACTAATGGCAGCAAATCGCGTAGCAATAGGGTTCAGAATGGCAAATTGAGTAAAACCCCGATCGCTAATGCGGGCAAGAATTGTTGATTCACAAATTAGGAGGTACCAAATGTCTGCACATCTAAATGAAGTAAGAAATAAATCCAAGAGAAAGTGGACAATTCCATTGACCTGGTTTGGCGGGAAGGCTTGGCTTGCGTCTAAGATCCATCAGTACACGCCTTCCCACACAACTTATGTGGAGTTGTTCGCTGGAGCCGCTCATATCCTATTTGCCAAAGAACCATCACCGCTTGAGGTCCTCAACGATCTGGACTCCGACTTGATGAATTTTTATCAGGTTCTTCGAGATCCTAGACAATTCGCAGAATTTGAGCGGCAAGTGAATTTGACTCCATACAGTAGAGAGCAATTCGAGGAATGCCGAGATAATTGGCATACGTATCATGACCCTGTTAAACGGGTTTGGGCCTGGTTTGTCATTCATCGTCAGGCCAGGAATGGAATGCCGGAATTTAATTGGATTTATGATACCACCCAAATTCGTCGTGGCATGGCTGCATCAACCTCGAGATGGCTAGGATCCATCGAGGGACTACCGGAAACCTTTGAACGTCTTCGAAGAGTCCAGATCGAGAACCGAGACTTTCGAGAAGTTATTAAAATGTACGATCGCGAGCATACTTGGTTCTACGCCGACCCTCCATATGTCTTGGAGACCAGGAAATCAGGGAAGTACAGATGGGAAATGAATAATGGAGACCATTTGGATTTGATTGATATGATGCTCGACATCAAAGGCATGTGTCTGGTCTCCGGTTATGATTCAGACATTTACGAGCCACTGGAGTCAATGGGGTGGGAACGAGAAATTGTATCAGTACATTCAGGGTCCACAAAGGAGAGCAGACAGGAAATCTTATGGTTTTCCCCGAATCTATCAAGAACTTTGCAGGACAAGCGAAAAGGACTGGAACTCATCTCTGGTAAGACTTAACTCCATACAAAGCTTTCTCCTACCATCCCTACCCCACCTATATCTGACCCAATTTGTCACTCTCTTGAGCATCTTAGAAATATCATTCCTTCAATCTATCCAAATCTATTAACCCAGCTATCTAAGATCGACAATCTGAACCACATTTGAGTTTTTGCGGCTGATTTTTACTTGTGCATCTATCGAAGAGACGCTGTCGCGGTTGCACGGACATCGTCTCTTTTATTTGGAAGTAAGAACGTGCCATCACCAACCGGATCCACCTAAGTCAACACCCTCGTAACTGACGCGTGCCGGTTTGAATCGTGCTGCGATATGTCTATAGTTTCGCCTTTTTTGGATCAATAGTTTGAAATTGTAGATGAATCAGTTGAAAACAATCGGCGTTCCTGCCATACCCGTTTTTGGAAAAAACATGGGAAGGGGAACGCCGATGGCCAAGAGGAATTTGCCACAGCCTTTTGGGATTGACAAGATAAGTTTCAAGGACTGCTTCACTGCTCCAAGCTTGAGGCATTTCGCTGTATTGATAACCGGCTGGGCGCTCACCGTTGGAACGCACACGATCAGTCAGGTGATTCTGGCGACTGGATTACACGAGTCCGAGCATTTCGCAACGATATATAAGTTCCTTGGCAAGACCAAGTGGGAACTGGACAGAGTAGCCTTTGAAGTGTTTAGGACCATGGCGGAGACTTTGTTGCTCGGTGCAGTGGAATATGAAACCGTGGTGGATGACACGCTTAACAGTCACGTGGGGAAAAGGATCTGTGGTGCTGGAGTACAGCACGATGGTAATGCACCCAAGACCGGAAAGCCGATCGGCTACGGTGTATGTTTCGTGACTATCGGATTGGTGGTTCAATTGCCGGGAATTTCAGACAGGGCGTTTTGTCTACCCTATGCAGCCCGTCTGTGGTGGCCAAGGAAGACTAAGGTCAAACCTGCCGGCGGGAATTACAAATCGAAATCCCAGCTTGCGGTGGAATTGATCAGGCTGACCCGTTCCTGGCTTCACAACTCGATAACACTTCGTGTGATCGTAGATGGAGGGTATGCCAATCGGATCGTCATTCGGAATCGACCTCGAGGAGTTCACATTACTGGGAAATTGCGAAAAGATGCAGCTTTGTATAGTCTTGTGGATGCCGAGCAAACGGGGAAAAGGGGCCGTCCACGCCAAAAGGGTGAACGCCTTCCCACACCCGCTTTGTTGTTCAGAGGGTCGAAGAACCACTGGGATTGGATCTTGATCCGTCTCTACGCTCAGGACACGATGGTGTCGGTGCATCAGTTCGATGCTATTTGGTACAATACCGCTGGTAACGAGCCTTTATCAATTGTCCTCGTCCACGATCCTTGCGGTACATACCCTGATGTGGCTTTCTTCGACACAGACATAGGAGCTTCGGACGAAGAAACTATCAAGAGGTACTCTCTTCGATGGAGCACGGAAATCACCAACCGTGAAACAAAAAGTCTCTTGGGTAGTGCTGACCCTCAATGTCGTCTTGAAACATCCGTAACCCGTGCACCGATGATTGCCTATTGGAGCTATTCGCTTCTGGTTGTGTGGTTCGTAACGCAGTTCAGGATGGGAAAGAATCTGTTCCTCCAAAGAGTTCCTTGGAATTTCAGAAAGAAAAACATTACCTTCTCGGACATGCTGGCTGCAGCACGACGCAGCCATTTTGACCAAAGAATTTCGCGCGATCACGGGAAACGCGAGAACACAACAAAAATCACCCTGCCTCGCTCCACACGCGAACCCCGATTCGCAAAAAGAGCGAAACTATAGGGGTTAATCAATAATACAATTCTGTTGGTGCCATTGAACTCCTTTGCCAGAGTTGTCTGGGTGGTTAGGTCCGGTCTCATAGATATCAAAGTATTGTTTCCTGAATAATAGATCGTGTAATGAGGACAGTCCACAAAGTTGAAGGGCTGGAATCGCGCTCGAGCCAGTACGCTTTCAAAATGCGGAAAAGCCGTAGGACCTCGTTTAATCACTACCGCACCAATGTTTAATTCACTGAGGGATCGTTCTAGCAACTTGATTTCAGACGAGCTAACACAGGGGTTATTGATGAATTTCTGAAGAGCTAGGCGCCGATCCACCTCGTCCCCGTTGACTCTAGGTCTTAGCTGCTCGAGGTAGTGGGGTCTGGAAATTACAGGGTACGGGTGGTTAAGAATAGTAGTTGTCCACAACGATATTTCCGTGGGAGCTAAAACGGTGTAGTTTTTTCCCAACAAGCTCGTGATCTGTTTAACGATTTCATAGTCCTCGTGAGGGACCTTGAGCCGCGGCATCTCTAGCGAAGTGCCGTTGCTCATTGAAAATGTATAGCGCTTCGGCACTAAGGCTACGAAGAGCCCCAAAACGCCGAGAAATATACAAAAACCCATCAAGGAAACCCTTTGGGACGACCGAACATGAATTGCCGATGTCATCAGGACTGCCAACCAAGCGGTTAAGGGAACAGCCCAGAGAATTCTCCAGAATGCAAAGTGCCCTGTCAGGTTGTTTGCCCAAAAGTGGTAAAGAAAGGGATTCATGAACATGAGAATGAACCAAAAGGCCACACCGAGCAACAATCTTCTCAAAGATTGATTACTCAATACTGTCCAGGCTCCAATTAGGGCGACTATGAAGAACCATAGTGTCGCATCTGTGCCCATTACCTTATCCATGCACTCTTGTGGATTAGGAATGGTCGTGCCGCTGTTTGCGTCAAAGATCCCTTCAACAAATTGGGATCTAAAGTACAGGCCCAAGAATATTGGATAGAAAGAACTCATGAAACCAGCCAGAAGAAACTTGACGTTTTTCCGCGAAGGTTTCCAACAACTTAACAGGGTCAATCCAACAGTCACTGGTGCCACAAATATACCGTTTGTGGTCATCCCCACCGCACATACCTGAGAAAGTGCCAATAGAACCCATTTGCTTATACTGCGCGAGACGAAGAATTCTATCGCATAAACTGTCATGATTGGAACGATAAGTGACACGAGGACCGCTTTACCTTGAAACAAACGGACGAAACCAAAGTTTCCGTACGACTGATGCTGATCCCCGTGAACCATGAATATTATTACAAATGCAAAGAGAGCGTAAGGCCAACAATTCGGCAAAAGGATGCATAAGAGTCGTGTTGCAGCTAAAATTACAAGCGCGGCAAAAAAAACCGGCAGTACGAGATGTGCTACTGCAATGGGTTCCAAGCCTGTGATGTACGATATCATGGCGGTGAGCAGTTCCAGCGAATGAGACCGATAACTTGGTAATACTATTGGCCAACCGGGAACGCCATGCATCGTATCGAATTTTAGCAATGGCAGATCAGGCAACTCCAGCGCCCCCACGGCAATGTTGACGAAAAAACTGTCGTCGGCATCGGGTCTATGGGCTAGGGAGGTCAGCACCATTGCGATCAGTGCCATCATCACTACCAGACTAGTGCGCCATCCGTTGTGTTTTGCACGATGCAGTATCAGAGATGATTTGGAGAGGTCCTTGAAGTAATAAACACCGAGGAATAATATGGAAAGCGCCCAATAGAGTACATAGCTGGAGCTGATAAGATATAAGGTGGCCAGAGTGCCTGCCAGCACCAAGCCCATATAATTCCCTAAAGTTGGAGCGAAGTCTGACGTCGAGGGCTCATACGGAGTTTCTGGGGTTAAACCCTGGCGATTCCGAAAGAGTAACCAGTAAATAGCTATACCGCCTAGAATAGGAACAATGATTGATGCGAGCCTGAGTTGGCGGAATCCTACTCCCACCAATACGGCGAGGTTCGTTAAGATCGTCCAAAGACCAAAGAGAATTACGAAAAAGTCGCATATCCACGTCTGAGCCACTTCAAACCGATTTATTCCGCTGGAACTCTTTCTGATGTAACTCAAGACAACCCCTCCTGATAACAAGTCTTCCCACATCACCAAGGTAGGCTTTTCCACCTTAATGCTACTGTGCAGTTTTTGAGGACCACAATGTGGTAAATTTTATTCCTCACCCCAAATCGTCTTGTTTTCTGCATCGTTTGCCTTTTGGATGGAGACATCCCCCGCTAACCCGTCCGCGGTTAGAGCCAATATTCGAAACTGTCGAAAAGGCTTTCCTTTAAGCGAACTCAGAGGCAATTCTACGGCGAACCCTATTTTGTCCATTTGCGGGTCGCCGAAGTAGTTGGCTAAATCCGGCCTATTGGTGGGTCGAACCACGCCCAAACATTTCTCTCCAAGAAATAAAGCGAAGACGCTCGGCGGTACCTTACGCTTTTGATCGGCTCCCCATCCCACCAGAACCACCCTATTACCTTCAATTGAAAATTGCTCAAGAAGGCCTTCAACTGCTTCATTTCTTATGGAAAAAACCTTCCCATCCTGCGCTTTGATCATTTCATTTCCATCAACATCCCGCTGAATACTTAATGCGACCTCGTCCAGGCCATTTCTTCTGTAGTACGCAACAGCTATAGGAACTCCATCCACTGTTATTTGGGCTGCTTGTGGAGCGTCGAGTGTTCGGTGCTCTGGGTGCCAGCGGAAATTTGTAAGAAAATAATATGGCCTCCCTTGAGGAGGCTGGCCTTCCACCCAACTGATACGGTTTTTTTGTTCTGGTGTGAGGATTTTAATATTGTCTCTCGCCGGCCTATGGTAACCGTTGACAAAAACCGGATCTTGAGGGTCAACTTGTTTAAGTAGCTTTTCGTATAGCTGTTTGTAGGAAAGTCCCCAGTAATCCATCTCGAATTTCCCGTCAGCACCCTTCACTCCGCCAACAAGTTCATTAAAATAGACGTTTTGATGAGGGTGATTGCGGATCATGAAAAAAACTGTGTCCGCGATGTTCAAGGCCACCAGAACTGTTATGATTGTCATGACGAGATTAGGAATAATCCTGATTGGTATGGCATACAGTTTATTCCAAAACCACTGAAATCCGTTTACTGCGATCATGACCAAAGCAGGATAAATGAAAAACAGTTGTCTCCAGCCGTCGTAAAGGGTGGAGCCGAAAAATATGATGGGGGCTAGGACCGAGAACGCCCATACGTATGGCAATAATGCCAAAGAATCCTCAGAGTTCTGTCCGTTAATAAACTTTCTCATGTTGATCGGTAGGCACGCTAAACCAAATAAGAACATTATTACCACACTGATCGGCGATGTGATGCCAATCCAGACAGGCACATAATGCCAGGGTAAGCTGACAGACGATACAAATTCTCCGAAATACAAGACTTGAAGAGACGTAGGTAAATTGACCGTGACCTTAAGAAAGGTTATGAACACTTTAATGGGGTTATTCCAAAATATGGGCCAAATTGCTATAGTTATAAGGATGAACGTGAGAGAATAGATTAATGTACTCAAGAAGAATTTCGCGGTAAAATTGATTTGCTTCATTCGGACCAAGAAATTTAACCCAGCAAACAGTAGAGTAAGAATTGGAACATATAGGCCTACAATACGAGTGCTTATGCAGAAAGCCGTAATAAGGCCGTGTACAACCGCCCTTCGCCAGCTAAAATTCTCAAGATACCAGGTCATGGTGAACATGGAAATTATGAAAAGGGATAAGAACGGAATATCCCTGATGTTGAAAAAGGAGTTTGCAAAGATGTGGGGATGAAGAACCAAGAAAACACAACACATATATGCCCACAAATCATTATGGAAAAATTTCCTGCACAGACGATAGTAGAAATAAATTGAAATGAAGTACAGAAAGAACACCATGAAATGTTTTACGCGTAAGTAAAGTTCACACGAATCAACACAAAAGATTTTTGTGGCAACATGAGTCAGTGTCTGGAAGAAGGGTCCATGACTGTAGGGTCCACCTGGCTCCAATTTGAAAAGATACGGTTTCCCCAAAAATATCGTGTCAAAGGTAATTATTCCCAAATCTATATTGCGGAATTCATCCCAACCCACACCATAATCAGCAAATATAGCCCAACCCAAAACGAATAATAGTGCAAAACTCGTCAAACACAGGTACTTTGCGCATTTTGATACACTCATTTGGTAACCGTCATATGTCTTACATTCCGCATGTTTCTATGTAGGTGATTGACGATTTTTCCTGGAGAGGGAAAAATACCCCACAAGAGTGGTAAATTTTGTAATCAGGGGGCTACCTAACCGATGGATGTGCCCTATGCCAGTGCGGTTAGAGGAGATTCTAGCCAGTGATGTGAGTTTTTTACCGATTGTTGCGGCGTATGTCAAGAAGTTGGGAATCGTGGACGAGGTGAATCGGTTGTGCCCTACGAACAGCGAGGTGAAATCCGGTCAGGTAGTATTGTCGCTGATTTTGGACACGATTTCCCGAAGGAGTCCGCTATGCAGGCTGGAACAGGGCTTTGTGCACGAGGACATGGAGCTTCTGTTCGGTCAGGATATCCCTCCCTGCAAACTCGACGATGACTTGTTGGGTCGCACCTTGGATGCACTGTTTGAAGTGGGGACCGGTTTGATTCTTACAGCCGTTTCTATCAGTGCAGTTCGATCTTGATACGCAGTGCGCTCATCATGACACCACGAGCGTGACGGACTATGGAGATTACGATCTGTATCAGGACTCCAATCACTGTCATCCATTTGTTTTTACCAGGGGATTCAATAAGGACCATCGGCCTGATCTCAAACAGATCGTTCACAGTCTTCTGTGCGTGGATCGGGGGATTATAAACGCCGGTGCAATAGTGTCCCTCTAAGGCGGCCAAGTTGTTGAACGGCAATGAATCAGACAAAGTGATAAATAGGAACCTACTGAGCGAAGTGGCCGAAAAGATGCGTGAGTTGGGGGAAGGTGATCCAGTATATGTTGCGGATTCAGCCTTCGTGACCGAGGATAATCTTGATCTGCTTGCCGACGAGGAGAAGTGATTGATTACTGGGGAATCTGTAACACCGGAGTCTCTGGCTATTCTTGAAAGGTCCTTGGATGAATTGAATATTTATGCCGTGGTCATACCAAAAGATTTTGCGAAAGTACCCAGAATTATCCTATCTGTTGCATAAACGAGGCTTCTCCGTTCTCCAATTTCTCGGTAGCGAGAAGTATTTTGTCTTTTGGAGAGACCGAAATAAGACGGGAGGAGTTCACCCAGTGAGAAGTTATAGTGGTACGCCTTGAAAATAGTGTATATTGCTTGCAGTTGACCATTCTGGTTAATTCATGCCTCGCTCGGCTGATACGTTCGACCACCAACGTTCAGGATAGGAAGGATTTTTTAGGCGAATGGGTTCAGAGCAGCCTGGACATATCTCAATTCTTGGCGGTGGCATTGCTGGGCTTGCGGTAGGATATTACGCAAAGAAGAGTGGAGTGTCATTTACGGTGTACGAGGCATCAGATCGACTCGGAGGCAATTGTATTACGTTCCGTCACGGCTCCTTCCTTTTTGATTCTGGTGCCCACCGAGTCCATGACGTTTACCCTGATGTAACGAATGAAATACGCGCGATTCTGAAGACTGAATTCAAGCTAATTAATAGGCCTAGCCAAATCTATCACAATGGTAAATTCATAGACTTTCCATTGTCTCTGTTAAATTTGATTAAAAATATTGGACCAGGCCTGATGGTCAAAGCACTATTTGAAGCGGTTCTGTCGCGTCTCAAATCATCGGCGACCGGGGAAAATTTTGAGGCCTTCTTGGTATCCAGATATGGCAGAAGTCTATCGGAACTGTTTCTCTTAAATTACTCAGAAAAATTGTGGGGCATCCCATGCAGTAGGCTAGCTCCAGAGGCAGCGAAAAAGCGTCTGAAAGGGTTGGGACTTAAAGCTTTGCTTTTCGAATTGCTGGATGGGGAAAAAATTACTAGGGCACTTGTGGACGGTTCGTTTTACTATCCGGTAAATGGTATAGGTGAACTTTCAGATGGATTAGTTGATTATTGCGGCATCGGGCACATTAGGAAAATGGCTGAGATCACTAAAATACTGCATACTGAGTATAATGAGATACGAGAGGTTGAAATCAACGGGAATGAAACTGTAGCTACTGAGTTCGTGGTGAGTTCGTTGCCTGTGGATGTGTTGCTCAATCGGATGGAGCCTCAACCGCCGCGTGACGTCTGCTCGGCCCTGCGTTACTTGCGCTACCGTTGCGTAATACTAGTCGCTTTCTTTTTGGAGAAAGAGTCGGTTTCGGATGCGGCCACACTCTATTTCCCGGATTCTCGATTCCCATTTACCAGGGTGTACGAACCCAAAAACCGAAGCATTCGCATGGCACCCGACGGTCAAACATCGTTAGTGGCCGAAATCCCATGTGACAAGGGAGATGACACATGGTGCATGACGGATGCCACACTCATTGAAAAAGCACGATCCAAACTTTTGGAGACGAAGTTAATAAAAGACGAGGAAATTCTGGGAACTGTGGTACACCGTTTGGACTATGCCTATCCTTGTCTGGATTTACAAACCGAAAAACAGGTGAATATCGTTATTTCATTCCTCAGCGGTTTCAGGAATCTCAAACTGTCAGGGAGACCAGGCTCATTCAAATATTGTTGGATTCACGACCTGATGGCGGATGGCCGCAACATCGTCGAGCGATTCTTAACACAGTCAGGAGCTTTGCTCCATAAGAAAACTTTATAAAGATTCTGATTTGACCATCGGCCCGAAAGGCGAACAAGAACGAGCCATATTGCTTATCGTTTCAAGATATTCGCAAGGCCATTGAGATTCATTTTCCAGTCGTGTGGTCGCAGTGTCAGAAACCGTTTCACCAGGAAAGAGGGCCTCAGATAAAATGATTGGTACGCCTTCCTCCGCATCTTTGTCAGTTCCTCCGTGCTCAGGTTAGTCGCGTTCATCACGCATCGGTCAGGCCGAAGATCATGATAGTCAAGAAATTCTGGCATCCAGTTATGGTCAAGTGCCATACGGTGCAGTTCTGTACCTGGGAAAGGGGTGCAGAAATGGAATGCCACGAAGTCGGCTTTAAGTTCTTTGGACAGTTTAATGGTTCGCTCGATGGATTCCCTGCGCTCTCCAGGATTTCCGATCATGAAACTCGCAGTGGTTTTTATACCTGCCTCTCTGGTGACCCGGAAAGTCTCCTTCACCTGTTCAACGGTTATCTGTTTACGGAGTGTATTCAGTATTTCCTGGTCTCCCGATTCCACCCCATACTGGATAAGTCTACACCCAGCGCGGCGCATCTTCTGCAGCAGCGGAGGGTTGACAGAGCCGACTCTGCCATTACAAGTCCACCGAAGATCAACATTGTTTTCCATAATCAGCTCGCAGAATTTTTCCACCCTTTTTTTGTCAAGAGTAAACTCACTGTCCTTGAACATGATTTCCCTGATGCCGTAGCTCCTCTTAAGGTAGTGTATTTCCTCAAGGATCCTTTCTGGAGAGTGACCCCTGTATATTTTTCCCAAAACGACTTGTGCGTCACAAAATATACAGCTAAAGGGGCAGCCTCGGCTTGTAATCATGGTGGCAAAGGGAGTCCTCGATACCTGAGGACTTCCATACATCCCCATGGGCAAAAGCTCGTAAGCAGGGAATGGGATAGTGTCTAGATCCTTGATCAGGGGTCGAGGGCTGTTGACAATAACCTGATTCTCTCTCTTGTATGCTACCCCTAGGACCTGCTCAGGTCTCTTTCCATTCTCGAGAGCATCCATCAATTCTGGCACGGTCTCTTCACCTTCTCCATGCACAACATAATCGACGCAATCAAATGCTACAGAATCTCCAGGAAACAGTGTTGGATGAACTCCTCCGAAGATTGTTTTGATGCCGGGGGTTGATTCTCGGATAGCCTTTGCAGTCCCAAGGGCAGACCGCATAGAGCAAGAGCTTGCTGTTATCCCAACAATGTCGGTCTTGTATCGCTCTACTGATTGAATAATGTCTCGAGGGGTTCTCTTCGATACCGCTTGGTCGAACAACTGGACATCATGCCCGGCAGCTTGTAGTGCACCTGCTACGTAGGCTAGACCCAGAGGGGGATACCTGATCAACTCATTCAAATCATACTCGAATTTAGGATTAATCAACAGAATTTTCACGGGAGGACCTCGGCAGTGCTAATCCATAAAACTAGATTTCTTTGGAGTAACGAACTTGACCCGTGCTCTTGCAAATCCAGAAATCCTTTCAAGGTTCATGCATCGGTATCCACAGATTTAATAGCTGGTCTGGGAAAATTGGTCAATGACATAACATTTCCTTAAACGTCTTGATGTTGTGTCGGCCGACCGTCAATGACGATAGCGGGGTATGGCGATAAGCTGGGAGACATGTTCAAATTGAACAGCGTTGTGTCCTGAAAGGTCTCAAGGTCAAGAAGGACGGGTATCTGCACCCATTATACTGGGCTCCGTTCATCTTGGTGGGTGAGTTCGAATAGGGTGAGGGCACATTCATGCAAAATGGTATCAGACGCTTACACTGTTCGACTTGGGAAACTGTTTTCTATCAGCCATCTTTGATACCATGATATCATCAGCGTAAGATTACTGGGACCCCAAGGAGGTGTTGTCATGAATACGGTCCATCTATTCTGATACTTTTCCCCTTCAGGTCAATATATTAAACGCCTATTGACTTGCCTCCGAAGTTGGGGTAAGGGGCTTGTTCATTCCGATGGAGGTAGTCCAGGACAATGAAACAAGAGTCACTGAGTTTGCAGGAATTTCAGGAG
>Ga0208495_1000509_pt1 | contig 12701 bp, 12 predicted proteins | sample CryBogmetaGMA14M_FD_184551 | JGI IMG/M metagenome (GOLD analysis project Ga0208495, IMG submission 184551) | Freshwater microbial communities from Crystal Bog, Wisconsin, USA - MA14M (SPAdes) | ecosystem: Environmental > Aquatic > Freshwater > Lake | place: Crystal Bog, Wisconsin, USA...
CGGTTTTTTGGTCCTGATTGTGCTCCTTGCCGTGCTCCCGATGGTTTTCCCCGCAGGTCCTGCATACATTCTTGCCATTATCCTCTTTATTGTGTTCCTGTCTTTCGCCGGGTACCGGGTAAACGATAAGATAACCTGAATCATGCCGTTTCCGGGGATTTCTTTTTCTTTTCCGGTTCGGTTCTTTTCGGAACCTGGTCCTTTTTTGGGTCTGATTTCTTCACCTTGTAATAGCTCAGCGGGTGGCTTACCTTTTCGCAGAGTGAATCCCGTTTGCCGCACAATCCTGTTGTCAGCATGGCGGCACATGCCGGAGTACTGTATTCTGTACCGGTTCCCCCGCGCCCGGTGATATGCTCTACCTGGTACATGGTCTTATCCAGATCAAAATCCGGAGCCCGTGCGTACAACTGGGCAATTGCCGATGTATCCATGCCAATGTTGTGAAGAAATGCAGTAAGTGAAAACCGTCCGGCATGGGTCAGGTTCGCACCGGAAGAGAGTGCTGCAATAAGTGCCTGCATGCAGGGAGGAAATGCATGTTCCTCCACAGTACCGAACTGCCGCAGCATCTGTTCCTGATAGACTTTTTTTATCTGTGCTGCCATCGGTGCGAGAAATTCACAGATATGCTGAGGCACCCGGTGGGGAAGATCCCGGCGCAGGAGCACACGTATGCGTTCACGGAGAAGTTCATACCGCTCATCAGTTCTGATATCGACAAAACCCCGCTCGACATGGCGGTTTATGAGACGGTACCGGTCATCGTGCAGGGGGGCAACAAGTTCGACATAATCTGCCACCGGCATCCGGTCATCAGTGATCCGGATAGCAAGTTCATCTGCAATGGCGATCCAGAGCCGCGAATACCTGCCGTCTTCGGAAAAATAATTCTGGTTCCATTCCTCTTCATTTACTAGAAAATAATATGCCCGTTCTGCTTCGTTGCGGGTCAACCGGTCAATCAGCTGTTTATCGTTCACGCAGGAAACGATGATCCGTGCGAGCGCATAACTGGCAATCTCATCATCCGGAGAGCCCGTCACTTCCGGGGTAAAGACTTTTTTTGGGGTGATTGCCTCTTTGATCCGTATAATTGCGCGTGAGACCAGTGCCTCACCTTTCGGTTCTTTTAAGAGCGCATCGAGCAAAGAAAAACGTACTTTGATATGGTCCTGGGCTTTTTTTAAAAATGGAAAATGGGAGAGTTCCTTCGCAGATGGCGCGAACTCCATTTAGTCAGCCTCGATCCGCGGTGCAAGCAGGTACTCGACGTGCCCGTTGCCTCCCGCGATATCAAAGGAGAACCGGGCTGGATGATCGATGCCCAGATTGACTTCTACTTCTGCTGCACGGTTCATCACCCTGCCCATATCCTTGAGGTAGTCAAGGGAGAAGAGCGAACGGGATTCCCCCGGAGTGAGCGATTTAACCTCGTCTTTTGTGAACTCGCGCTGGATGTGATCCGTGTCGCCTTCTGCAATCATGAAGAACGTCTGGTCTTTTGCATTGATTCCCATCGCAATCTTGTCAGAGATTACTGCCGATGCCTTGATTGCATTGTTCAGGTCTTCACCGGAGATCACAACCTTGCCGGGAAGATTAATGGTTGGTGAATTGGGATCTTTTCGTATTGTGTTTGTATCAAGGAGTGTTATTGAATAGTGGTAACCGTGGACACTCACTGCCATCTTCTGGGCATTATCGGGAAGTTCAATACTGATAAGGTCACCCTTGCTTGCCATGTTGAAGATGTTCTTCATCTTCGAGATATCGATACCAACCTCACTCGTGGTCGCCTTATACGAATCGAATGCCTCTTTTTTTAAGGTGATGGCAATCATGGCGACATTTGCGGTATCCACCGCACGGGTTGAGATGCCGTTTTCCTCCGTGTGCAGCCGGCACTCGGGGACAAGAGCTGAGATCGCATCTATCGCCTCTTTGAAAATATCTGCATCAATCGTTGCTTTTAACATTGCGTTCCCCTTGACAATTGTCTTATACAGTATATCGTCATACGTTAATTATAGCGTTTTGGGTTTGTCGCACGATTTATTGGGGAAATACACGACCATGGGTTCACAGTGGGGAGCTGATAAGGGATATCTGCGCGCGAAACACGAGGGATACCGGTCGCGAGCTGCATATAAACTTCTTGAGATCCAGCGTAAGTTTCTGGTCATACGAAGAGATGACAATGTGGTTGATCTCGGATCCGCCCCGGGGAGCTGGCTCCAGGTGCTCCGCACGCTTACTGATGCAAAAGTGCTCGGTGTGGACCTGAATCCCATTGCCCCGCTTGATGGTGTCGAGACAATTGAAGGAGACCTCACGGACGTGTTAATACAGGAGCAGGTAAAAGCGATGCTCGGTGAGGTGAGTGTAGTGGTCTGTGATGCCTCCCCAAAACTGTCCGGGCAAAAAAGTTACGACCAGGCACGGTCAGTAGCGCTGGGAGAGGATGCCCTCATGTTTGCCTGCAATGTCTTAAAGCACGGCGGGAATTTTGTGGTAAAAGCATTCCAGGGCGCAGATTTTCCCCAACTGCACGCCCTTGCAAAGGAACACTTCCACGCGGTCAAAACCTATAATACGAAATCAACCCGGAAAGGAAGCACCGAATTCTATCTTATCGGAAAAAATTTTAAGGGTTGACCTGATGGCGGAGACATTAAAAGACCCGTACAACCGTCCGGTAACGAACCTGCGCATCAGTCTTACACCGCGCTGCAACCTTTCCTGTATCTACTGCCATGCCGAAGGAGAGAAAACGCCCGCCAGCCAGATGGACGCCGCAGACATAACTGAGGTTATGCGTGCCGGGGCAAAGTTCGGCATCAGGAGTGTAAAATTTACCGGGGGAGAACCCCTGCTCCGGTCGGATCTTGTGCAGATCGTAAGAGCAGTGCCGGAAGGCATGGAATCCTCCCTGACCACCAATGGTACACATCTTGCAGATTTTGCCGTTGATTTAAAAGATGCCGGTCTCCGGCGGGTGAATGTAAGCCTTGACAGCCTGAATCATGAGACTTACAAAAAGATTACCGGTAGTGACCTCCTCAGCGATGTGCTTGATGGCATCAAAGCCGCTCTCGATGCAGGGCTCACACCGGTTAAACTCAACATGGTTGTCCTTCGCGGCATCAATGATACCGAGATCGATGATTTCCTCGCTTTTGTCCGGGGCAACCGGAATCTTGTCCTCCAGCTGATCGAATTAATGCACTTCAAAAACTGCGATTATCATGGCGATCTCAATGGTGTCGAGGGGTCACTTGCTGCACGATCAAACCAGATTATCACGCGACGCATGCACCACCGGAAGAAGTACTGCCTTGACGGTGCGGAAGTGGAGGTTGTCCGTCCGCTCCACAACACCGAGTTCTGTGCCTTCTGCAACCGGCTCCGGGTCACCTCGGACGGGAAGCTGAAGCCATGCCTGTTGAGGAATGATAACCATATCTCCATCCGCGGTACGAGGGGCGAAGAGCTCGAGGCATTGTTCCGGAAGGCAGTATCCCTGCGGGAACCATTTTTCAAATAGTAATGTCGTTTCCCTCTGCCAGTTGACATGCAGTACGGGAATTTATTTACAATTCCACGGCACACTCATGGGTATGCATTCTGATAACGAGTTCCACGCTGCCCTCACACACCTCTATGAAAAATCCTTAATCCTGCACGATCTTGCACTGTTCAACAAGGTGCTCTCGTTTTATTTTATCGATTCCCTTGCGCATATCGATTATACCTGCGGCATTTATGCATTCAATTACCAGTCCCCAAAAAATATTATGAGCGGGGAATACCTTCGCTGGCGTATTGACGAGGAGAAAAAAGGAGACCGGGCGAAATTTCCGGCGTTTGTGAACTGGCTCAAAAAAACACACCCGGAACGATTCGCTGCGTTGCCCTCGCTCTGGCAGATGATCTATGATACCGAGGACCCGGCATCGTACCGCAGCTTCCGGATTGTGCTGGACCCGGATAGCCGGCAGGAAATACCGGCGAATTTCTTCTTTACAATCATAGACGAATTTTTTGAGACTGACTTTTTGAAAAGCCTGTACGAGGATGCATCGCTCTCCAATCTCTTTATGACCTTTATTACACAGCACAAGACATGAACGGTCAGACCATGGATGCCAGCAGAATCTGTGCGGATCTCGTCACAATAAGGAGCGAGAACCCGCCGGGAAACACCGCAGATGTGATCGAATATATCCGAACATTACTGGACAGTTTAGGCATCCGTTCGATCGTCACCCTGAATGCCGGCGGTAAATGCAACCTCGTTACGAGCGGAACGCAGCACAGGCTCCTGCTCTGCGGGCATGTGGATGTTGTTCCGGCAATGGACCATGGCTGGACATATCCCCCCTTTTGTGGCAAAATAAAAGACGGGTATGTCTGGGGTCGGGGCGCAACTGATATGAAAGGCGGGTGCGCTGCGCTTCTTTCTGCCTGTGCTGCGCAAATAAAAAAGGGTATGGAACTTCCCGCCACGCTTGCCTTTGTCTGTGATGAGGAGACCGGAGGTGAACAGGGAATTCGTTACCTGCTGGCAAAAAAACTGATCACTCCCGGAGACTGCCTGATTGCTGAACCAACCCCTGCACGACATCCCTGTATCGGGCAGAAAGGACTCTGCCGTCTTGAATTGAAATTTTCCGGAACACCCGGACACGGGTCGCTGTACCCGATGGTTGGGGTGAGTGCTGTCATGGAGGCGGCAGAACTGTTATCGTATGTGAAAAGCCTGCACGCACAGGAGTATCCGTACGATGCAGCACTCAAGGAGATTATTACCCGTTCATCCGCAGTATTTGCTCGCGAGTTCAATATCAGCGGGGGAAGTGAAATCCTCCAGAGACTGATGTTCAACCCGGGGATTATTACCGGTGGTGAGAAGGCAAATATTGTTGCCCAGCACTGTGACCTTGATCTTGAGATGAGGGTTCCATGGGGATGCTCAATCCCCGATCTGCTCTCCAAAATTCGCCTCCATGCACCCCACGGGACTATAATAAAAGAGACTGTGAATGATCCATCCCTTACAGATCCCGCATGTGATCTCGTTACCCTTGCATGCAATGAAGTACAGAAAGTCTACGGGGGCAATGTCTATCCCATTGTCCAGTGGGCGGCAAGTGACGCCCGTCATCTCCGGCTTGCAGGATTTAATGTCATCGAATATGGTCCCGGTGAACTTTCGACACTGCATGCGGTCAATGAACGGATTGCAATTGAATCAATAGAAAAGGCATCGGAGATCTATTTCGGAATTATGTGTGCGTATGCCGGAAAGATGATCGAAAAATAGGGATTGCCAGTTTTATTTCCAATGAAAAAGCCTTGCGACATTCTCATTGTTTATGCCCGATCCCGGCGTGGCAATCTACGGTTGTCATGAAATTCGGCAAGCTGGCTTTTCTTTTTACTTGCCTGAACCTGCATGGTTCATCAGGGTTTTTCTCTCCGTAATACAAGGACTGCACCGAAACCCACGAAGATAAGTGCGGTCATTGATGCAAATGGTGAGAGCGGGGTATACGTCGGCTTTTTTGTTATTGTGACTTCGGTCGCAGGTTCTGATACTGCAACAGTTGTTGATGGGGGGGTCAATTCGACCGTTGTGATCACGGGAACCGGTGTGGGGGGTGGCGTTGCAGGTGTAGTGCTGAAACGAATGGAGGCTCCCGTGGGTGTGGGAGATCCGGTGATAATGTAAACCTGACCTTTACCCAGGATTGCTTGCTTGTTCTGCAATGCATCTGCATACAGGGGGTTGATGCCCAGTGCCTTGTTGAAACATTCAGTAGCTTCCGCGTACCTGCCCAGCCCGACGAGCGCCTCACCTTTATTGTTCCAGATCTCTTCGTTTTTTATCGTTATCCTGGTACATTGATTGAACGCAGTCAGGGCATCCTCATTTTTTCCCTGCGCGAGAAGTGCCAGTCCTTTCTGGTTCCATGCATCAAGATTATTGGGGTCAAGTGTTGTAGACCGGTCAAACGCGATAATTGCCGGATCCAGTTTCTTCAGCTGCACATAGGCATACCCTTGGTTATAGTAGGCGTCTGCATGACTTGGATCGAGAGTAAATAATCTGGTGTAGGCAACAACTGCATCATCATATCGTTTCAGTTTGAACAATCCGTAAGCACGCGCATTCAGGGCATCTGTTGAAAAAGACGTTATCATCAGCACCTTATCAGATAGGTTGACCGCCTCTGTGTACCTGCCGAGCTTGTTAAACGTGACTGCTTTCCCGGTCATGGCAAGTGCATAATTATTATCGAGAGCAAGTGCCTTGTCGTAATACATGACCGCATCAGCATAATTGCCCACTGTTGCAGCGTTCTGACCCATCATGTACCATTCGAGCGCGTCCTCAGCCTGCACTGCCGGAACGAGCATGAGAATGAGGATAAAGAAAAATACCACCTTCGATCTCGTATGCATACCCCGGAATTCTCTTTTATCGCAGATGAATGTATTGTTTTTTGATATGCCCCGGATTTTATGGCAACGATACACGATTGCTGTCAACTGAAAAAAACGGGATGACCCATCAGGTTCAGGCAAACCATGATGAAAGTCGGCTTGCCGACTTTCATGTTAACCGCTGATGAGCCGATGACAGTTCAAAAATACGCAATGAAAACTTCAGACGGATTTCCATGTTAAAATGGTATGTCAACATCCAGCTTCTGCACCTTTCGGACAAATTATTTTTAAAGATATTTCATGTTTGGACATGCCCGATCACATTTTTTTACCGTGCGCCGGGATTACAGGTCTCCATGGTGCAGGTTCCCGTACTTTTTCCACGGATAACAGGGCAGATAGCATATTGATAAAGGTATAGTTCTCAATAAGCCACAGGTAATCATCCCTCAGTGCCTGGTTCTTAAGGACGCTATACGCCAGGTTCACGCGGGGAGTCCGCACAAGCTGCCGGTATTTATCGCGGATAATCCCTTCAGCCTCTTTTTTGTCAGCATGGAGCATCCCTGAATCCAGCCCGAGGACTGAAAAAAATGACTCCTTCGAAGGAGGAAGATACTGTTTCCAGTCCTGATTTGTGTTCAGTATCGTATCAGATCTCTCAAAATATTTGTCGATTGCATCGGGTTCAGTAAGAGTCAAAAGGATAATTTTCTCGACCATCTCGGGGTCATACTGTTTCAATAGTTCCTTTTTATTCGCCTGGTCATCAACGTTCTCACCACTCGAGATGTACTCTGCAATAAAAGCCATCATAAAGTCGTAGTCTTCCCGCAAACCGGGTGTGGTAAGTATGGAATAAATTTTTCTCTGTAGCTCTGAGTCCTGTCGGCAATCCCGGTTTATCGTCTCGATATCGGAATCCTTTGCAAGTCCGACAATGTCGTAGAGATCTGGTACCCCCGCAATGAACAAACTACAATAACTACCAAACATGGGATGTATTTGCACTAATCTGTCGAATTTTTTTGCCGTGTTGATAATATCAGTGTGGTTTTTAATCAGTTCTTTTTTTTCAAAAGGAGGCAAACATTTTGTATACTGTTCAAATATGAGAAGAAGCTCGTCATACTCGATCCGTAACCGGATGTTACTGATTACCAAAAATGCTTCATGAAGGATCGGAAAAGGATAAAACTGGGGATCCATCTTTTTCTTATATGCCGATGCTATCTGATCTGCTGTTGCTCCCCGGAGAACGCCAAGCACGCAATAATAGGTTGGTACCCCATCCAGAAGATCGTCTACCCATTGGGGGTGCCGGTCCCCGAACCGGTCGAACCGTTCCAGGTACCTGCCGACCCGGTGTTTGTCCATAAAAATACCGGAGACCTTCCAGTAGGGATCATCCTCAATGGGTAATACCGGGGGTGTTTCCGGTATGCGAACAGTTCCCGCGAATTTATTTTTTTTATGGCTCATCTTTTCGCCTGATCTCAATCACGCTGTCATCTTTTATGTTGAGACCCTCAATTCTCTCTGAATCATCAGGTTCAATATTATCACAGATGATCGTCTCATTTTCTCCGATCATCCCCTTTTCTGATAGTTCTCTTTTGAGGTCTGATACAGTTCCGCGGGGATTAAGAAACATGTCTAAAGTCACTTTACCGGGCGCATTTTTTATATCGACATGTACGCTCTCGACACCAACGATTTTTTTCATCCATTTGTTCTTCTCTTTCTTTGACAGCCGGCTACGGGACTCCATTTTTACTGTACGAATGTTGCCGGAATCAGTATCTATGGCAGTGACATTTAATATGCCGAATTCTGCGCCGACCTCGAAGGTTACAATAATACGGTTCTGGTTCACAGGCATCGGTTCAATGGATATCCAGAAATCCCCGAGGAACTCATTATCATCAGCCATCTCTTCATCCCCCTGGTAGACCGGTATGATAACCTCGTCAACAAAATTGCCCGCATTCGTATAACTACTTGTTCGGGCAATCGGGATCTTTGTGTTTCGTTCAATAATTTTTGAGAGCGAGCCATCTGCTATCTTTACCCCCAGTGAGCAGGAAACCACATCACTGATCTCGATATTCTTTGCAGTCCGTGATTTTTCCTGAATGTATTCAGTGCCCGCAATGGCAGCGCCAAGGGCAACGGCTGTATACGGGTCACCACGCATGGGTTCCTTTCCGAAATACTCAGTGACAAATGTCCGGACTGCGGGTATGAGCGTGGTGCCACCGACAAGCAGAATATCATCGATCTCGCTTTTTTCCAGCGATGCATCCGATAATGCCTGCTCTATCGGAATTTTTGTGCGTTCGATCAGGTCAATAATCATGGTGTTGAGCGTTTTTCGGGTCAATTCCATGCTAAACGGGGGTTTGCCTTGAGCAACAAAGGGAATGTTAATTGTTGTGCTTTCAGCTGTAGAAAGTGCAATCTTTGCGTCTTCAGAAGCTTCTTTTACTGTGGCAAGAAGCGCAAGATCTTTTTTTATGTCAACACCAAGTTGCTGGTGTATCTTTTTTGTCAGATGCTCGACAATACGGGCATCGATATCGTCGCCACCAAGCCGGTGTTCACCTGTGCTCGCATCGACATCAAAAAATCCCGATGAAACCGACAGTACAGATACATCAAAAGTCCCGCCCCCAAAATCATAAACCAGCACTTTTCTGTCCCGGTCTTCCCGTATACCATACGCGAGCGCTGCGGCAGTTGGTTCATTAATCAGCCTCAGAACATTTACACCGGCAATCTCTGCGGCATCCTTGATGGATTGCCTCTGGCTGTCCGTATAGTTGGCAGGGACGGATACTACGGCATCAATAAATTTTTTCCCAAGCCGGCTCTCCGCATCGTCCACCAGTTTTTTAATTATTAATGCGCCGATGTATTCCGGCGGGAATTTGTGCCGCCCGATCTTCTTCTTATAGTCAGTCCCCATCTCACGTTTGATAGAACTGACCACTTTATCGGGGTGCACGATCATAGAGCGCTTGGCGAGTTCACCGACCACATACTCATCCTCTCCCTTGAAATGGACAATAGACGGTGTGATCGTCTTTCCTTCGACGTTCTCAATAATCTCCGGTTCGTCCAGCAGCATATATGCCATCTTCGAGTTTGTAGTCCCGAAGTCTATTCCCAGAATATCCCGATTTATCATGTACCTCACTACTCTCCTGCAAACCATTCCTTTTTACTATCGTTCATGAGCATCTGTTTAACAGAAAAATACCTGATTAGTATTTTCTTTTTGCGGCACCTGCGACTACAAGTCTCATGGGCATTTTTTGTTATCATCAATGGTATCTTCATCCATAACAGGTTCACCATCTTCGGGTTTTTGGTCACCACTGGAATCTTCGTTCAAAACCGATTCATCATCCTCGTTTTTTTGATCTTCGCTGGCATTTTCATCCATAACAGGTTCACCATCTTCGGGTTTTTGGTCACCACTGGAATCTTCGTTCAAAACCGATTCATCATCCTCGATCTTTTGGTCACCACTGGAATCTTCGTTCAAAACCGATTCATCATCCTCGATCTTTTGGTCACCACTGGAATCTTCGTTCAAAACCGATTCATCATCGTCGGTCTTTTGGTCATCACTGGAATCTTCGTCTAAAACCGGTTCATCATCGTCGGTCTTTTGGTCTTCTGTCACGGGGTGGGTTATTGGATAATTCTGAACCGGCATTTCCTCATCTGTTCTTGCCAGATTTTTTCCCAGAACCGGTTCGGTGTTCTGGTTATCTTCCACGATGTGGGTAATTTTGTTTTCAAGTGATAAAAATTTCTGTTCAAACTGATTTGTTATTTCATACAAAATATGCTCAATCTCACGAATCTTCTGTTTTTCATCCTGTTCGTGCGTAATACAATTTTTCAGGGCGATTATTTCCCGTTCAAGTTTTCCTGTTTTTTCATTCAGCATATTTTCGAGTTCATCGAACTTTTGAGTATCTGCTTCAGATTCTGTTAAAAAATCATGTAATGCTTCGATTTCCTGTTCAAATTGCTCGATCTTTTCACCCTGAACATGGCAGAGTTCATCAATTTTTTGTTTTTCTGCGACTGATTCGGCGAAAAAATCCTGTAAACCTGCCATCTCCTGCTGAAGGATGAGGTTTTTCTGATTCTGGACTTGTTTGAGTTCATCAATCTGCTGGTCAATTCCCGCAAACCTGCGCTTTGCTGGGAACATCCAGCAGGTAAAATTTTCCCATATCCCGGTTTTTTTGCGTTTTATTGGTTCACAAGGACGTTTTGAAATGATCACTTCAGCCGGGCGGATGACCATATTTTCGCTGCAGTACCCTTTTCGTATCACCCGGAAAACGGTGTCCTCAGGATAGAGACTGCCGTATTCGATTCCAACTGCCATATGCCGTGTATTATCGAGATTGTCCCCGGGTGCCGGATCAACAGGGGTAAGACCGGATGCAACAAGGAGTTGTTGGTACATCACATCAAGATTCTTCTGGAAATTTTCGTTATTATTTTTAACAACATCACATGAACAATTTTGATCTGTCACAGACATCCGGCACAAGGAATCTGCTATGACCAGCATTTTTTTTGCAGAATCTGACCGCAGTTCTTTTTTTTTAATTTCTTCATTTCTCCGGCTGGTGTCAATATAGTCCTTGAACTCCTTCTTTATGTTATTATATTGTGATTCAAACCGGTCGGCTTTTTTTTGTATTTCTGTGGCAGAGTCCTCGTCCATCGCAATTATTTTGAGTACTGAATTGGATATACCTTTTTATTTAATACAGCCCGGAGATACTGTTCAGTCAGTGCGGCGGGGTCGTAATGAGTGATGAAACTTTAAAAAAACTCCGGAGTATTTCCGGACTTTTTGTAAAATTCAGGCATTGAACTGAGAATCAGGTGGTGAGATGTAAAAACTCACTCAAAATGAGTATGAACTGGCAACTGTAATCTGAAACTCATGGCATCAATATTACATTTCTCATGAAGTATAGCAGTGATTACTTCGGATATCCCCAGTACTTCCCGGATAAGTTATTCACGAGGCTGGTACAGGATTATCGGTACATGCTTTGCGTAGAGAAGGAAATCTTTATCTGACGTAAAGATTTGCATCTTTGCTTCTGCCGCAGTAGCGCAGATCAAAAAATCGATCTGTGATCCCTGGACGCCGTTTTTCCGACACAGATTGTAGAACTCTGCTGCTCTTTCATAATAATTACGGGTCAAAGGAAGATCTTCAAAGAATTGCAGCTTTTTTTTCAGCGAGGAATATTGCATCTTAGATGAAATTCCGGATAGCAACTCTTGTCTGATAGGACCAATCATCACAACCCTCACTTCATTAATCAGTTCGGAGAGCTCCCAAACGAGAGATTGATCTTCCTCTGGAAGTGTGCCTGACCTTCTCAACGCCAGGGACCAGATAGAGGTATCTACGAGAACATTCATCAGTGTGATCTGGTTTTCTTATAGTCATAGTCTGGATCGTAATCCACTTTTCCAAAGAGTGAAGTAATCTGCATCTGCTTTCTCCTTTGTATATACTCTTCAAGTGCTTCAGTGACTGCAGCCTTTTTCGTTCTCGCGCCACCGATATATTGGGCATCGATTATAAGTTTGTCATCGAGTGCAAGATTAGTAGCCATGTTACACACGCCCCTACATAGTAGTTTACACAAAATAGTAGGTTTCAGGATGTTTAAAAGTATGTTTAAAAACGGGTGGCGATTCTATGAGGTATTCCCCCTTGTATCGAGCGTGCCATGTTTTATCCACAACTTCGCCGGGCACTGCTCGCAAGGTTCCCCTTCCGGAAAAACGTTACAAAAAGCGATGCGCTTTTATACAAAATTCCGCATTGGACAACCCCGGTTTCATTGCACAGATGCAGGACTGCGGCACTCGCACCATCCTATCGTTATCGCGACAGAACCCGCGAGAATTGCTGTGACACAAAAAGCGGAGAGAAAACCTGCACTGTCAGCAATGACGCCAACAAGAATTGGGAGAACCGTCATACCACAATAACTCGCTGTCGTAAAAAGACCCATCGCGACGCCCTGGTGATCTTTTGCTTCTGCAAGAAATGCCATCTGGGAAATCATCACAACCCCGGCAAGAGTACCAAGGATGACAAATCCCAGCGGGGTTACAAAGGAGATCATCACGCCGCCGATCATCAGGACTGCTGACCAACGGATTGCCGTTACCGGAGAAAAAGATGC
>Ga0208495_1000520_pt1 | contig 12456 bp, 12 predicted proteins | sample CryBogmetaGMA14M_FD_184551 | JGI IMG/M metagenome (GOLD analysis project Ga0208495, IMG submission 184551) | Freshwater microbial communities from Crystal Bog, Wisconsin, USA - MA14M (SPAdes) | ecosystem: Environmental > Aquatic > Freshwater > Lake | place: Crystal Bog, Wisconsin, USA...
GAAAACGCACCGTCTTCCATCCAGAATGGGTTGGCAATCTCCACTGAAAAATCGCCGCTCATCGGGTTTGCCGTATGTGCTCCCACCACGCTGTGGACATACACGGCACGTTCATTTGCAATATCCTCCCGTCTTCCGTCAACAACAAAATTGTGATGCCCGATAGTAGGCAGACCGCCATAGCCGCCCCGCACTGCATTTCCGGTCGCGGTCTTCCCGAAACGGTACGCGGTTTTGAGATCGTAAGCAAATGCACAAAGGACCCCGTCCTTCACGTAATCGATCCGCCCGGTAGGTGTTCCCTCGGCATCCCACCACGCACTCCCGTTTGCCTTCCCGCGATGGGGGTCGTCATACATGCAGAGCCCGGAAACGGTAACCGCATCACCAATACGGTCAGCCAGTTTTGAACGCCCCATGTGGACATTTCGCCCGGAGAGGGCGGGAACAAAGACGTTTGACAGGAGGTCGGCATAGGCAATCGGGGAGAGGATGATATCGTACTCGCCCGTGGGAATATCCTTCCCGTCAACAGAGTGGGACGCAAAAAACGCAGCCCGTTCACCAACTGCAACCGGGTCCACCATGTCCGTACAACAGGCATGATCAAATTCAGACCCGGTGGACTGCCCGCTGATCGCTTCGAGCGAGACCGATATTCCTGTATGGCGGGTTGAGTAACGAATGCCGTGCGTGTTTGCAAACGTCACCTGTTCACGGGACAGGGATGCAGAACCTGCCATCACTTCCGCCGGATGCTCAGCTGCCCCTTCCAGCATCTTTTGTAACAATTCCCGGGCGTTCTCCGGTTCGATCGTCATGGAGGGATCAAATGAGAGGTCCGCATCCGGCAGGGGGTTTGGACCGGGAAGCCCGTTCCACGTCTGGGATGTGGCAAGTCTCCCGCTTGCCACTGCGGCATCCAGGCATTCCCGCCACTGTTCCGGGTTGTTGGTACTCGAGGCGCCGATCTTCCCTTTGTCAATGGTGCGAATGCACAGCCCGCAATCCGCAGAAGAAGTGGCGAGACTGACCTTTTTCTTTTTTAAGTCGGCAGAGACCGAGGTGCCCTCTACGTAAAAGACTTCAATCTCACGAGCCCGCGTTGCCCCCTCCTTTATCAGTGCCTCAATCCACTCCACTGCCACCCACCACCGCATCGCACAAAAGGACATGAGGCGCCCCGTCACTCACCGGCACGCTCTGCCCGCCTTTTCCACAATACCCCGGGTTCATCAGCCGGTCCTTCCCGCAGAGAGTGATCCCGTGAAGCGTTGTGAGGATCTCCCCGGAGAGCGATACGTCCCGGCACATTTTCGTGCATTCGCCATTCTCAACCAGGTACCCGTACGCTGCATTGAACTGGAACACCCCGCGTCCCGGATCAACCTGACCCCCGCGGGAGCCTTTGAGGAATATGCCGTTTTTGCACTCGGAAAAGATCTCTTCTGTGGTTGCATCACCGGATTCGATGTACGTGTTGCTCATCCGGACAAGCGGGGGCTCACCGGGCATCGCACGGGCATGCCCGGCAACCCCGTTCCCCACTGCAGCAAGGGTCTCGCGGTTGTGGAGGAACGCATTGATCACACCCAGTTTAATGATCTCGGTCCGGCTGACGGCAACCCCTTCCGCGTCCACCGGTTCAAACCCGAACTCATGAATGCCCGGATCATCAACAATCGTGAGCTGTTCATTCCCTATCTTCTGCCCGGTCCTGCCCGCTAAAACCGAGTTTCCTTCCTGGATCAGGTCCCCCTCACTCGCATGCCCCACTGCTTCGTGGGCAAAAACACCGGCAAGCTCGGGATCGAGGACTGCATGCATCCTGCCCCCTTTTGCCGCACCGGCATCTAAAAGTGCAACCGCAATCTCTGCTGCTTTTCTGCCGAGTGCCTGCCGGTGCCGGAGGTTGAACCCGTGAATGGAATGGTCGCGTTCATACCCCATCTGGACATTTCCGTTCTTTGAGGCAACCGCCAGCACATTGAAACCGGACCGGCATATCTCGTATGAATACTCACTTCCGGAGCTGTCGGAGAACCGGCACTGCTCAATCCGTTCGATGTAATTTGCGCGGCGGTTGACCACCAGCGGGTGCCGGGCAGCTGCTTCAATCTCTGACAGGATTGTTGATTTTTCCTCGATATCCACAGAACGGCAATCCTCTTTTGCCGCGGGTACAGAAAGCGTGTGCCGGGGGCAGTCACCAAGGATGACCGGCTGTTCGGTGATCCGGGCGAGCTTCTCTGCGGAGGTGAGGTGCTCTGCGAATTTTTTTTCCGAACCGGGAGTATAGTTGTCAACCTGGATGATGCCCCATCCCCGCTGTCCAAGGGCTCTCACCACCGCTTTGGAAAAAAAAGAAGTTCCTGCGGATTCTACAACACCGCTGTCAATGTCGATGTGCGTAACCTGCCCGGTTACATGCCGCACATCATAATAACGGATACCTGCGGGCGCATTCATGCGATGAGAGGGGTGAGTACGGGGGTCTCAGCGATCATCGCTGTCGATCGTAGCGCCATCTTTTTGAGCTTTGCAAGGAACCCTTCCGCATTTTCCGGCACAAGGGCGTACTTGAGCACTTCATCGATGGTGTCAACAGGAATGACGGTGACAAGGGGCTTATACTGATCTTCGATCAGCACATCATTGATGTTTGTCCTCGGGATGAGAACGGTTTTTATGCCGGCTTTTGCTGCCGCCTCGATCTTGAACGTCACGCCACCCACCGGGAGAACATCCCCCCGGACTGATAGCGAGCCGGTCATCGCGACATCCTGCCGCACAGGGATCCCTTCAATTGCGCTGATCACCGCAGTCGCCACACTGATCGATGCCGAATCGCCCTCGACGCCCCCATATGTTCCGATGAACTGGATGTGGATATCAATATTTTTCACGTCTTTTCCGGTGAATTTCTTCAGGATCGCACTGACGTTTTGGATGGATTCCAGTGCGATCTCTTTTAACATCCCGGTTGCTATCACCGTTCCGCTGGCACCGTGGGCAGGAGTGACTTCCGCCATGATCGGGAGGACTGATCCCGAATCGGTTCCCATGACGGCAAGCCCGTTCACGCGCCCGACGCGTGTCCCCTCAACAACCGTGAGCTCGTATTCCCGGCTCCTCTGGATATATTCATCTGACACCTGGTCTTCGATCGACCGTGCGGTTTTTTTTGCCCTGGTGACATGGGCGGCAGTCGTGAGCGTGGCTCCTTCCTGTCGCGCGATATCCCCGGCGACACGGATCAGACCCCCCATATCCCGCAATTTCAGGGTGAGGTGCCCCTTCCGGTTCGAGCGCCGCCGGGCTTCCCGTATGATCTCGTCGATGGCACGGGAGTCAAAATGCGGAATCTTGCCGTCATTTTTCACTTCCTGCGCGATGAAGCGGATGTATTTCTGCCGGTTTTCGAGAGTGTCCTCCATGTTCTCTCCCATGTACACTTCATACCCATACCCGCGGAGACGGGAGCGCAGCGCCGGGTGCATACCCTGTATTGCATCGAGGTTCCCCGCCGCGATCATGACAAATTTACAGGGGACGGGTTCGGTCCGGACCATCGCGCCACTCGACCGTTCGCTCTGCCCGGTGATGGGGGATTCCCCTTCCTGGAGTGCGGTGAGCAGGTTCTGCTGGGAGTGGGGATCGAGCGTGTTTATTTCATCGATAAACAACACGCCGCCGTTCGAACGGTGGATCGCACCCGCTTCGACCCGGTCGTGTGCCGGGGTCTCAAGCCCGCCACTCTGGAATGGATCGTGTCGCACGTCGCCGAGGAGTGCCCCCGCATGCGAGCCGGTCCCGTCAATGAACGGCGCCGTGCTTTTTGTATCGTTTGAGACGAGCAGCTTGGGCACCATCGCTTCTTCGCGGGGCGTGGTGTAGCGCAGCGCCATAAAAACAAATGCTGCGGCAATAATTCCCATAAGCCACTGGAAGGTGATGAACGAATAGCCGATGATGCCGATAACAAGAAGCAGGAGGATGGTGTTCCGGAACTGTACCTTCTTCTTTGCCTCGGCTTTGTGCGCCCCCACAATCTGTTTGCCGCGACCGCCGGCAACAGTCCGGACTACCGGGTTGTTGGGGTCATCGGAGTTCGGGTACACGAGAATATCCACTAATTCTTCTTTAGGCAGGAGCTCTGCCATCGCTTTTGCAAGCATGGACTTTCCGGTTCCCGGGCTCCCGATCATCATGACATGCCTGCGCTGTATTGCTGCCTTCCTGATCACTTCAACCGCATGTTCCTGACCGATCACCTGGTCGATCAGTTTCGCGGGCACTTCAATCTGCGAGGATGCACCTTCAACAGCGGGAGCTGTCGGGGGAACCTCTTGTGTTTCAACGTGAGTCGATGCAGGCTGTTCTGATTTTTCCATTGCCGTATTTCCTCTAACTTACCAGTGGGTATCCTATTATTTGACCCATGATAGTTTAAGTACTTTCAGCTGATGGCTACCGCCGGTTATCTATCGCCTGTTATCTCTCGTATGTATCCTTTAGGTAACCGAAAAAAACGATGCATAAAAATACAAAACAGAACGTTTTATACTACTTGTGAGAGTTCATCCTTTCCCCGACCCGTAAAGGAACGTTCGTATGAGAGTGATCAGCACTGAAAGATCCCAGATTCTTGCTGCCCGTATTGCCGAGGCGCTCAACACAACGGTTGTTGATGTACAATTTACCCGGTTCCCGGATGGCGAACAATACCTTCTCGCAGGCAAACCTGACGATGAGATGATCATTGTCGGAAGCATCGTTGACAATGATGCGTTAGTCCAGCTGCTCCTGTTGATCGATGCCTGTGACCGTGCAACAAACCGGCTGGTCATTCCTTACATGGGATATGCGCGGCAGGATAAACGGTTCCATGAAGGGGAACCAATCAGTGCCCGGGCAATTGCACGGACGCTGGGACGGGGGGTTGAGTCCTGCACAACGGTTAACATTCATGAGAAAGAAGTGCTGAAATATTTTGACGTGCCGACGTCAAATCTCACACTCGCACGGGATATCGGGGAATATATTCAATCTGAGGATCTCAAAGACCCGCTGGTGCTTGCACCGGACGATGGCGCACTGGCATTCGCCCGGGATGTGGCAGCGGTCGGCGACTGGGACTTTGATCACCTGGAAAAGACACGCCTCTCCGGAGTCGAAGTAAAGATGGCGCCGAAAAAATTGTGCGCTGCATCACGATCAGTCGTGATCGTTGATGATATCATCTCCACCGGGGGAACGATTGCAATGGCAGCAGGCATGTTGTACCAACAGGGTGCGAACGCAGTGTATGCAGTATGCGTCCATGGCGTTTTGATCGGCGGTGCGTACGCCCACTTAAAAGCGAACGGCATCAGGGATATCGTCTGCAGTGATACGATTGAGCGGGGATGCAGCCAGATCTCCGCTGCCAGCCGGATTGCAGACGCCCTTAAATAACGGGATGCAACCGTCACGGGTATCATGTCATGAGAGTATAATTCTTTTACGGCGCCCTGCATGAGATGCATTCTGGATTCTTCAGTATTTTTTTGTGAATGCCCGGTTGAGGGCGAACTCTATACAACGCCATCCGTGCTCGATGAACTGTGCGATCTTCGTGCAAAGGGAAAATTCGAAAAACTGCATGCCGCAGGTCTCCGGGTGGTCTCCCCCACAAAAGAGTCCCGGGCACAAGTCCTGTGTGCTGCAGAAAAGACCCGGGATCTTCGGGTAATTTCCGGTACAGACTGCGACCTGCTTGCACTTGCGCTCGATTGCGACGCCATCGTATACACAGACGATTTTGCCATCCAGAATGTTGCCGCTGAGCTGGGTGTTGCCGTGCACCCGATCCAGCAGCGGGCAGCAAAAAAGATCACCTGGAAATACCGGTGCAGCGGGTGTGGCAGGTATTTTGAAACTGACGGGGAATGCCTCATCTGCGGATCAGAAATTAAACGAAAACTTAAATAGATAACAACAAATCTTTTTCCCATGTCTTCCCTTGACGATCTGATCAGCAGGGCAAAGATGCTCCTTTCTGAAGGGCACAGCACGGGCCAGATAGCCGATGAGCTCTCGCTTTCCATGGAGACCGTGACGTGGCTGCTCACCCAGGCAAAAGGAACAACTGCACCCAGGGATGTCCAGATCGACTGGACTGCAGTAAGCAGCCAGGCAATATTGCTCGACGAGACTGCGATCATGCTCCTGAAACTGTATTATGGATCGCAAGGGGAGGCGAATGCCGGTTCACCCGCTGCCGGGGTCATTGTCGGTATCGCTCTCTCCGGCATCCCGATTGCCACGCTCATTGCCGTGCAGGAAGATGCAAAACTTGCCATCTATCACCCGGCAAAACAGAACGTGAGCCCCCACCCGATCGGTTCGATCAGCGGAAATTTTGCCACGGTAGCCGGAGAGAGATGCATTATCGTTGACGATGTGATCACATCAGGCAACACGATGCGCGAAGTGGTGAAATACTTAAAAAAGCACGGGGCGACACCGGTTGCCATCTGGGTAATCTTTGACAAGCGCGGCATAAAGGAAGTCGATGGAGTTCCGGTCTATTCGCTCTTCAAAATATCCCGTATTGACTGATCTGATTTTAGCATGAAAGTCGGCAAGCCGACTTCCATCATGGCTTACCTGAACCGGCATGGTTCATCAGGGTTTTTTTCTACTTACAGCATAATTTATATAGAAGTTCAATTCCACCTTTTACAGCATCGGAGGATCTCATATGCAGTCGAATCAACCAATTATCATTTTAAGAGAGAATGTGGAGCGTAATTATGGGAAGGAAGCCCAGCGCTCGAATATTATGGCAGCAAAGGCAATTGCCGGAGCTGTCAGGACTACCCTTGGTCCACGGGGAATGGACAAGATGCTTGTCGGTTCCATTGGAGATATCGTCATCACCAATGATGGCGCCACCATCCTGGAGGAGATCTCGGTCCAGCACCCCGGTGCCAAGATGGTCATCGAAGTCGCAAAGACGCAGGATGAAGAAGTCGGCGACGGCACAACCACCGCGGTCATTATTGTCGGTGCATTGATGGAGCGGGCGGAGGAACTGCTTGAACTGGGCATCCACCCGACCGTGATTGCACAGGGATACCGCATGGGCATGGAGAAGGCGCTGGAGATCACAAACAAGCTCGCGCTTAAAGTGGACCACAGTGATCGTAAGACATTAATGAAGATCGCTGACACCGCGATCACGGGCAAATCCATCGAATCCGTGAGGGGGAAACTCGATGGAATTCTCGTAGATGCGGTCATGGCGGTCACAGAGAAGGCAGACGGGAAGTTCCTTGTCGATGAAGAAGACGTGATGATCAAGAAGCAGAAGGGCAGGTCAATGGACGATGCGGAACTGATCCGCGGCATTGTCATCGATAAAAAGCGCGTCAACGAAGGAATGCCCCGCAAGGTCTCAAAGGCAAAGGTCGCCCTGCTTGCCACACCACTCGAGATCACAAAGACCCAGGTAAAAGCAAAGATCAAAATTACAACGGCAGACCAGATCGCTGCATTCAGCGAACAGGAACGCGCGACGTTAAAGAGACTTGCAGATGGCGTGATCAACAGCGGTGCAAATGTACTCTTATGCCAGAAGGGCATTTCTGATCCGATCCAGTTCTTCCTTGCGAAGAGCGGGGTCCTTGCGGTTGAAGATGTCCCTGAAAAGGACATGAAATATGCCGCCCGTGCACTGAATGCACATATTGTCAACAAACCGGAAGACCTGACCGCAAAAGATCTCGGCAGTGCAGAACACGTTGAAGAGGACAACAACATCGATATCATCAGGATCTCCGGGTGCAAGAACCCGAAGGCGATCACCATCCTGCTTCGCGGTTCCACGGATTACCTGCTCGATGAGCTTGAGCGAGCCGTGGTCGATGGTACCCGCGTCGTGATGGATGCCATTGAAGACGGAACGTATGTTGTGGGTGGAGGCGCAATCGAGACCGAACTTCTCATGCAGATCCGTAACTACGCAGAGACAGTCGGAGGACGGGTTCAGCTGGCAATCGAAGCATATGCAACCGCGTATGAATCAATTCCCCGCACACTCGCGGAAAATTCCGGGTACAATCCGATCGACAAACTGGTGGAGCTCAAGAATGCCCACGCAAAGGGCAAGAAAAATGCGGGACTGAACGTTTATACCGGAGAGGTCATCGACATGCTCGCAGAGGGAGTGCTTGAGCCGCTCCGGTCAAAGCGCCAGTCAATCCAGAGTGCTTCTGAGACGGCAATCATGCTCGTCCGCGTGGATGACATGATGGTTACGCAGTCACGAAAACCCCCGATGATGGGATAAGTCCTCTGTTGAGGCGGTCCACATCGCCTATTTTTTTTCGTAAAACTTTTTTGTGGAAATTTTTTTTGTAGAAATTCCGCCAATCATTTTTTTCCGGAGACTTTTTTTTATCGGTGGATATTTTCTTTGCCCATCTCTTTTTTTGCCCTCATGTCCTGATGCACAGGCACACGTGCCATCAGTTAACTATTAGTGGCATTGGAAAGAAAAATATCTGAACCGGTTGCCGAGGTAGTCTAGCCCGGAAAGGCGGTAGCCTCGAAAGCTACTGGCGCTTCGCGCCTCGGGAGTTCAACTCTCCCCCTCGGCGTAAGAACAGGAGGGTCTTAATCTCCTCACTTTTTTGTTGTTGTTATAAACTCACTGCAGAGCTGAAGGCTCGACCGAAAGATCCGCATGACTTCAGGAGGTTTTGTAAGATATGCTGCACAACGGCGGGGGAGACGGTGCAGATGGGTTCGGTCACGTTGCCGTTGGTTGTGGACGTTTCGCGGATGAGTAAGGTGGATCAGTTTTGGATGAGCGAGTGCAGATACCAAATACCAGTGCACAATTTTGAGGACTTTTAGCCAATGTTCTTACACGACCAAATTTTTTTCCCAAAAACGCATTTTTAATTATAATCGATTATATTTTTTATGAGCCTGCTGGATGGTCAAAACCTCAGTGATGAAGACCGTATCGTCACGAATCTTGTAGAATACCGTGATACTTCTGGCAATGTGAAGGCGATAAATCCTGGCGCCATCCCGTAAGGTAAGACATTCTTTGTCTCCTCCTTTGCCAGGGTAGGGGTCTTCTGCCAGGAGTTTTATTTTAGAATCGACGATATGCCGACTTTTTTCCGGAAGTTGTCTGATAAAGGGCAGCGCATCATCTTCATCGATCCTGAGTATGAAGGTCAAAGTTTATACTCCACAAAATGACCTCTTTTACAAATGCGTTCTGTCTCTTCGATCAGTTTGGTCTCGGAGCTGGTCCGGATAAGTTCCCTGATTACATCATCATATGTTTGTCCTGGCATCCTGAGCTGGTGAACGCTTTCCCACGTGCTCGGGCATACTGGGATCCTTTTGGTGGCACATTCTGATTCTGTCATGTCCGGATGATACGTATTGTAAATATTTACTTTTTTTCTTTTTCTTCGGTGTCAATATCGTGCTACAGGGAGACGTGCCCCCCATATGCTTCAGAATCTCCTGCTGGCTGCATTAGGGACCTCCCTAAAATTTGTCCAATATCGTTGCATAACTTCATCCCATGTAGGGAGATGGATCTGGCCCCCACGGCGCTCCACGACAAAGGAGGCTGTCACCGCACCGACCCGGCAACAGTCCAGAGTGGAATATCCCAGTACATATGCGGTAAGAAACCCGGCTTGGTATGAATCGCCGGCACCGGTGGGATCCACCATCTGCACAGGGATGGAGGGGATTCGCTCGGTCCTGCCCACCTCATGAAGCACCTGCCCTCTGCTCCCCGCGTGATGATGACAACCGGAACCGATTCAACAATCTGCTCTTCACGAAGATACAAGAATGCCCGGTTCTCTGCATCGCCATGATTCCGGAGGAGCGGGCAATGCAGTGACGAGTGACACTTGGTCGCCCCCTTCGTCTATCACACCGTTCACTATCCGGGTTATCCCGGTATCGCGTTCACGGGCGGGACAGGGAATCCCTGCCACGGTTTACCGGACTGCTGCAGCGGTCCTGACCATGGGGCAAACATTGCAGCCCATCATTTCGCCAAAGCAGAAGAGGAACCGTTCCTTGATACTCTTTGGGAGCTGGTCTTCGGGAATGGGGAAAAACCCGAAGGTCTTGTAAAACGCGATCAGGACAATCGTCGAATGGATGTAGATTGTTTCTGAGCCGCACTGCCTTATGAGATCTTCCACAGCATCGCGGGCATACCCTTTCCCACGGTACTGTTCGGGCACAAAGACGCAGTCCATCTCGATTCCATCCGGGTGCCGGGTGTACCGGGCGGTCGCGGCAAGGCTCCCGTCCACGAACACCCCGAATATCCGCTCATGCAGCGGGTCTGCTTTCTGACCCCGGTACTGCTCCCACACCTTCTCTGCGAGAAAAAACTCATCGCGTCTCAGTTCACGGGTCTCTGTCGCCATTCTGGTCTCCCCTTAATCGTACGATCCTCTGACAGAGACTTTTATGCTTGTGAGTATATGAGGGTGCGGTTCCCGTATGCCCGGCATGCACCCGGTTCTGCATCGGCTTCTTTTTGTCATCATAAGAAAGTGGCGGTGAAGAGATCGTGCTATGACACATATGACATATTGTACCCTTTTTCCGGGATCTCTTCCGAGAAATTGGTACAGTAAATAAGATCCCGGAAATGCCGGGAAAAATCCGTTGGACCTGCACTGATGTTGACAGCGATCTCTCCGGGAGGATTCGGAGGTTTCAATGCGATCAACGCTGAGAAAGCGGGCACGGCAGGTGATGCCGTGTCTCAAGGCAGAGTTCTGTTGAAACCCTGGCGCTGGCTGGAGTGCGTGCGGGCTCAGTGAGATTCAGGTAAAAAAAGTGCTGCTGAGAGAGGTTGCCTCATTCAGCGCTGTCTGGTTTAAGGAGATTTATGCGCCGGGAAACGATTGCCCCGGAGCTTGTTCAACATTGGGCATAGAGAAGTGAATCTGCTCGATTAGCCACCGGCTCCCGGTATTCCGCAGCACCATTGTCATCCTGCCACTCATCGTCTGCTTCTTTCTTCCCTCAACCGTGAAAGTAAAACCACAGCCTGAAGTTACCCACGCGACCCGCCCCTCACCGAAAATTTTCAAGCCTGGGAACTCAAGGGAGACAGATGTCACCTGGCTCAAATCACGCTTCATTTGCCGGGTAAAGTCTTTGAGGTTCAGGACAACTTCATCCGGTCCGCTGCCAAAACCGCTGATCTCCGGGGAGAACAACGCCAATAACGCCATTATATCCTTCTTCTGGTATGCCGTGCCGTAGTTGCGCAGGGTTTCTTTGACCTCTGCTTTCTGCGCTTCAGTGAGATTCATAGTAATTGGTTCCTGATACCTCACTAATATCTTTTTTGATACTGGTTGTTGTGCCCATGGGAGTTTTTGTTCTAATCGAAGTGCGTCTTTTCACATTCCAGGCATGACCCCCCAATCCACCCGGAATTTGTTTGTTTTAATGAGGAATTGCAGATGCTCGAGCCACCATTTCAGATTGAAAAAACCCTGCTGACCCATGCCGGTTCTGGCAAGCCTTACTGAAAGTCGTATTGCCAACGTTTCAAATTAAAAAAATGCGAGAACCGCAAGGACGCCGTGAATTATCGCACAACAAATGGCAATCATTGCCATCCGGGGATGCCACACAAAGGGAATAGTTCGGATCCCTTTTTTATTCAGGACAGCGATTGACGCAGTGAACAAAAACCCGCACAGGGTCAGGATCCCCAGGTACATGATGATCGGTTTCCCAAAAATAAGATAGTAGGAAATTTCCTGTAGCATCACTTCACTCCACAACTACGGTCCCGTGCATGCCGGGATGGATCGCACAGGAGTATGCAAAGGTCCCGGGCTGGTCAAATTTCACGGAAAACGACTGGCTTGAGGAAAGCGGACCTGATGCATCAATCCGGGACTCTTTTGTGAACGTAACCGTGTGCGGGGATTCGTCATTGTTTACCCACCGCACGATCGAACCCGCTTTGACCGTCACGCTGGGGGGATTAAATGCCATGTTCTTAATGGAAATCTTGTTGTCAGATACAGATGGCGTCGTTGTTCTGGGGAGGGGTGTGGAGGTTATAACCGGTGGTGCAGTTGTCGCAACTGCGGACGGCGTGGGTTGTGCCTGCTGCGATTGTGGCTGTGAACATCCGCTCACCACCAAAAGAAGCATGATGCACAGGAAAAACAAAACGATTCGTTTCATAGACTGATCATCCGTTTTTCTGATTATATAATTATGTGGTGCCACAGGCGCTCACAGGAAACCGGGACATATTGAACAGTATCTGCGGGCAGGATATCCAGCGTCATACGTTCTCACGGTTCGGCTGATGGAACGTTCGGTTCTGAATCCGCAAGCACCCTAACCGGTGCCCGGCACAGTGTTTCCAGAAATTCCTCC
>Ga0208495_1000525_pt1 | contig 12356 bp, 10 predicted proteins | sample CryBogmetaGMA14M_FD_184551 | JGI IMG/M metagenome (GOLD analysis project Ga0208495, IMG submission 184551) | Freshwater microbial communities from Crystal Bog, Wisconsin, USA - MA14M (SPAdes) | ecosystem: Environmental > Aquatic > Freshwater > Lake | place: Crystal Bog, Wisconsin, USA...
TTTTTGTCCCGATTCAGATGCTGCCGCGGCGATGGTAAAGAAGCTGGCAGCGGCAAGAGAAGAAGGAGATTCCCTCGGCGGGGTTGTTGAAGTTGTCGTACGTGGTTGCCCTGCCGGTTTGGGCGAGCCGGTTTTTGATAAGATTGATGCCGAACTGGCCAAAGCTTTAATGAGCATCGGTTCGGTAAAGGCTGTGGAAATTGGAGAAGGCTTTGCAGTCGCCGCGATGAAAGGATCTGAGGCTAATGATCAAATGTCGCCTGATGGCTTTAGTACAAATCATGCCGGCGGCATACTGGCGGGGATTACGACAGGCCAGGATATTGTGATAAGGGTTTATTGCAAACCGATCCCCTCCATCGCTAAAACGCAGCAGACAGTAGATTTCAAAGGAGTTCAGCGGACAATTTCAGTTCAAGGCCGGCATGATAATTGTGTATTACCGCGGATAGTGCCGGTATGTGAGGCGATGGTCAATATAGTTTTGGCTGATCATTGGCTGCGTCAAAGGGCGGCAAAATTATGAAAGATATAACCGTAGGAATAATTGGCGGAACCGGAGGCATGGGTCGCTGGTTTGCTGATTTGCTGCAAAAGGAAGGTTATCCCGTTCACGTCTGGGGAAGAAAATCAGCAATGACTATCAATGAGCTGACGGTTCTGTGCAATGTCATTGTCATTGCCGTGCCGATTTCCGCCACAGCGGCAATGATTGAAAAAGTTGGGGCATTGGTGTCGGAAGGTTCTCTTTTAATGGATTTAACCTCGCTCAAAAAAGAACCTGTGGAACTGATGCTGGCCAATTCATGGGCTGATGTTATCGGTTGCCATCCTCTTTTTGGGCCGGGGGTTGGCGACGCCTCAGGAGGAAACGTTATTTTATGCAAGGCCAGAGGGAGGAAGTGGATTGGGTGGCTCAGAAATATTCTGGAAAAGAACGGATTGGTGGTTACGGAGGAAACTCCGGAAGAACATGATAAAATTATGGCGATAGTTCAGGTGCTCAATCATCTCAACACAATCTCTCTAGGGTTGACACTTGCAGAGACGGGCATATCCCTGGGAAAAATCAGTAAATACACGACGCCGATATTTCAAACAAAACTGAGGATTATCAAAAAAATCTTTACCGAGAGTCCGGGGCTTTACGCGGATATTATTGCCAATAATCCTGATACCGATAAAATATTGAAATTATATGAAAAAAGTCTTGCTGATATCCGGAAGATATTGAAATCCGGTAATGCAGCAAAATTAAAAGGTGCTCTGGCTCAGGCCGCAAAAACACTATTTTATACCAAGTTGCTTTCAAAAAATAAACTATAAATTCTTGAAAGCTTACTTGGTATTATGCCCGGTAAATCAACCTTTAATGAGACTCACTGAAAACGAACGAAGGGAAGTTTGAAGCGCTAGTCGAATTATCCCACGTGCGAAGCTAAGTAGGGCTAATGTTTGATAGCGACTTGGTACTAACAAATCAACTTTACCCCTCTCCGGTTTTTCCTTTTGATTTTTAAAAAACTTAGTGTATCTTAAATGAACTCTGACAATCAGGAGGGGGATTTCTTGGAAGAAAAAATAAATAAAGTAGCTCAAATGATTGATAAGGCAGGTAGAATTGTCGTTTTTACCGGCGCGGGTGTAAGCACGGAATCAGGCATTCCTGATTTTCGCAGTCCCGGCGGGCTCTGGAGCAAATTTGATCCGGACGATTTTACCATTGACAAATTCCTGAATTCCGCGAAGACGCGACAGAAAATGTGGAAGCTCCTCCTGGATGGCGGGCTGATGGCAGATGCTGCACCCAATGCCGCACATCTGGCCATAGCCAAACTGGAAAAGATTGGCAAGCTTAGTTGCGTAATCACGCAGAATGTTGATAATCTGCACCAGAAAGCCGGCAACGATCCTGCGCACGTCCATGAATTGCATGGCAATATGCAATGGCTTATTTGCCTGGAGTGCGGGCAAAAATATCCACTAGAACTTTTAACAAAAAATATACCATCTGTTGATTATGTGCCTGACTGTAAGAAATGCGGCGGTATCCTGAAACCGGATGTTATTTTTTTTGGCGAGGCATTGCCTCAAAATGTTTTATCGATAGCAACTCATGAATCGCAGGAATGTGATCTGTTTATTGTCATCGGCTCATCTCTGGTTGTTTATCCAGCTGCCAATATGCCTCTTTACGCGAAGCGATCCGACGCGGGGATAGTTATTATTAACCTGGGCGAGACCCAGCAGGATGATATAGCCGATGTAATTATTGACCATTCCGCCGGTGATTCAATGACAAAAATTATGGAAAGACTGAAGGCTAAAGGATTGGATGCGCGGGGCGAAGCAGCGCCCCACAAAATATCCTAACAGTCTTCGGTCTTCAGCCTATGGAGCTTTTTTATGTGCCTGATTCTATTTGCCTATAAGGTTCACCCATCCTACAATTTAATTTTAGCCGCTAATCGCGACGAATTCTATGAGCGGCCTTCATCCCCCGCTGATTTCCGGGAAGATGCGCCGCAAGTGCTTGCCGGTCGCGATCTTCAAGAAGGTGGCACCTGGATGGGGATTGACCGCGCCGGAAGATTTGCGGCAATTACTAATTATCGTGATCCTGCCTCCTGGAAAAATATTGCTCCATCGCGCGGAGAGCTTGTCAGTTCTTATCTTTGCGGCAATCAAAGTCCAGATGAATATTCAGATAAAATATCCCGGCAGGCTCAACTTTATAATGGCTATAATTTGATTCTTGGAGATCGCCATGACCTGCTTGCTTATTCCAATCGCGGGGAAAAGCAAAAACTCAAACCCGGGATTTATGGCCTCAGCAATCATCTGCTCAATACTCCCTGGCCAAAAGTATCCCGTGGTAAAAAGCTGCTCAAAGCCGCGCTTAATAAGAAAGGCGCTGAATTAGAAGATAAATTATTTGCTCTGCTTTTGGATCGTAAAATCCCAGCCGACGATAAATTGCCGGATACAGGAATAGGGATGGAATGGGAAAGGGTATTGTCTTCAATATTTATCTCCAGCCCCTTTTACGGCACACGTTCTTCGACAATTATGCTTATCGGTAAAAACGGGCGAATAAAGTTTGTGGAAAAAGTTTTTGATGGTCAGCCTAAGGAGTGGGTGACAAGCAGCTTTTCGTTCGCAAGAGAAAGGAGTGTAGAATGAAAGTAGTTTATTCCGAAGAATACAAACAGGTCTATTCATCTGATCCAGCTTCTAATCCGGGAAGGATTGAGGCCATTGAGTTTGCGCTTGCCGGAAAAGTTGATTATATCGAACCGCAAGAGGCGGATGAAAAAGATATCGCTGCTGTTCACACCAGTAGGCATATAGCGGAGATTCAACGGGAAGGTGTTTATGATATTGCGGCGCTTGCGGCCGGTGGCGCAATCAAAGCGGCGCAGATCGCTCTTACCGAACCCTGTTTTGCCGTTATTCGTCCACCCGGCCATCATGCCTCCGCAGACAGCGCTTGGGGATTTTGCTATTTTAACAATATGGCAATAGCACTAGAGAAACTCAAGCGTGAGCATAAAATTAAAAAAGCATTTCTTCTGGATTTTGATCTGCATGTTGGCGATGGCAACGTCAATATTCTTGGTGGCAAGGGTTACGTGACGATCCTAAATCCAGCAGGCCAGAACCGCAATGAATATTTAAAAATTGTGCAGAACAATCTGGAGCAAACCGATGCCGATATGATTGCCGTATCTGCTGGGTTTGATTACCATGAAGACGATTGGGGTGGCCTTTTGAAAACTGAAGATTACAAATATATGGGTAAACTTGTGCGCCAGACCGCCCGGCGCAACAAAGGCGGTTGTTTCGGCATTTTGGAAGGCGGCTACAACCACGCCGTCCTGGGTAAAAATGTTCTCGCCTTTATTGAGGGGTTGGAAGAAAAGTAATAATATAGTTGAGGCTATTGTGGATTGGCATATGGAGAGACCGACTATAAATTGCTTCCTGAAATGTTGTTTATCTAATATTGTTATATTATGCTACATTATAACCGGTAATAGTAAAAAAATTGCTAAGGCTAATCTAGCCAATCACTACGTCCTGGCTCATTGTTTAGTCAGGCCGAATTGGAATATAGACGCTGGATATGAAAACACCTTACATAAAACATTTTTTTGGCGATGAAGTAAATCGCAAGCTGAGGAGTCAGCGGGGATGGCTTACTACAGGCGTCGCGTCCTCTATCACATGGCCTTCCTTGGACGTCTGTGTTCAGTATGCCGGAGATGAGTACTTCCTGCGAGGCTCCGAACGGGATGGTAAGCCTTCACCTCCAGGGATTACAATTGCGTGCAATAACGACAATATCGATGGGGTACTTTCTAAGATTTACCGTTTCACATCAATACTGAGTTGGTTCTTTGGCGGATATGTTTATGTATCTGGTTACGTTTGGGGCAGTCACCCAATCCTTTATGGAGATGCAAGAACCGTCTATTCATCTCTTGGCATCGTGGGGCCTAAATCCTTCAACTGCAACCATATGCCAATCATTGAACATGAGAATGTTCGCAAGGCTCTAGCTTTTTGGCGAGAAGGCAAGAGATTATGCGACGTGCATGAAAGTTACGCATTTCTCAGTTTCTATAAAGTCATTGAGTCTCAGTTCTCAGATTCAAAGAAGAAAGTTGAATGGATTTCTGCAGCGATTGATAAGCTCACAGATCGTGCCGGGAAGCGTGTAGCTGAACTACGTAAAGCAGGTATTGACGTAAGCCGTCATCTCTTTGATAGCGGGCGGTGCGCTGTGGCCCATGCTTCATTTGAAGGCGAAATCGTTGATCCCGATATTCCATCTGACCGGCGCCGTATTTCTGAGGATTTGATCATGGTAGAGGAGCTTGCACGAATATACATTCGCGACGAACTAAAAGTTCCTGATTCAAGATCATTGTATAGATCGCGAAACCATCTTGATCCATGGGATTCTTTGCTACCAGAGAAGACTTTGAAGGTACTCAGATGTGGTGGTACTCCAGAGAATTGCGATGAGCTGCAAGGCCTAACAGTATCTGTTGGGCTCTGGCCGGATGGTCCGATAAATGGCCTAGAAAAAATGACGCTTCATGTCGATGCGTTCAAGGACGGTATAGTCAAGATCATCCTGGTCAACGAACGAAAAACGGTTCTATTGTTTTTCTTTCTTGACTATCCAAACGGTAAAGTCCACTCGAACCTGGAAGAAGGAGGGCTAGCTTATGGGGAAAACACTCCGGAAGAAGCCGATGTGGCATCATACGCCACGTTTTTCTATCACCTACTGGGTAACGGAAGAGCTGAGCTGACAAACGGTGACTTTGAGCCAATTGACTGTGAAATTGTAATCCCTGTAAACATTATACCTCCTAATCCAGATGATGCAATCAAAGAAGCTGTGCAAAGATTTAGGAATGAGCAGGAAAGCATTGATATTATTTTTTGAATAGTTATGATAATGATTAAACCAAATTAAAATAGATCTTCCAAGTCAATGTTGAAGGATGGTTAGGTTGCTATGGTTAAAAATAATCTTCGATTCTTGCTTGGCATATTCATTTTAATCTCGTTAATTGTTGTATCTCCCGCCTTTGCGGAAGTTAAGGTGTTTGAACAGGAAGTTGAAGAGGCCGTTAGCCGTGGGCAGAGCCAGGAGCAGGTAGAGGCTTTTGCTCTGCAAAAAGCAAAGCGACTGGCTGTGGAAGAGGCGGGAACCTATATCTCGTCTTTGACGGTAGTTCAAAATTATCAACTCCAAAAGGATGAAGTTACTGCTTTGGCCTCGGGCATTGTTCAGGCCAAGGTTGTTGGCATTCCGTCCGTAGTTATTAAAAACGGCGTTATCCATGTAACGGTTAAGGCGAAGATTACCGTGGATACTGCCGTTCTTGATCAGCAAATCAAAGAAATTATGAAAGAAAAGGGAACTCTGAAGAAACTCGAGGATGCCCAGAAAAATGTCCGGGAATTGGAAAACAAATTAGCTAACCTCAAAAGTTCTGAGGTAAAGCGTCTGGAAGAACTTAACGCACAGGCTCTCGCATTGGAACGTGAGCGTGACCGTCAGCGACTCTTCCGGGAAGAGCTGGCGCTAAAAGCAAGGGGCGAATTGAGCAAGGCCGAGGCGGAACGTTTCTCAAAGGAACGGGAAATACAGGAGAAGATTAGCCGGACATTAGCCGAGCAGGAGAAAGCTAAAAGAGAAGAGGCTGCTGCATTGACAGTGGAACAGGATCGCATCAAACACGCCCAGTTAGAAAATGAGCAGCGTTGGAATGACCTTGCAAGAAAGGCACAGCTGGCGCAGGATCAATGGGGTATCCTCGATGACAGCCTTTCCATGCAGCAAGCCTTATCTGAAGTTAAAGACTTGAAACAGGAAATAGCAAATCTGGAAAAACGACTCGATTATCAGTACGGTGAGAATACGAAAAACATGAAAGCCGCCTATGTGCAGCAACGAATTCTTTCCATAGCTAAGCTGCCGCCAGCACCGGCTAAGAAAGACGCCTTCGAGACCACCACCGAGTACAATGCACGCATTTCAGCCCATGAGCTGCAGGTGAAAGAGGCGCAGATGGCTACCGAGGCAGCAGCGGAAATCCTGAAAAAAGAGGAGACGTTGAAACTAGCCGAGGCGAAGGTTGATTACCTGGGACAGCAGATTCGGGTACTGGCACCTTTTATTCAACGTCTTCGAGACTTGCAGGCACGCAAGTTCACCCTTACCGAAGGCGGTGCCATGACGGTAGAGCTAGGCGTACCAGATGCGGATAACAAGCGGTTTCCTCTCCATTTAAGATACAAAGGAAAATCATGGTCAGATTATTGGAAATATGATGACCGCGAGACGGCCAAAGACTTCTATAAAACGAGAACATACCTAAAGGCGGAGGGACTTTTCCAAATAGAGGATGTGCCAAAACTCGGATCGAAGCTGGTGGCGGTGCTGGTTACACATCCAGGGACAAAAGAAACGCATGAATATGATCTGGAGACGCCAAGAGCATTCATTGAAATCGTTCAGTTCGCTAAATTCCAGCAAGAGGAGCAAATGGCGCAGGCATATCGTAAATTGGCGGCAAGAGCGCTTAACTTGAAGGCAAAGGAAGTTAGCTATGACGGCCGGTTTGTCGCTTTAGATGACGGGACTGTATTAGATACGAAGAAGAACCTGATGTGGGCGGCGTATGATAACGGAAAAAATATCAACTGGAAAGACGCTTATAGATATTGTGCTAATTATCGCGGGGGCGACTATGCGGACTGGCGGATGCCGACACAGGATGAGCTGGCTCAGTTGTATGACGGTACGGTAAATGGCAAGAATAGTTATCATTTAACTATCTTGATTGAATTGTCCAGTTGTTGCACCTGGACATCTGAGACGCGCGGTTCCGAGGGTGCATACTTCACTTTCAGCACTGGCCATCGAAACTGGATCCGCCAGTCCGACAACATCCGCACCCGTGCTCTTCCGGTGCGTTCTGACAAATAGTTATTTAGTCAAGAGGTTATTTTTTTATTCAGGTCTATGGCATAGCTCAGGCTCACGATTGAACACTGCTTATAAATGGTAATCCTCACTGCAATCCCAACTTAAAAATTATTAATTTGTAGATGAACTCGTTAAAAGTGCCGATTAGGGCTCGTTCACCAGCCATTTTTAAGGCAACACTGGGCAGTGCTCGTCATGACGCGGCAAACCCTTCTCAAGCCATAGCCGCTCATACATTTCATCTGGATGAATCACGGGTATGAACCCCAAAGCAAGCTTTGGAAACATATTCCGCAGCAAGCTGCGGTGTATTATACCCTCCGCTTTGCGGGATTGTTCAACTTACCAATTCCGCTACGCTGCGCTTTCGGAATTGGAGTTTCACATTAAAAAGCTACGATCGTTTCCGCCTGCTCAGGAACATTACCGGAATTGCCATAGTATCCCTGGTAAAATGACTTATTATGAATATTTGTTAGTTGCCTCTCAGCGCTTCTTTCAGCTTGGCGCTGTTTCTGATTGCCCCTTCCACCCGGTTGAGGGCCAGTGTGATGTCTTCTTCTGGTTTACCCAGCATTTTATCGGCCTGTTTATAGAGAGACAGAGCGGCGTCAAGATCGCCCCTGCTTTCGGCGCAGACGCCCAGGTTGTAAAGCAATACATAAGAGTTGGGAGCGAGTATTCGCGCTTCACCCCAGAGTTCGCAGGCGCTGTCCATTCTTCCCTTGTCTGCGTACTCTATGCCGCGTTTGAGTTTATCTTTAGCCGCGCTTGATTCAATTCCATCCGTGGACTCCATCAGTTTGATTTCCATAGTAACATAGTAAGGAGCGATATCCCGCCGGAATTCATTTTTTACTGATTCTTTGACTTTCTCCAAAAGGACTAACTCGCTTAGTACCTGCCGGGTATCTTCACAGCCGGAAGAGTCGGCCATAGCGGAAAGATCTCGTGCATAAATAATTCTGCCGGTAGAGACTTCGACAAGTTTCGGCGAAACGGCAAAGTTGGCCACTCTCTTGTTGCAACTGACGGTGTATCTGTGCCAGGAAAGACAGGCACCCTGGTATGATTTTCCGTCTTTATCGCGTTTCGTTTCATAACGTGTACAGGTTTGCCTGTCTTCGCGATAAGGACTGTCATCATATTTATTCTGGGTGACAATGCCGGTATAAATGCCCTGGGCGCCGATAAGTTTACCAAGTTTTACCGCTGTTTTTTGATCGACAAGGCCGCTTTGGGATAGTTGCATTTCGCTGACTGTCTTATCAATTGAGGCACGGTCAACCAGGGTAAAGTAGCGTTTGTCATCAATGCCGATACTTGCTAAAACCCCTTCGAGTTCCGCTGCAAATGCTTTGCCTCCATGCCCTTGGAACGGCAGGACAGCAATGGCTTTGGTTAATGATGCTTCGTGATATTGCGCCGGTTGAAGCATATTGACTTTGATTTTAGTAGCGCAGCCTGTTAGCAGAAAAAAGCCGATGCAGGTAAGCAAAACAAAAAATGTAAAACGATTAATTCCTCCGCGTAAAGTGTGCATTTTTGCCCTCCATTTAAAATATAAAATTAAATGACTTTATTTCTGGTAATCCAGAATCAGAGAATAAGGCGAGAAATTAACTACCTTAAAATTCCCTTTTTGTTTTATGCTATTGGCCAGATAGAGTGTGTTTTCCGGATAGCTGACAATAAAATCGCCCATCTGCTTTTCTTCCACTTCGGAGACCCAGACAATGCTTTGAAACATTTGCTTAATCTCTAAGACAGTATCCACGTCATTTACACCGTTGACTTTAATGGTCACTTTTTTCGTATTACCTTTTATGTATTGACCAACCTTGTCCAGAATCGCGGGCGTAAGGTTATCGGCCAGTTCCTTCATTGCTTCCGCGGTCGCGTCTTCCACATTATTGGCCAGTCCTTTGGCCTGTTCGACACCGGTTGTCAGTATTTCCATATTACCTGTTTTGTTATTTTTGGCGATGATCCGGTAATTCAGGCGGACAGTCACGTTATTAAACGGCATGGAAAGCCCATAACCGATGTTTTCGCCTTTTTTCGTGGAAATGGTGTAATCAACTTTACCAATGATAATCAGGTTGGATAAAAATTTATACATCATGCTGCGGACAGTCATGCTATTGCCGCTGCGCACGGCATTTTCGATTACTGTAGCGTCAAGGGCGTTAGTGGGTGCGACATCGACAACTGTGTAACTTTGTTCTGTGAGCTTACCGATAAGTGTTTCTGAAAGTATATTTGTTTCTTCAAATTCATCGCCGCTGCGGCCGGGCTTACGCGCGGGAATAAAAATAGCAATGGAATTATTTAATCCCAACTGGGATACGGCTTCTCTGGCGCTGGCCGGTTCCACGCAGGCGTTAATCTTGACATTGACACTATCGGCGGTGTTTTTCTGATCGATCACTTTATAGCTTTTAACTATACCGCCTGCTTTTGTTTTAATAACGTCTTCGATCAGGGTAAAGTTCTGCACAAAGCTTTGGGCTTTGATTTCGGTGCCGACAACTTGTTCAATTGCCGACCATTTGGCGCGGGCGATGGCTTCGAGCTTAGCTGAAGGAATATCGTTATTCATAATAGCCGCTTCCGCCTCGGTATTAACGCATTTTTCCTGGCTTAGGGCATCGTTTACTGACCAGCAAAGAATCACTGCCACACAAAGTAAAAAAGAAAATTTCTTCATAATATTATCTCCTTTTATATTATCGACAATAAAAACCATACCAAAAATATTGCATAATGCCAGTATAAAGTTATACGAAATTAAATTTATACCATTTCGCATTCCAAGGATTGCTATAAAAAGTTAGCCGAAGAATGCGGATTGGTATTATTTGCCGATGCAAAAGCTGGAGAAAATCCTATCCAATATTTCATCATTAATTTTTCTGCCGGTGATTTCATCCAACTTATCTAACGCTTCGCGAAGGTCAAACGCGGCAAATTCCGGTGACATGCCGGTTATAATATTATTTTTGGCTGCCTCAACATTTTCCAGAGTTTTTTCCAGCGCGATTTTGTGACGCATATTGGTAATCATTGTGCTGCCGGCATCGACAGAATTTTCGCTGAGGCGGGAATCCACTATAATGCTTTTCAGTTCTTTCAGTCCGGTGCCAAATTTAGCCGAGATTTGGATAATCTTTACTTCTTTAGGAATTAAGCCGTCAATTTCCCCAGTCTCCCAAGCCTGTGGCAGATCAGTTTTATTAATGGCAACCAGAAGATTGCCGTTTTTATTCTTTTGAAAAATTTCTTTATCTTCAACGGTAAGTGGCTTGCTGCCATCCAATAGTATAATTACCGCATCGGCACTGGCCAGATTTTCCCAGACCAGCGCAATTCCCTCTTTTTCGATTGCGTCTTTTGGCTCTCGAATTCCGGCGGTATCAACAAGATTTACTGGGACGCCTTGAATATTGATCATATCTGTAATCAGATCCCTGGTTGTCCCCGGTATGTCAGTGACAATCGCTTTTTTTCTGCCAGTGAGCGCGTTAAGTAAACTGGATTTGCCGACATTGGGCTTGCCGGTAATAACAACGCTTACGCCTTCAGTATATATCTTTGCCGAGTGGTATGTCGCGAGAAGTGATTGCAGGCGCGCGCCGGCCAGATCAATTTGCGGCGGCGATTGAGGAATATCTGAAGCGGGTACATCATCAGTAAAATCTATCGCTGCTTCAATTGTCGCCAGCGCGTCAATCAAAAGAGTCCTGAGATCATCTATTTCTTTGGTCAGCGATCCTTTTAGCTGCGCGAGCCCAATGGCACAGGCCTTAGCGGATTTTGCCGCGATCATTGAGGCGAGAGCTTCCGCTTGCGATAAATCAATCCGGTTATTTAAAAAAGCGCGCTGGGAAAATTCGCCGGGCCGGGCAAGGCGGCAACCAAGAGCTACTATTTCTTCCAGAATTACTTTCATGATCAGAGTGTTGCCGTGGCAGTTGATTTCCAGAACATCTTCGCCGGTGAAGGAATGCGGTCGCTTCATAAAAGATACCAAAGCTTCATCGAGAATAGTTTTGCCATCGGCCGAGATAATATCGCCATGATATAAATGGTGGGTTTCCCAGGGGCAATTGGCGTGGGCAGGTTGAAAAATGCGGCGGGCAACTTCAAGAGATTGAGAACCGCTGACTCTAATTATTCCCACTCCTGCCGTGCCGAAAGCGGTGGCAATTGCTGCTATGGTATCTTGAAGAAGCACATTTGACAGTTGGGCACTTCCCTTTTTAGGATAGGATTGGCAAATCATTCCGGAAACTACTGTCGGTCTTTTGCTCTTGTGTTATTGTTACGTTTTCTGGCGGGAAGAACGACGATCTTTCTGTACTCGCCCTCTCCGCGGCTTTTAGTTATCAGAGATTCATCTTCCTGCAGCGCAAGATGGATAATGCGCCGGTCATGGGCGTTCATGTGGGCAAGAGATACCGGTTTCTGAGTGTTTTTTACCTTTTCTCTGACTCTTTGCGCCATTTCCAGCAGAGATTCTTCTCTTCTTTTCCGATAAGTTTCTGAATCTACGGAGATCATTTTACGGCCATTATCGGATTTATTGATAGCTTTGTTTAATATATATTGAAGGGCATCGAGGTTTTGTCCACGTCTGCCGATGAGTAAGCCGCTTTCATCCCCTTCAATGTTGAGAATTATTTTTTCTGGCGTTTCGTTTACACTAACCTGACATTCAAAAGACATTCGAGTTAAAATGCCGGCCAATAATTCTTTGGCTGGAGACGCGAGCTCGGATGTGGCTTCAGGACTGAAACCGGAGACGGAAACTGCTGGAGTTTCAATGGCTGCATAGGATGCC
>Ga0208495_1000531_pt1 | contig 12272 bp, 6 predicted proteins | sample CryBogmetaGMA14M_FD_184551 | JGI IMG/M metagenome (GOLD analysis project Ga0208495, IMG submission 184551) | Freshwater microbial communities from Crystal Bog, Wisconsin, USA - MA14M (SPAdes) | ecosystem: Environmental > Aquatic > Freshwater > Lake | place: Crystal Bog, Wisconsin, USA | collected...
CGGCGATTGGACACTTACTTGGGGGCCAGGTAATTACGAGCTATCCGGTAGCAAAGGCAAATCCGACAATGGCGCGTTTGTCGTCTACAGCCCCTCGCAGGACACCTACGTCCTCGCGATTGCAGGTACCGATGCCTCTGCTATGCTCGACTGGTTGAATGAAGATTTTAAAGTGGGTCCTGATTTCCTGGTCAAGTGGCCGCTTACCAGTCAACAAGCTACCGGCCTGACTCTGGTTTTGCTTCCGCCAGTGACTATTGCCAAGGCTAAGGTAGTAGCCACGGATCCAATGATCTCGACAGGAACCGCTGAAGGCGTATATTTTCTATTAACCAGCATGGTGCAATCCCACTATGCTCCCACACCCACGTTGACGCTTCAAGGTTATCTGTCGCAACTACCACAAAGCAAGAACGGTACCAGCAAGCTTATTGTCACTGGACATAGCCTGGGTGGTGCGCTTTCCCCAACGGTGGCAAACTGGGCACAAGACACTCTTGCCAGTATTGATGCAAAGTGGAGTGGCCATGTTTTTGCCATGCCGACCGCAGGGCCTACACCTGGTAATGCCGCTTATGCTGCCAACTGGGATAATAAATTTCCGCCATGCACGGTGCCAACCCAGTCCGGAAATATTGTCAACAGTTTAAATACGCTTGTTTACAGTCAATGGGATGTGGTTCCTCATGCCTGGCAATATATTTATCATGAATTTGCCAATTACTATTACTTCTATGAATACGTTATTGATACCGCGAAAACGCAACTGGGTCGGCTTACCCTGCCGCACGATGAAACCACGGTGTTGGTTGGTGTTGTCAGTGCTCTGGAAAGGGTTGGTCGTGAGGCCGGAATGACTACGCAACAAAATCTGCTAGAAATCAACGACACCACGCTTTCCCCCAGGTCAGCCTGGCCAATTCAGTATCTGGATTACAATGATAACATTGCTTTGTATCAAAAGCCCCCGGAGCCATTTACAGCGTTGCACATCGCAAACACACCAAACAGCCCAAACTGTCCAGTAACGGACGGCTTTCTTGATGCTCTTGCGGCTGTCCATGTTTGGGGCTATTGGTCTGCGTTTAACATTGACCTGGCAACCGTAAAAAGTGCATTACCTGTAACCGACCATTTAGGAAAACCTTGCAATTAGCATAGCCAGGCTGACGCAAAGAGGCCCATTAATCACCATTGATGGGCTTCATACCCAACCGCCTAAGCTGACCTGCAGTGCTTGATTCATCCCACCAAGGCGCTAATTTATAAATCGCCTTAAGATCAATCAAAATGGAGATTAAACATGTTACGTTTAATGATAATTTACCTTTCCCTAACGGCTGCTTTATTCGCCACGGGCGTGTTTGCCCCGGCAGAAGCCGTCACCCTAAGCAGTGATCGCGTGTTTGCCTACGCGGAGGCCAATTACCCCACACTTTTCCCGGGCCCCGCTGCAGACCAACAATTTCAGCAATATACTTATCGCTACTATCCGGCCACCGCAAACTATTTAGCGGTGGACACTGCCAATGTGATTTTTATGTTGGGGCCGGATACCGGCAATGTAATAACTAATGTTGGCACAGTCGCGTCTTTCGCGGATGCCATCATTGCCTGGGAAGCCCTTCTCACGACCAAGAAGCTGTATTCCTACTGGTATTCAGACGTTGAACCCGCTGATACCAACAAGTACTGGATGAGCAACCTGCCGGATGACCGGCCCTTCTCCGCGCTCTCGCTGCCGGGGACCCACGGCTCCATCGCGCGGGAGGGCCCGGCGATTGTCCGCCACTGGGTCCTGAACCAGCTGCTGTCTCTCGAGGGCCAGATGAACTCGGGCATCCGAGCGTTCGACATCCGCCTCCGGTGCACTGGGGATGGCAACTTCCTGGTCGGGTATCACAGCGATTATTACCAATACATCACCTTCGACGACATCCTCAATCAGATGGCTAGCTGGCTCCAGCTCACGCACCACGAGAGAGAAGCCCTGTTCGTCCGGATCAAGAACGAGGGCGACACAGACAACTGCGCCGGTGGCAAGACCTTCTCGCAGGTCTTCAAGACCTACTACGACAAAAGGCCCACACTCTTCTGGTCCAGGCCGAAAGGGGAACCCTCGCCTCCGGCAGCGGACTTCGACCCCAAGCTCGGGGACGTGCGCGGGAAGATCGTCGTCCTGCAGGACTTCGGCGACAGAGAGAACCCGGTCTTCGGACTCAACTATGAGCGAATGAACAGGCTGGACGACTGGAACCAGGATACGATCTTCAGCATATATGACAAGAAGTGGCTTCCGATAAAGGAGCGCCTCGTCTTTATGCGGGCACTCGGCCGCTCTTCATCCCGGGTCCATGTGACGTTCCTGTCGGCCAGTGGCACCACCCAGCCGTGGCAATGGGCCAGCGGGAAGGCGACGAAGGGGACCGACGCAAACCAGCTGTGGTACGGCTGGGGGCCGCGGACCGAGGTGGAGGACTTCCCTCACGAGAATTGCAGTTCGAGGAAGGCGAAGTTGTGCAAGATCTGGTACTTCGGCACGAACGAGCTCACCTTCCAGTGGTTGAGAAACGCAAAGCCCGAATCGACATACACCGGCATCGTCTACGCCGACTTCCCGGGTCCAGACCTCATCACCGTGATCATCCAGGCCAACTTCTGGCATCAGTGAATCCACGGAGTGTTCGGCGGAGCCGGGTAGATACCATCTCTCCAAATCAATCGCAAGTGGATAATTACCCCACTTGTGGTTGATAGGGCTGTTGATGTTTTACCAAGGTCGGGCATGCTTTTTATGCCCGACATGTATCGCTGACTTATTGAAATCCCTTAAAATCAATCAAAATTTGGAGATTTAACATGTTACGTTCAATTATATTTACCTTAACCCTAACGGCTGCGTTATTCGCCACGGGCGTGTTTGCCCCGGCTGAAGCCGTCACCCTAAGCAATGATCGCGTGTTTGCCTACGCGGAGGCCAATTACCCCACGCTTTTCCCGGGCACCGCTGCAGACCAACAATTTCAGCAATATACTTATCGCTACTATCCGGCCACCGCAAACTATTTAGCGGTGGACACTGCCAATGACATTTTTAGGCTGGGGCCGGATACCGGCAATGTAATAACTAATGTTGGCACAGTAGCGTCTTTCGCGGATGCCATCATTGCCTGGGAAGCCCTTAGTGCTGGCGTTACCACCCAAAATGGCGTGACTGCCACCGGGCAGGGCGAATCCATTGCGGTGAGTTGGACCAATACCTGTACGGTCTGCTCCTGGCAACTGAGCACCCGGCAGGGCAATGGCCCCTGGATAATCCAAGCAGTGCTGCCCAAAGGGAGCACCCAATACACTATAAATGATTTACTCCCCGGCCAAAAGTACCTGGTTAAAATGGCAGAAAAAAGAGCGGCCCGCTGGGTAGATCGGGCGCTTTTGACCGCCACCACGAGGCCCATAGTAGCAGGGCCGCTGGTTTATGAACTTGTTGAATCGAGACTGCGAGGTCTGGGTCAAACCGGTATGGGTTCTTCGCCTTGGTGGTATGCCAACGCCATTAATGGTTTCGTCGCCGAATTAATACCGGAAACATCCGTTGCGATTGGCATAATAACCAACATCGCAAACCTTTTTCCTGGAAACCAATTGGCTGAAATGCAACAGGAAATTAACCAACTGACCGCTGAGGTGTCCCAGATGCAGACACAAATCAATAATATAGAGACAATTTTAAGTCTTGATCAAAATATTTTTTACCTCTATACCCAGGCGCAAGCAGCAATCATTGCTCAAATTTGGTTTTATGGGTATCAAACTTCTTTCAACGCCATACAGGGGGCCGATGGCGCTTATTCACAATTCTTGGTGAACATAGGGGTTCCGACTACCGGCCAATGGCCTTCAACTACCACGTATGCCACCCTCGCAGCAAATAGTGCAATAATGACCAAGTTGAACACCGTTGCCACTCCCGGCACGACGGCTTATATGGCCAATTTACAAAACCTTTCAACGGCCGTTGTGCCCGTTGGTTGCACGGCTTGCTACAAGAACACAGTACAGACAAAACTTGCCGGGGTGGGTAGCGAAAACTCTGCAACAATGCAGGTTTTTGATGCCTTGTATGAGCAACTACAGACCTATGTTCCGATCCCCGGTACCGCAACGGCCAATAACTTTACGACGGTGCTGGAGGCTTATAACAACGAACTCATGTCAATCTACCAACAGAATATTGCGGCCCTGCAGACAGCCTATACAGTGGAAGCAAGCGAAAATTATCTGAATTACATCAATGGTCAAAATAATGGCGGAACAAACCAGATCGCCGGAATAGAGGATATTCCGGAAATCACCTATACCTTTTCAAACCAAAGCCTGGTTACCGAACAACAGAATTTGACAAACGCACAAGTTAAACTGACACTTTTATACGCGGCAAGAATCAATCAACTTTACAATACGACCTTGCAATACATCGTCTCAGATCAACCGGGCGCCAGTTTTACCTTGCCGACGCCCCCTACCTTCACGAGCGCCAGTGTTAATAGTTACATTGCCGCACATCCGTATAAAAGCTTCATAGCGCAAACCAAACCGTCACTTAAAATAGTGGGTACCTTGGGCCAACCCATGCCAACGGTGGCTGGCAGTCCTTCTCTTTTCTATCAATATGATGCGCTTAATCAAATTTACCTGTGTGTGTATAATCTACAAGCGGGTCAGCCTTCAACTTCTATCTCCTGCCCGCTGCTTTTACCAGGCGCTACCGGCGCGACGTGGAACGGCATTAATTTCAGTATTTATTCAAGCTTGAGCAGTCCGATGCAATTATCGCCTAGTTTCAATATACCCCCACTGAACTGCTCTAATAGTCCAATTGGCCTCTCTCTTTGGTACCTGTCCGGATGGGGCTATCAATTACAATGTGCCAGTGCCAGCTCAAATCCTACACCACTACCTGGGGATGCCAGTAATAATTCAGTCACTGCTGAATTCAGTCAAACCGATCCCAATGCCGATTATTATTTCAATGTATCTACCGCAAGCACCCTTTTTAACACATGGCAATCAAGGGGATCGCCACTTGCCTTAGTAAACGGACAGTACAAAATTGCCACAGACAAAACTCAAATTGCTGCCCAGGGAGGGGCGTCATGGGGATGGTTTGGCGGCACATTTACTTACACGGGGCCCAACGGTTACATCGGTCAATATGTGCTTGGCGGCACTGGCCAGCAAGACCCCGTGCGGATTCATTGGGTAATGCCGATAACTTGCACCGGATCAATGTGTTATATATATGCTAATGGAATCTGCCTGGGGGGCAACTATATCTCGGCGACAGCGGCCAGTGGCAATACAATGAACGTAGAAAACCAGGGTTGGTGTCCGGCCCCTTAAAGCGGTAGAGCCCCCCACACAGGACGGGGTTTGCAACCCCGTCCCACAGGTTTTGGCCTTACCGTACCCGACGAGAAACCTGTAGGCCGGAATAAGGCTTGTTGAGCGCCAGCGAAAATAAGCGTTTCCGGCCTACCGCTGACCCGCTAATGTTTCAGGACAGGTCTAACGCCGGTATTTTGCGCTGTTTCCCAAGCTCCAGCTTGGGGATAGAGGTCAATCATAATGGAGATTTAACATGTTACGTTTAATGATAATTTACCTTTCCCTAACGGCTGCGTTATTCGCCACGGGCGTGTTTGCCCCGGCAGAAGCCGTCACCCTAAGCAGTGACCGCGTGTTTGCCTACGCGGAGGCCAATTACCCCACGCTTTTCCCGGGCACCGCTACAGATCAACAATTTCAGCAATATACTTATCGCTACTATCCGGCCACCGCAAACTATTTAGCGGTGGACACAAACAATGTCATTTTTAGGTTGGGACCGGATACCGGCAATGTAATAACTAATGTTGGTTCTGTAGCGTCTTTCGCGGATGCCATCATTGCCTGGGAAGCCCTTAGTGCTGGCGTTACCTCCCAAAATGGCGTGACTGCCAGCGGGCTGGGCGAATCCATTACGGTGAGTTGGACCAATACCTGTAAGGTCTGCTCCTGGCAACTGAGCACCCGGCAGGGCACTGGCCCCTGGATAATCCAAGCAGTGCTGCCCAAAGGGAGCGCCCAATACACTATAAATGATTTACTCCCCGGCCAAAAGTACCTGGTTAAAATGGCAGAAAAAAGAGCGGCCCGCTGGGTAGATCGAGCACTGGTGACCGCCACCACGACGCCCATAGTAGCAGGGCCGCTGGTCTATGAGCTTGTCGAATCGAGACTGATAGGTCAGGGTCAACCCGGCCTTGGTTCTGCGGCCGAGACTGCCGCCGTTACCGGTGTCATTGCGTCATTGATCCCGGAATCGGCCCCTGTGATGGGCACAATAAGTGCTATCGAAGGTCTTGTGGCGGGTAACCAGACGGCCAAACAAATTAGCGAACTGACCGCCGAGGTGGCCCAGCAGCAGGCAGAAATCAACAATATAGAGGCGATTTTAAGTCTGGATCAAAATATTTTTTACGCCTATGTCCAGGCGCAAGCACAAATCATTACTCAAATTTGGTTCTATGGTTATCAGACTTCTTTCAACGCCATACAGGGGCCCGATGGCGCTTATTCACAATTCTTGGCGAACTTACAGGTTCCGCCTACCGGTCAATGGCCTCCAACTACCACGTATGCCACCCTGGCGGCAAATAGTGCAATAATGGCCAAGTTGAACACCGTTGCCACTGCCGGCACGACGGCTTATATGGCCAATTTACAAAACCTTTCAACGGCCGTTGTGCCCGTTGATTGCACGGCTTGCTACAAGAACACAGTACAGACAAAACTTGCCGGCGCGGGTAGCGAGAACTCCGCAACAATGCAGGTCTTTGATGCCTTGTACCAACAATTACAGACCTATGTTCCGATCCCCGGTACCGCAACGGCCAATAACTTTGCGCTGGTGCTGGAGGCTTATAACAACGAAATCATGTCAATCTACCAACAGAACATTGCGGCCCTGCAGGAAGCCTATACAGTGGAAGCAAGCGAAAATTATCTGAATTACATCAATGGCCAAAATAATGGCGGTTTAAACCAGATCGCCGGAATAGAGGATATTCCAGAAATCACCTATACCTTTTCAAACCTAAGCCTGGCCACCGAACAACAGAATTTGACAAACGCACAAGTTAAACTGGCGCTTTTATACGCGGCAAGAATCAATCAACTTTACAACACGGCCTTGCAATACATCGTCTCAGATCAACCAAACTCAAGTTTTACCTGGCCTGCGCCACCTACCTTCAAAAGCGCCAGTGTTAATAGTTACGTTGCCGCACATCCGTATAAAAGCTTTATAGCGCAGACCAAACCTGCTGCGACCATAGCGGGTGCCATTGGCCAAGCCATGCCAAAAGTAACCGGAAATCCTTACCTGTTTTATCAATATGACGGCCTTAATCAATTCTACCTGTGTGGTTATAATTTAAGCCCCGACCCTTTAACTGCGACCACCTGCCCACCACTGCTTCCCAATGGTACCGGTGCGACATGGAACGGCGTAAATTTTAGTGTTTATTATAATTTAAACAGTCCGATGCAATTAGTGCCGACTATAAACGTAAATCAGGTATCTGCGAGCCCCGGCACACCCTTACTGCTTTGGTCGCAACAACTAACAACAGGGCCTGCTGTCGCATTATTGCCAACGAGCATTAAACCTGGCTACCCTGCGCCATCAAGTAATCAAGGTTCGTTGAATATCCGGGGCTTTTCTGCAAATGATTCTTCCCCCACATGGCCATTCACCTATCAAGTTACTTACTCTAACTTAGCGATTTCACCTACAAATTCCACTTCCTGGTTTTCTCAAAGTGGTGACACACAATCGATTAAACCAGCAAAAATTAAGGGTGGACTTAGCTTTTTAATTTCAAATCAATTTAGTGCGACAAACGGCTTTGTCGGGGCATTTTATTTGATAAGCGTTGGGGCGAGCGATGATCCCGAAGTTAGTGGTATTGGATTAACCTGTTCTGCAAGTGATCAATTTTGTAGCTATGTGCCTAATGGCATTTGTCTGGGTGGAAATCAATTGCAAATAACAGGTAGTGGCTGTGGCAATGAAAGCTGCGGAATAATTAGCTATACCGGAGGCTGCCTAAATTAAATAGGATTTATGCTGTTTCCTAAAGCTGTAAGGCGGAATCAGTGCGACAAGCGTCGGACCCAGCGCGGGACGGGGTTTATAACCCCGTCCCAAACGTTTTGGAAGCAATTGAAGCCAGGTCTGGCATGCTTTTTATGCCCGACATTTCAATACACCAATATCGAATAGATATTTGGTTTTTATCCCCCCATCGATTCTTCGCCAAACATCGGCAAAATGCGAAGGATGTACGCTCACGCATTGCAGCCCAGCCGCTGACCCGCTAATGTTTCAGGAACGCCAAGTCCCAGCTTCTTGGCATTTAATCAGACTAAGCCAAGCTGGTGATCAGCGTTCCAAGAGCCGTATCGGGCATGCTTTTATGCCCGACATGTATCGCTGGCTTATTGAAATCCGTTAAGATTAATCATAATTTGGACGTTCAGCATGTTACGTGTAATTGTATTTTATTCCAAGCGGTTTTTATGTCCGATTATCTTTGATGTTGTGCGTTGATATTGACGGTTTGCTTTCGCGATACCGCCCGGACAACGAACAGGTTTTATTTTTTTGTGGGTGGGGACCATGGCATTATTATTTTACATGGTTAAAACAATTTTTCCGGTGGCATGGCCGGCTTCGATTAACTGATGGGCAACAGCCGCTTCTTTTAAGGGTAACTTCTGACTGACATGCAGCTTTAACAGACCTTTATCAGCCCATTGTGCGCATTGATTTAAAATTTCCACATGTTTGTCCCGGGCTTCAGGCAAATCTCTTAGCATCGGTGTTAACATCAACTCAAAACCAATCAGTAAATTACGCATTCTGGCTTCACTCAGATTCAATTCACCCGGATCCAGCAAGGTTATCAAGCGTCCAAAATGTGCCGTCGCGGCGATACTTTCCTTAAACACCTCTGCGCCCACCGTATCAAAAACCAGATCAGCGCCTTTGCCGCCAGTAAGTTCGTTGACTGTATCGGCAAAACCGTTTGGCGTATAAATAACAGCTTCATCAGCGCCCAAGCTTTTTACAAAATCCGCTTTTTGTGCAGAACTTACCGTAGCAATGACTCGGGCACCTTTCAGTTTAGCCAATTGTATCGCCACATGCCCAACACCGCCTGCCCCCGCATGAATCAACACCGTTTGTCCGGCCTGCAAACCGCCCCTATCAAACAAAGCGCCCCACGCAGTAATCAATACCAAGGGCGCCGCAGCCGCTTCAATAAATGAAAAAGTCTTGGGACTCAAACTAACCCAGCGTTCATCAAGTACGGTATAGTCGGCATAATTACCTTGTTCGCGACCCAGACCGCCATTACAAAACCAGACCTGATCGCCGACCTTAAATTGACTGACACCGGCACCCGTTTCGACAACGATGCCGGCACCATCACACCCCAATATCGCAGGCAAGGGTTGGTCATAAAACACGCCATGACGTCTTACTTTTGTATCGACCGGATTAACGCCTGCCGCTTGCAATTTAACTTTAAGCTCTGTTGCGATTGAAATTTCAGGTTCTTGTAGTTCCTGACAGATTAAAACATCCGCTTCACCAGCGGCTGTCATTAGAATTGCTTGCATGTTTACCTTCCTTATTTTAGTTGCTATCAATCTGCCAGCCATTGCTGGCGATAATCCTGATAGGGATAGTGTTTCAATTTTTTTATTTGCCGGTCTTGATAACCATAAATATCCGGTAGATTATAGCCATTAAAGCGGTTGGCTTTAACCAGACTGTACGCGCCCACATTTTTAAAAACCAGTTTATCGCCAACTGCCAAGGGTTTATTAAAACGATATTCCCCGAACACATCACCCGCCAGACAAGTACTGCCTGCTAAAATAGCGGGGTAGTTTCCCTTGGGCTCGTGTTCATGACATTCAGGCTGGCGCTGATATTCAAACACTTCCGGATTATGATTAACCGAGGTATCCAGTATGGCAATGGTTTTACCGTCACTGACAAAACAATCAATAACCGTGGACACTAAATAGCCGGCATTGCCAACGACCGCTTTGCCCGGTTCAATATAAACGTCAAGATTAAAGTCTTTTTTTAACTGATTTACCAAGTCAATAAACGGGCGGTGATCTTTAATTTGATTAAACAAATAACCACCGCCCAGATTCAGCCAGTCCAGTTGAGCCAGGCTTTTACCAAAATAACTGCGCAGTTTCTCTACCGTCTTAATTAACGGCATCAAGTCGGTTGCAGAAAAAACATTATGGATATGCAATCCTTTAACCTGAGCAAGGCAAGACGATTGCCACAAGTCATCAATATCAACACCCAATTTTGAATAGGGTCGACAAGGATCAAACCGATCGTCTTTGAGAAAAGATAACTTGGGATTAACACGCAAGCCAACCGAGGTTTGTACAGGGCAAGTCGCTGCAAAACGCTGATACTGTGTTAACGAATTAAAACTGATATGCGTCAGTAAACGCGACATATCCTCAAACTCATCAGGTCTTATCCCTGGCGTGGTTAAATGAATGCCGCCCTGCCCTGCCAAAATCTCGTTAGCCAGTCGCGCTTCAAACAAAGAACTGACCGAAAAACCATCAACAAAGGGTTTTGCCAGCTCCAGAACCGAAGTTAAAGGCAGGGACTTGATTGAATATAAAACCTTACAGCCACACCGATGGCGTAAGGTGTTTAATGCTTTTAACGTGTTAATAATCTCACCGGTATCCAGAACTAATGCAGGCGAGGAAGAAATACTGTCTTTTATATATTGAAAATCCATTAACCGGAAAACGGGTTACCCTAAAAAATAAGTAGCCCAAATAATACACAGATTAAGCGCATTGGTAAAAAGCAATTTAATTTAAAGAGTGTAGAACAAGACTAAAATGTATAATCAAAAAATTTAAAGCATTATCCGTCATTATTTTCAAGGAAGCCCCATGTCCTCTAACCGCCCCGTTGTACTCTCATTTTCCGGTCATGACCCCAGCGGTGGCGCCGGGATACAGGCTGATATTGAAACGCTGGTGAGTCATCAGTGTCATTCAGCCAGTGTTATTACCGCCTTGACCGAGCAAGATACCCGTAATGTAAAAAAGCTGATTCCACAAAGCCCCGAAAACATTATCAGTCAGGCCAATACCTTGCTGGATGATTTACCTGTTAATGTTTTTAAAATCGGCTTAATCGGCCATCATGAAACGGCCATAGCGATCTATGCGATTTTAAAACAACATCCGCATATTCCGGTTGTTTTTGATCCGGTACTGGCAGCGGGTGGTGGCACCGAATTATCCAATGATAGATTAATTGCCACTATTGTCGATTTATTACTGCCCTGCACTACCGTCTTAACACCCAACAGTGAAGAGGCACGCAGGCTTGCTGGCTATGACGAGTTGGATGAATGTGGGCTGGAATTACTGGAGCAAGGTTGTGACTATGCGCTGATTACCGGCACACATGAATCGACCCCCTCAGTCAGCAATCAACTGTTTCATGACAACCGTTGCTGGGAAACCTATACCTGGGATCGATTGCCAGCAAGCTATCATGGTTCCGGTTGCACCTTGGCTACCAGCATCGCGGCCCTTATGGCACATGGCCTGGAGCCTATCCAAGCGGTGATGGAGGCGCAGGAATATACCTGGAATTCATTAAACAGCGCTTATCAACCGGGCCGGGGTCAGCTTATTCCCAACCGGTTTTTCTGGATGGAGGAGGATACATGAGATTTCCGGCACGAGGACTTTACGCCATTACCCAAACGGATAATAAATCCGGCGACACCATCATTAACGACGTTATTTCAGCGATTAAAGGCGGCGCGGTGCTTGTGCAATATCGGGATAAAAATCCGCTTGATGCCGTTTTTTTGGCCAGTGAATTGGTTAAAATCTGCCATCAGCATCAAGTTCCTCTGATTATTAACGATGATGTTGAGCTGGCTGCTAAAGTGGGCGCTGATGGTGTTCATATCGGCAAAGAAGACGGTGCTATTGCGCAGGCAAGAAGACGCTTGGGTGCTGATGCCATCATCGGCGTGTCCTGTTATAACTTTGTCGAACAGGCGCTGGACGCACAAAACCAAGGGGCGACTTATGTGGCTTTTGGCCGGTTTTTTCCGTCCACATCAAAACCACTGGCGGCA
>Ga0208495_1000535_pt1 | contig 12148 bp, 9 predicted proteins | sample CryBogmetaGMA14M_FD_184551 | JGI IMG/M metagenome (GOLD analysis project Ga0208495, IMG submission 184551) | Freshwater microbial communities from Crystal Bog, Wisconsin, USA - MA14M (SPAdes) | ecosystem: Environmental > Aquatic > Freshwater > Lake | place: Crystal Bog, Wisconsin, USA | collected...
ATAGTCCCCGGGCCGCCAGGCATCACAAATACTCTGGTAAAATCCAAACAGCTTTCTTAGGAATTCAGATTCTTCAAGATCTCTTATGCTCACGTAAAAACGGTCGGTTTTCGAATCCCTTAGCCTTTGCATCAGGACGTCAGCGTGCGCAAGTCCAGTCCCAACAATACCCCGGAACATGCTTTTTCGCCTGGGAACCTCAATGTCGCCATAAGAAATCACGTACTGCAGAGAGAACGGTTTTTCTCTCAAAAGGCAGGCTTCCTCCATTATAAACACTAACTCAAGACCTGCCTTTAAGCTCGCGAGTGCACAATGAAATTCCTTGTGAAGGTTAAACGTGGCATTAGAATAGAGCATGTCGCGCCTGCTGGGGATAATGCCTTCAATAAAAATTATAAACTGTTTGATTTCAGCGGGATCAAGCCGTGCTCCTTTTTTTTTCTTGATCTCCACCCAGAGAATATAGCAATCCATGGTTCCTCCTATATCATTTTTGCGTCCGGAAAGTATTGCAAAATTACTACAAAAAATTATATAATGCGGATTATGTGCGATAATGGTATAAATAGAACAAAGAATGCAATAACTAGATTAATGGCAAAAAAACGGCAAAGAAGATATAAAATGCATAAAAAATGCAAAAACGGTATATATAGCTAAATAGTGCAATAGTAGTGTTAATTGCAAAAATATGGCAATGACATTATAAATTGCAGAAATACGGCAATGAAAAACAGCGCAAAAATGATATACCCGGGCCCGGATCAAGCTTTGGGTTTGCTGAAGAGATTATTTAGATTATTTAGAGCTGTCGCGGCGGTTCATGACATCCATCTGCTTCTGGATCGATTCGTCGTGAATGTTTTCGAGGAGGCGGAGGATGAAGTCACGGTTCAGGCCGAGGCGAATCCCGTTTTCAACGCGGTCGCGGATGATCTTGTTCCAGCGTTTCAGCTGTAAAATGGTGATGCGGTTTTCTTTTTTATAACGACCGATCTCTTCCACCACACTCATCCGCCGTGCTAAAATATCAATCAGCTCTTCATCCAGTTTGTCGATCTCGCTACGAAGTCCTTCGAGTTTATTTTTAAACGCGGGCGAACCTGTTTCCTTGCGAATGATAAGAGTTTGCAGGATTTCCTCCAGGCGAGCGGGGGTGATCTGCTGCCGCTTGTCGGTGAGTGCTTCCTCGGGCCGGTAATGCGTTTCTACCATCAGGCCGGTCATCTCCAGATCCATTGCCTTCTGTGATGTGGGGAGGATGAGATCACGGTTTCCGCAGATATGACTGGGGTCGCAGAGTATAGGCATCTTGGGATACGCGCACATCAGCTCGATGGGGATTTCCCACATCGGAGCATTACGGTAGGGGCTGCGGTTAAAAAAGGAGAAACCCCGGTGTATGGCGACCAGTTTTTTTATTCCCATCTGGTTGAAACGTTCGATTGCCCCGGTCCAGGTATGCAGGTCGGGGTTCAGGGGATTTTTGATCATCAGGGGGATGTCGTGTCCCTGCAAAGCTTCCGCTATCTCCTGTATCGAGAACGGATTGACCACGGTACGGGCGCCAATCCACAGTATATCAATATCATATTCAAGCGCATCCTGAACATGGCTTGCGGAGGCGACTTCCACCGTAAGTAATAAACCAGTATCCTGCCTGACTTTCTGAAGCCATTTCAGACCTTTTTTACCAACGCCTTCAAAGGCCGAAGGACGGGTACGGGGTTTCCAGATACCAGCCCGGAAAACCTTGACCTGAGGAATTTTTGCCAAAGCTAGAGCGGTTTCCCTGACCTGCTTCTCGCTTTCAGCGCTGCACGGACCCGAAACCACCAGAGGCCGGCTGTCGAAAGGGAGCCAGGACTTCAGAGGGGTGATAAGTAAGGGGGCCGTCATCTGATATCTGTTATCTGATATCAGCTTATTCGTACAGCTTTTTATGACATTCGGTGCAGAAATAAGTCTTTTCATTGCCCTTCACATCCACCGGGTGCTGAAAGGTCAGTGATTTGTCGAATTGAGAATAAACAATATTTCCGGTGGGACCTTGCGAAACAATCGAGTGACACAGGTCACAGTCTTTCGAGATCACTTTGCCATCGGGTGATTTATGCTTGTCGGAATGGCAGCGGAAACAGCCATTGCTTTCAAGATGACCAATATGGTTCAGGTAAAGCGAGGACTCTACACCCATAGACGGGAAGGTGTTGTTACTGTATGTTTCCTGGATGGCCGCGATAGCTTTGTCGATATCCTTGCGCCGGCTTGTGAAAATATCCTTCAGAGTGTCGGAATAAAAACCAAGGATGCTCGATTTGATGGTCATCATGGCCGTATCCTCATTGGTAAAGGGTGTCTTCAGCGCTTCCATAGCTGCTTTTTTGATATATGGAAGGTCTTTTGGAATAAGCCCGGCAACCATGGCATTGTCGATATAAAATGGAGAAGAACGATACAGGTGGGAAGGACGGTTGTGGCAATCCATACAGTCCATCGTGCGCACCGGAAGAGTATCGAGAGCTTTTTTGTCGAGCTTGTTTTCTTCATCCTGGAAAATCCTGACTTCGCCGGTTTTCAGGTTTGTATAACGAACCCAGGGAATAGACTCACGGTCCCTGGCACTGGCAACATATTCGATCTTGAAATTCTGGTTGATATGCCAGTGAATACCTTCAGTGAGGCCGAGAGCGCTCTGCTGTGGGCCGATCTTCATCACCATCGAAATATTCCATTCTGTATTGGCTTTGTTTGCCAGATACCCCTGCTGTATCCGCAGTGTACGTGAATAAAATTTCTGAGGCCAGTGGCAGCGTTCGCAGGTTTCCCTTGCAGGACGCAGGTTAGCAATAGGCGTCGGGATAGGCCTGGGATATTTATTGAACAACACTGAATACACCTGGTACAAACCCGAAAGTTTGGACTTCACATACCAGCTGGCACCCTGTCCCACGTGACATTCCACGCAGGTAACACGCGCATGAGGCGAATGCAGGTATGTCGTATACTCGGGATTCATCACCTTGTGACACAGCTTTCCGCAGAACTCAACAGATTCAGTATAATGAAAGGCCTGGTAGCTTCCAACTGCAGAAACCAACAGTAAAACGAAGGTAATCAGGGATATCCTGATCACACTGTTGCGCTGTTTCCTGATATTCAGGTTAAGGATGGGCCAACGTAGCGTGGGATCAATCTCCTCATACTTTTTGCGGAAAGAAACCAGCATTCCGATGGGGATCAGGATGAGCCCCAGGACTAAAAATGCAGGCAGGACGATATAAAGATAAACGCCCAGATAGGTGTTGGTGTCCCTGGCCAGGAATGAGAAGATCAGGACGATAAGCATGAGCAACAGGCTGTTGACTACAAGGATGATGCCAGTGATGCTCAGCCAGTTGTAAATTGATCTTGGTATCTTCATAGGAAGGAGTCTTAGTTTTGTTTCAACACCCCAAAGGTAGAAATTTATCTGATATCTGATATCGGATATCAGATATCGGATATCAGATATTTCTCTTGCATTTTTTATGGATATATTATATATTTGAGCTATGTAATATACCCTCCATGAACTCATCTGCAAACAAATTAGGCTGTAAGGTATTTGTGGTCATCACATTGACCGCATTGCTGGCATCTGCGCCTGCTCTTTACGGTGAATACAGGTTATGCGGTCGGAGAAAGAGGTTGCATCATCAAGACCACCGACGGGGGCAGCCACCTGACCTTGGTCAACAGCGGGATCTATTGCAGGATATGGAACATACAGTTCCCCACCGCCCTCATCGGATATGCCATCTGCGATTCGGGATACGTGTATAAAACAACCGATGCGGGCCTGAACTGGACCAAAATGGCAGCCGCTGCACCCCCTATAATCAGCCTGTTCGGTATCTCCTTCCCGACGGCCGACACAGGTTACGTTTGCGGAGCCCAGGGATGGCTGGCAAAGACCACCGACGGCGGTCTGAGCTGGGCAGTGCTGCCCGGCATCTCAGGCACCCTAATCAACGACATGAAATGGACCTCCCTCCACTCCGGGTACCTCGTCGGAAGCAGGGGGACCATCATCAAAGCCAGCGATACGGCGGCTTTTGTTCCTTTTATAACGGCGGATGTGGGAATGTTGGTGATCAGTCCGAACCCCGCTTCGCGCATGGCGAAGATCACGTATGTCCTCAACGGGCGTTCTGATGTAAGCATTTCTCTCTCTGATTTAACAGGGAAGAAGCTACAGGATGCAGGATGCGGGATGCAGGATTCGGGTGTTCATGAATTCCTCATGAAGCTTGAAGGCCTGATGCCGGGGGTGTATTTCGTGAGGGTGGATGCGGGGAAGCGGAGGCTCGCGGGGAAGCTTGTGGTGAAATAACCAGTACCCCAGTCATCCTGGATCCTGGATCCTGGATCCTGGATCCTGGATCCTGGATCCAGTCACCCAGCAATCCCGCCAAAATTTCTAACTTTGCAAAAATTCTATGACATGGAACATCTGCGAAGGAACAAGGTTTGCGATCTGCTGAAATCGACTGAATACGGGAAGGAAGTGCTGGTAAAGGGCTGGGTGCGTACCCGCCGCGGGAATAAGAACGTGAATTTCATCGCGCTTAACGACGGAAGCATCATCCACAGCATACAGGTTGTGATCGATATGGCAAATTTCGGCGAAGAGGCCCTGAAACCGGTTACCACGGGTTCGTGCATTGCCGTGAAGGGTATCCTTGTCGAATCAAAGGGTCAGGGCCAGAGTGTGGAGATACAGGGCAGGGAGATCGAAGTGTACGGTACTGCCGATCCGGAGACTTATCCTTTACAGAAAAAGGGCCATACCCTGGAATTCCTGAGGGAGATCGCACATCTGCGTCCGCGCACAAACACCTTCGGAGCTGTGCTCAGGATACGTCACGCCATGGCTTATGCCATCCACAAATATTACAATGATAACGGGTTCTTCTACCTGCATTCGCCGATTATCACGGGTTCTGATGCTGAAGGAGCAGGAGCAATGTTTCGCGTTTCTATCCTCGATCCGAAAAATCCGCCATTAAAAGAAGACGGAAGTATTGATTATTCCCAGGATTTCTTCGGGAAGGAAACCAATTTAACGGTTTCCGGACAGCTCGAAGGCGAACTCGGGGCCATGGCTCTCGGGCTCGTTTATACTTTCGGTCCGACGTTCAGGGCCGAGAATTCGAACACTCCCCGCCACCTTGCCGAGTTCTGGATGATAGAACCCGAAATGGCGTTCTATGATATCATTGATAATATGGACCTGGCGGAAGACTTCCTGAAATATCTCATGCAGTATGCCCTTGATCATTGCATCGATGACCTGGAGTTCCTCAACAAAATGTATGACAACGAACTTATTGAACGCCTGAAACAGGTGATCGCAAGCAAGTTCGAAAGGCTTACTTACACAAGGGCTGTAGAGATCTTAATGTCCTCCGGACAAAAATGGGAATTCCCCGTATCCTGGGGTGTTGACCTTCAGAGCGAGCACGAACGCTTTCTCGTTGAAAAGCATTTCGGCAAGCCTGTTATCCTGACCGATTATCCGAAGGATATCAAGGCGTTTTACATGAAGCAGAATGACGACGGAAAGACGGTACGCGGAATGGATGTGCTTTTCCCGAAGATAGGGGAGATTATCGGAGGTTCGCAACGCGAGGAAAATCTGGAAGCTTTGCAGCGCCGCATCCGCGAGATGAATATTCCTGAAAAAGACGTATGGTGGTATCTCGACACCCGCAAATTCGGAACCGCCCCGCATTCGGGGTTCGGACTGGGTTTTGAACGCCTCATCCTGTTTGTTACCGGCATGGCGAATATACGCGATGTCATACCGTTCCCGAGGACTCCCAAGAATGCGGAATTTTGATGGTGCTTCGCACCGAAATCAGATATCCGATATCGGATATCTGATTCAAAGCCTGTCCGCAATGGAATCAAGCGCCGGATCCTTGGTTTTTAAGCGGCTCAGTCCTTTCATCAGCCGGCTCAGGGATTCTTCAACGCCTTTTACATTCATACTGAGGTAACGCACGGTAACCACATCCGCCGAGTTGAAATAAAAAATTACAGAACCAGAAGGATCAAGAATATAACCCCCTTTCAGAGCGGAACTCAATCCAACATTATACTTCTTGCCAAGTGTGGAAACAAACTGGTCTAACTTCTCGGTTATCTCCATCCGCTGAACTACATCACCGATACGCTGTAAAGATTTGCTTAACTCGGGGTTTGCCAGGTATTCACCAAAAAAAAGGACTCCCTTGATAAGGAAAAAATATACCTTCATCGGCAGGCCCAGGGCAGAATCATGATAACCCAGCACTTCCCATTGCCCGCCTGCATAGTTCTCGTACTTGACACAGTCGGGTTTGCCCATCTTGTCGAGGATTTTAGCTTTGCTGCTACCGAATGGAAGGTTGTTAAAGAGGATGACATCGGTGGAACGGAATTCGGGATAGAGCGGATTGCGCATCAATACCTTGTCGAGATGGACCAGCATCTCCTCCCTGAAGCAGGTTTTGATACGGCCGCGATAGTCGGGATACCTCTTACGAAACTTCCCGAAACTGTTAAAATAAATTCCGGAAAATTCCCCTCGGGTAATCCTGATGAAATAGAGCCATGTGAGCCTTAAATAGAACAATGGAAAATTTTATTTCATGATTAATTCCTGTAAGCGACTGCAATTAACAAGCCAACAAAAATAATCAGGAATTATCAGAAACAGTTGTAGTAAATCAATGGTTTTTGTGTAGTGGAATCCACTACAATAAACTTTAAGGCGAGGAGAATCGGCAGAAAAATTATGAAATTGTCTGGGTTTGAAAAAAATAAAGTACTTTTGCACGATTAAATCATCATATACTGAAAGGAAAATCTATATGGCCGCAAAGAAATTGAAAGTCAACAGAATAGACATAGATTGCCTGAAAGAAACACCAGTCATAACCATCGACAAAGCAACTGATTATTCACTGGAACTGGTATCCAAAAGCATTATTGAACACCTATCAATAACCGATCTCAACGGAAAGGTCGTTCATGAATCAGATATCAACGGAAACACCTTCGTTTTCAATTACCGCGCCAACTGCAAGGACATGTTCCTGCTGAAGATCCAAAAGCAGAACCAGGAAGGCGAATCGCAGATACTTATATTGTAAATGGTGAAATGGTGAAATGGTGAAATGGCGAAATGGTGTTCGGCGAAGCCGTAATGAACACCATAGAAATAAACAATTCGTGAATAAATGGCGAAATGGTGAAATGGTGAAATGGCGAAACTCAAGTAGCGAAAATTAAATTGCAGCCCTGCAATTTGCCGTGACCCAGGCAACCATTCGGATATTCAGGGTTATCTATACAGAATGATATTTTCCCGGAAGAACACCGAAGCAAAAAGGCTTGATCAGGCTTCCATTGGGGCATTGTATGATAAAAATGCACCGTGGTTGCTCGCTGTTTGCCTGCGTTACACCGGGAACCGCGAGAATGCCGAGGACGTGTTGCACGACGGTTTCATGAAAATCATCCGCGGCATAGAAAAATTTAACGAAAAGCAAACAGGCAGTATTGAAGCCTGGATGCGCAGGATCATGGTCAATACAGCCTTGAATTACCTCCGCGATCATAAAAAAGAGAAATTGTTCATCGAACTGGAGCCGGTATTGGAATCCATCCAGATTTCCCCTGAGAATAATGATGTTTACGGCGGATGGGATCTCTCCAAAGACCAGCTGATGGATTTGATTTGCGAACTGCCGGCCGGATACCGCACAGTCTTCAACCTCTATGTGATGGAGGATTATAACCATAAAGAAATAGGAGAGTTTCTCGGGATTTCCGAGAACACATCTAAAACACAGCTATATAAAGCAAGGAATTTTTTACAGAAACGCCTAAGGGAGTTTCAAACAGAATACACCCATGAAAAAACAGAATCAAATAGATGACCTCTTCCGCCGCGAGTTAGCGGATCACACGGTCACCCCCTCCCCAGAGTGCCGGGCTACGCTGCTGCGGGATGCAGAAGGCATACAACGGAAAGGTTCCGCATCAGCATGGTGGATCGCCGGAACTACTTTGCTTATTCTCGCTGGATTTGGCATCGCTTTCTTTATCCATCAGATATCAGATAGCAGCAATCCGCCATCCGCCATCCAGCAATCCAGTAACCCAGTTCCCCAGCCACCCAGTAACCCGGTAACCCAGCCATCCAGTAACCCGGTAACCCAGCCATCCAGTAACCCGGTAACCCAGCCACCCAGTAACCCGGTAACCCAGCCACCCAGTAACCCGGTAACCCAGCCACCCAGTAACCCAGTAACCCAGCCACCCAGTAACCCGGTAACCCAGCCACCCAGCCATCAGCAACCTGATATCCGCTATCCCTCAAAAAAATGGAACATCAGCATCGGCGCTAACTACACTCCCGAAGTGATGTTTAATACCTTGAACGGCGACAAGTTCGCGAACAACATGGGTCTTGAGGGTACGTTTCATGTAGGGCGGTATTCGGTGCGGACCGGGGTGGGACTCAGCTTCACAACTGGCTGGAACGAGATGCTGGTGGAGTCGAACCCTTACCTGGGCGCCTATAAAGCGCTCGACTCCATCACGTTTGCGTGGGGCGACAATTACAACCTGGTTCCTACATATTTTACAAAAACCGAAGCAGTTTTCGATACTACCCTTCAGTACACATATACCGATATAAAAAAACGTTATACCTATCTGCAGGTCCCGCTGGTACTGGGCTATGACTTCTGGGAGAACTCCTGGCTTTCGCTGGGTGTGAGAGCGGGCGCTGTGATGTCGGTACTGCTGAATACCAAAACATCCTCGATGACCTTCGACCCGGGAAAAGACCGGATCGTCCAAATCAATAATATAACCCCCGACCGGATCGAGCTGAATTGGCAGGCGATGGGAGGGATAAATGCGGCATTCAGGCTCAGCCAAAGGTTCAGTATTGAGCTTGAGCCGGAACTTCGGTACTATTTTAATTCGGTGTATGAATCGTCGGTACTTACAAAGAAACCCTGGTCAGTGGGAGTGCGGGCAGCGGTGGTGGTTACTTTCTAGGTAACTGGGTAACTGGGTAACTGGGTAACTGATTTTCACCATTTATTCACGAATTGTTTATTTCTATGGTGTTCATTACGGCTTCGCCGAACACCATTTCACCATTTCTCTTCCCTCCCAGGCAACTTTTTGAAAATTCCGGGTTATTACAGATATCAGATGGCAGATAAAAAAATTTAATTTTACAAACAAATAAACCAATATGAAAAAGATCATCCTCATCCTTGTGTTGTGGTTCGTGGCAGCCGGAATGGCTGTTCATGCTGACTCTCTTCGCCTTTCGGGCTATGTTTATGATAGTGCAACAGGCGCTGGACTTAACGCTTATCCTGTTTATATCGACATCGATTCAACAAACACCGGCTTTTCGTACCATCGTACGGTTTTTACCATGCATACCGGGTTTTATGCCGATACCATCGTCTTCAATACCGGCAGTGCCCCCACGGGAATTGCCAGGATATCAGTTTGGAACTGTTTACAGCAGCTGCGGTCAGAAACTGTTGCATTTAGCCCCGGCCACCTTGTCTTTACTCATAACTTCACGATCTGCACGGGAACTCCTCCTCCCCCCTGTCATGCCGATTTCTACGCGGTTGCGGCGCCTCCTCCGCCAAATCCAATGGCCAGGCAATTCATAAATACCTCCGTGGGAGCTAACGGCCCCTGGCTGTGGTCATTCGGCGATGGAACAACATCGACCCTTTTCGATCCTATCCATGTCTTCGCAGCTAATGGTGTATACCATGTTACACTGAGTATGGGCGACACTATGCAGGGCGGATGTTTCGACAGCAGAATGCATGAGATCGTGATCGGTGATACCACTGGATGCCATGCAGATTTCAGCGCTACGCTTCTCACGCCTCCTCTAACCATGCAGTTCCACAACCTCTCGACAGGAACAAACGGTCCGTGGTTCTGGAGCTTCGGCGACGGAAGCAGTGCGACAACTTTCGATCCTCACCATACCTATGCGGCACCCGGACTATACCAGGTGAGCCTGAGTATTGGCGACAGTAATGCCGGTTGCTGGGATTTTGTTTCCAAAATGATACAGGTGGGAGATACCATGGCCGGCTGCCATGCCCAGTTCACATGGTATTGCGATACAAACACCATGAACACGACCGTACACTTCATCAACCAGAGTGTACCTGAAACCGGAACCTGGTTCTGGAATTTCGGCGACAGCACCCACTCAACAGATAAAAACCCGACTCATACCTACGCTACGAACGGATTATTTAACGTATGCCTCACAATAACATCCACTAATCCGCAGTGTACTCATACCGAGTGCCACCTTGTAGCTGTTGGTCCGCCGCCACCACCTCCCTGCGAAAACTGGATAACCCATGTGAACAATTGGCTTGACGTGAGTTTCGAAGGACATCTCGCAGGTGATCCGCCTGCAACTTATAGCTGGATGTTCGGCGACGGCTCAGCCGGAACGGGTAAAAATGTTACTCATCATTTTGCAGCACCCGGATTTTATCCCGTGACCCTTACCACGGTGATCCTGGATTCGAACCAGTGCACATGGGTTCGTACAATTAATGTACTGGTAGGCGACAGCTCCAATATCCATCAGGTATACGGACAGGTTTTCGCAGGTAACTTCCCTCTGAATTTCGGTATGGCAATGATTTTTTCGACCACACCCATGCCCGGCGGAATGCCTTTCGTGGCCGTGTCGCTTCTCGATTCGATGGGAATTTACGTTTTCCCCTACGTACCCGATGGCGAATTTGTAATCTGGGCGCTGCCTTTCGATTCAGCAGGAGCCTATCTTCCTACATTTTTTGAACATTCGCTGTACTGGGAACAGGCCAATAAGATAACTCTCGGCAATCCGCAGAATCCTTACAACATTCATTTGCTGCAATGTGGCAACATGCCCGTTGGACCTGGCGGCGTTAACGGTCACGTGAATACTACCGGGCTGAAATCGGCACAGGTGAACGAAATCGCGATGATCCTTACCGACGAAGCCGGAAACCCCCTGGGGTTCAGGAAAGTGAGCCCTTCAGGAAACTTTGACTTCAGCGGGATGGCCTACGGGACCTATTACCTGAAGCCCGAGCTTCCCAATATCAGCAGCGACCTGGTGAAGGTGGTGCTTAGTGCTGCGAATCCCGTGGCCACGGTAACCATGACCTACAACGGAAGCAACATCCTCGGCGTGAGCGAAACTTCGGCCGTGGAAAGCTTCGTGGCCTATCCAAACCCCGTGAATAACGTGCTCAATCTCACTCTGAAGCTGAACACCTCGGCTAATGTCACTGCCGAAATCTACAGCTTTACCGGGCAGAAAGTAGTTAGTCAGGACTTCTCTCTGAGCCTCGGCGCAAACACCCTCAGCCTCGACCTGGGAATGTTGAATTCAGGTCTTTATACACTGCGGATGACATCGCCCGAAGGCATAAGGATAGTACAGAAGTTTGTGAAAAAGTAGACGACTGATAGCCGATGGCTGATGGCAGAAGTCCGATGGCAGATTGCGCTTGCAGCTTCACACCGCCGCTACGGTGTTCCACCTGATGCGGCTTATGTGAAGCTGCAAGCGCAATCTGCCATCTGCTACCCAGTAACCCAGTAACCCAGTAACCCAGTAAAATTCCATACCTTTGCACTCCAACACTCTAAATCGGAATGATCAACGAAGAACCCTGGTATGCGGTATATACCAAGTCGAGACACGAGAAGAGGCTGGCTGAACTCCTCAATGAGAAAGGCATTGAAGCATATGTACCCCTGCGGAAGGTAGTGAGGCAGTGGAGCGACCGAAAAAAACTGGTGTCTGAGCCATTGATCCGATCCTATTGTTTTGTGAGGCCAGGCCCAGGTGAATATTACGATGTGCTCAATACCGACGGGGCCGTGCGCTACGTCTGGTTCTCGGGCAAACCCGCGCCAATTCCAAACAAACAGATCGATATCCTCAAAGTCCTCACCGGATCGGATGTAGACGTAGATGTGGTCCCCGGATCTCTGCTCAAAGGCACCACCGTACGGGTCAATGCGGGTCCGCTGGCTGGAG
>Ga0208495_1000536_pt1 | contig 12137 bp, 10 predicted proteins | sample CryBogmetaGMA14M_FD_184551 | JGI IMG/M metagenome (GOLD analysis project Ga0208495, IMG submission 184551) | Freshwater microbial communities from Crystal Bog, Wisconsin, USA - MA14M (SPAdes) | ecosystem: Environmental > Aquatic > Freshwater > Lake | place: Crystal Bog, Wisconsin, USA...
GTCTTTGCTTTGGCCGGCTTTATCAATGCGGTGCTTGCAGAAAGTTTTGACGATATTTCCATTATCCCCAACTTTGTATTAACGCCATTAAGTTATTTGGGCGGCGTTTTTTATTCAGTCGAGATGCTGCCCGGTGTTTGGCAAATGATTTCCAAGGGTAATCCCATTTTGTATATGATTAATGCTTTTAGATACGGATTGATCGGCGTGACGGATGTTAATATTCAGTTAGCCTATCTAATTACCGGTGGATTTATCGGGGTTTTGACACTGTTTAGCCTGTTTTTACTGCATAAAGGCATTGGCATTAAAAATTAGTGGAGTGCTGGCCAATGTCATTCAGTTAAGCCGTTCGCTGAGCGGAGTCGAAGCGATTTTGCCGGCTTCGGCTCCGCTCAGCCAACGCGGCTCCGCTCAGCCAACGCGGCTCCGCTCAGCCAACGGTTTATATTGCCAAGAGGCACTTAACTTAACGACATTGAGGCACCGGCTTTTGGCTTTAAGCTAATTTTTTCAGACAAATGCTTTGCAAATCGTTATCATAAGCCGTTTTTTACTAACCAAATAAGGTTTTACTATGCAAGTTGCTGACAATACGGCTGTTTCTATTCACTACACCCTGACTAATGATGAAGGCGAAGTACTTGATAGTTCAATAGGTGATGAGGCGTTGGTTTTTCTACAGGGCAGTGGCAATATTATTTCCGGTCTGGAAAAAGCGATGGTTGGCAAAGTTGCCGGTGACAAGTTCAATGTGCGCATTGCAGCTGAAGAAGCCTATGGCGAACTGATGGACGATATGATTCAGGTTATTTCACGCGATATGTTTGAAGGCGTTGATGACATTGAAGTCGGCATGCAGTTTCATGCGGATGTCAGTTTCGGTACCGGCGTAGTTACCGTGGTGAGTATTGACGATGAAAATGTGACTATTGACGGCAATCATCCGCTAGCCGGCGTTGCCTTAACCTTTGATGTCGAAGTGCTTGATGTGAGAGCGGCCACTGAAGAAGAAGCGACTCATGGTCATATCCACGGTGCGGGTTGCCACCATTAATACTGAAAAAAAATAGTCCACGAAAAGCACGAAAAGCACGAAAAGCACGAAAAAATTCAAAGTGTTATCAGACTCTGAAGCATGACGAGGCTTGCATCCGTCACTCTCGCCTTGAAAGCAAACGTTTCGGTCAGGGTTGTAAGTTCCTGATCAGCATCATTCAGCACGAAGGACACAAGGCTTTTCTTCGTGTCCTTCGTGTCTTCGTGGTGAATATCTTTTAAGTGTCGTCTGTGACCAAGCCGTTATCCCTGAATATCCAACATTTTTAGTATTTCTTCGCGAATCAGATTTTGTTTGTCCAGATCGTTAATGGGTTGCAGCTGTTGATCGGTAATGTAAAACATATCTTCAGCGCGACTGCCTATGGTGGTTATTTTTGCACTGAGCAGATTAACCTTCTGTTTGATAAAAGCGCGGCCTATTTTTGATAAAAGTCCTGCGTGATCAGTGGTGATAAGTTCTATGACGGTATGCCGGTTTAAGGGATCTGCCAGAAATTTGATGCTGGTACGGATAGGAAAATGCAGGGCTTGTCTTGATTTTGATTGACGATGGATATTTATGTGGCCTTTTACCTCGCCTTGCAACAGATTAATGCGGAGCGATGAGCAAATATGCGATGCCCTGCATAGTTCATTGATGGGTTCACCTGACTGCTCAAGCACCTGAAAGCTGTTAAGCACATAATTGTCCTGAGTGGTCATGATTCTGGCATCAAGAATGGTCAGTCCCAATTGGTCAAGGGTGGCGGTGCTGATTGAAAAAATAGGCCCTTTGTCTTTGGTATAAACAAACACTTCTGCGCTGCCGTGCTGGGTTTGCTGGCGTAGTAACACCAACGGCAGATCGTCTTCTATGGAAGAAGCAATGGCTATCGTGTGCCAAGCGATTTCATCTGCTGAATAGCGCAAAAAATAATCATCATTGGTATGTTGCCAGGCGTTATCAATTATTTCTTCCAATATTCCGCGATTAAGAAGCTCTTCTTTGGCTTCTTGTTTATTTTTCCGCAAGCGGTCGGCAAGTGCGGCCGGGTTTTGAAGCCCCAGGTGCAGTGCTTGCTTAGTGGCTAAATAAAGTTCTTTAAGTAACGAGTCTTTCCAGGCATTCCAAAGTTCAGGGTTGGTTGCGCGGATATCAGCGACGGTTAATAAATATAGGTGATTAAGATATTCAATGCTGCCGACTGTTTGAGCAAATTCATGAATAACATCCGGGTCGCTGATGTCTTTTCGCTGTGCGGTCATGGACATAATCAAATGACTCTTAACCAGCCAGGTGATTAATTGGGTGTCATACGCGGAAAGGTCGTGTTGAATACAAAATTGTCGGGCAATGTCTTCGCCTATGGCGGAATGGTCGCCATTTCGGCCTTTGGCAATGTCATGAAAAAGAGCGGCAAGATATAAGATTTCCGGTTTTGCAATCAACAGGAAAACGGAATTGCAGAGCGGGAATTCATCAATGTGTTCTTCCAGTGCAAATCGGCGTAAGTTACGGATAACAAATAAAGTATGCTCATCTACCGTATAAATATGAAACAAGTCATATTGCATCCGGTTAACGATGTTGGCAAAACTGGGCAAATAAGCCGCTAATACGCCGTATCGATTCATGCGTCTTAATTCATGAGTCAGTCCACGCGGATTGCGAAAGATTTCTATAAACAGCTGGTTGGCGGCTTTATTTTCCCGAAACCCGGCGTCGATCAAATGCAGGTTTTTGCGGATTAAACGAATCGTTGTGGCTCTGACGCCCAGCAATGACGGGTTTAATTGCAGGAGTAAAAAAATTTCCAGCATAGCCAGTGGATGTTGTTCAAATATCGACTCGTTTAACGCTTGCAGATAACCATTGATGGCAATAAATTTATTATTAATAGGCGTTATTTTGCAAGTGGTCTCGCCGGTTACAAAGCGTTCATAAAATAATTGCAGCAACATTTCATTGAGTCGTTCAAGTCCTTGCACTGTTTTAAAATAAAACTGCATAAACTGTTCAACATCCTCATTATACTGTTGATGCTCGGTGCTAAAGCCAAACTGTTGGGCAAGTTCACGTTGATAATCAAAAACAAGCCGGTCTTCTGCACGGTCAGTTAACAGATGCAGCGCATAACGAATTCGCCACAGTACATCGCGTGCGGAAATAAGTTCTGCATATTCGGACTCAGGTAAAAAGCCGTATTTAATTAGCTCCTTGAGTGTTGACGAGTTGTAATGACGCTTAAATACCCAAGCAATGACCTGCATGTCCCGCAAGCCACCGGGACCTTCTTTGATATTGGGTTCAAGGTTATAAGCGGTGTCGTGGAATTTGGCATAACGGAGGCGCTGCTCTTCCATTTTGGCGACAAAAAATTGATCCGATGGCCAAATTTTATCAGGCGTGATGCGTAGTTTAAGCGCTTCATAAAGCGCGATATTACCGGCAATCAGGCTGATTTCCATCAGACTGGTCATGATCGTCTGATCGTCAAGTGCCGCTGCAACGCATTCATTGACAGTGCGGACGCTATGTCCGGGTTTTAAGCCAATATCCCAGAGGAACGTAAACAGATTTGCCAGAGCTTCCTCGTAAGGTCCGGTGTCGTCAGAATCCAACAGAATAATAATGTCGATATCAGAATGAGGAAATAACTCTCTTCTGCCAAAGCCGCCGACGGCGCACAGGCTTAATTGCTCTGCGTAGGGGCCGAGAAAATGCAGCCAACAACAATTTAAAATAAGATCAATGAAGTCTGATTTCTCTGTAAGCAGGCTTGAAACTGACTGGTGTGGGTCAAATTTTAGTGTTAATTCGATGTTTTTTTGTTTTATCAGATGTTTAAATTGCAACAGGCTATCTGGTTTTGCAAAAAGGGTGGCGTTGATATATTTATCTAAAGTTATCACAATTCCTCTTTACGCAATGTCAGGATTTCATAACCATCAGTAGTGACTAAAATGGTGTGTTCAAATTGCGCAGACAAACTGCGGTCTTTGGTGACGGCCGTCCAGCCATCCGGTAATACTTTAACATCCCGTTTGCCCAGATTAATCATGGGCTCAATGGTTATTATCATGCCCGCCGCAAGCGCCAGACCTTCGCCGGCTTTGCCGTAATGCAGCACTTGGGGTTCTTCATGAAAATCTTTACCGATGCCATGTCCGCAAAAGTCTCTCACCACAGAGTAACGATTACTTTCGGCGTGTTTTTGTATGGCCTGGCCAATATCGCCCAAAGTAGCGCCGGCTTTGATCTGTTCGATGCCCAGAAACAGGGATTCTTGGGTTATTTTAATCAGGCGTTTGGCGTGTTGGCTGACTTCGCCTATGCAGAACATTTTACTGGTATCACCATGGTAGCCATCTTTAATCACGGTAATGTCAATATTTACAATGTCACCCGATTTAAGTTTCTTATCGCAGGGAATGCCGTGACAAACCGTCTGATTAATCGAGGTACATATTGATTTTGGAAAGCCGTGATAATTGAGCGGTGCCGGAATGGCATTTTGTACATCAACAATGTAATCGTGACAGAGTTTATCGAGTTGATCGGTGGTTACACCCGCAACCACGTAGGGTTCAATCATTTCCAAAACTTCGGCAGCCAGTTTGCCGGCGATACGCATTTTTTCAATTTCACTGGGGGATTTTATGGTGATGCTCATGGGCGCTTTAAGTGTTCAGTGTGGGAGGTTTAAGGGGTATAATTCTATGCCTTGCACCTGTAATAGTTGTAATTTTAACAGAGGTTTGCTTGTTGTAAAAAGTAAATTATGGTATAAAGTGAAGTTCATTTTTGTAAAAAATACTCACGCTTATCGTCACGTTTGGTAGGGTGCCGACTTTATTTGATAAAGTGGGTTACCGGACGGGATAGGCGGAGGCATAACCCAACCGGAATAATATATTCCGATTTTAAACTTAGGAGAATTAAATGGCAGCAGTATCCATGCGTCAAATGCTTGAAGCGGGTGTTCACTTTGGACATCAAACTCGTTATTGGAATCCAAAAATGGCAACCTACCTATTTGGATCACGTAACAAAATCCATATCATTGATTTGGAAAAAACGCTTCCAATGTTCAATGACGCTATGAATTATCTGAGTCAAATGACGGCAAACAAAGGCACTATCTTGTTTGTTGGCACTAAAAAGGCAGCGCGTAAAGTGGTTGCAGAAGAAGCGACACGTTGCGGCATGCCCTACGTTAATCATCGCTGGTTAGGCGGCATGATGACCAACTTCAAAACCATTAAGAAATCGATTAATCGTCTTAAGGAATTAGAAGCAATGAAAGCTGACGGTACGCTTTATCAACGTTTCGGAAAGAAAGAAGCGTTAGGTATGGAACGTGAGCTTGAAAAGCTGGAACGGAGTCTGGGCGGTATCAAGGATATGAAAGGCGTTCCTGACGTGATTTTTGTATTGGATGTCGGTTATGAAAAAAATGCCATCAGCGAAGCAAAAAAATTAGGTATTCCAGTCGTTGGAATTGTTGATTCAAACAATTCACCTGAACTGATTGATTATGTCATTCCAGGTAACGACGATTCAATTCGTGCCGTTAAATTGTACTGTGAAAGCGTTTCAGCCATTGTGCTGGACGCGAAAACAGCCGGTTTGGGCTTGTCAGCCAAGACTGATGATTTTGTTGAAGAAGCGGCGGCAGAATAATTAATAGTTAGCCTTATGCAGGTTTCCTGCAAAGGTAAAAATTAGATTAGGCCAAAAAACGCCTCCTTATGGGGGCGTTTTTATAGTGACGATATATTAAGGAAACACAAAAATGAGTATTACAATCAATGCAGTTATGGTTAAGGAACTGCGTGAAAGAACAGGTTCCGGCATGATGGAATGCAAAAGAGCGTTAGTTGAAGCCAATGGTGATATGGAATTGGCCATTGAAAATATGCGTAAATCCGGGTTGGCCAAGGCTGACAAAAAATCAGGTCGCATTGCGGCTGAAGGTATTATCGGCGTTAAAGTCAGTGATAATGGCAAAGCGGTAGCCATTGTTGATATTAACTGCGAAACTGATTTTGTTGCTAAAGCAGATGATTTCGTCAATTTTGTTAATAGCGTAACGGTTGCTTTATTAAATGCCGACAATATTGACACTGAAGAAAAATTGCTGGCAATGCCGTTGGAAGATGGCGTTACTGTTGATGAAATGCGTCGTGGCTTGATTTCAACGCTGGGCGAAAATATTACTATCAGACGTTTTGAAAGATTTGAAACGGCTGAAGGCGGCACTGCGTGTTATTTACATGGCAGTAAAATTGGTGTAATTATTGAATTGGCAACAGCCGATCAAGAATTAGGCAAAGACATTGCCATGCACATTGCAGCCAGCAAGCCAAATTATGTTTCTGAAGAGCAAGTGCCTGCTGAAACCATTGAAAAAGAAAAAGAAATTTTCCGGGCTTTATCTGCTGAAAGCGGCAAGCCTGCGGATATCATTGAAAAAATGATTACCGGTCAGATCAGGAAGTTTCTGGCAGAAGTGACTTTATTGGGCCAACCTTTTATTAAAGACGACAAATTAACGGTAGGTAAGTTAGTGTCATCAAAAGGTAACCAAGCACTTCGTTTTGTTCGCTTTGAAGTGGGTGAAGGCATAGAGAAAAAAGAAGAAAACTTTGCTGAAGAAGTAATGGCACAAGTTAGAGGAAATTAAGTTTGCCGGTGTTGGCTTGCCATTATTTGGCAATCCAACACCCGTGATTATGGCCGTTGGGTTACGTTAATCCAACCTACAAAACTGACCCCAATACTATTATGACTAAACCGATTTGCCAGAGAATTTTGCTTAAGTTAAGCGGTGAGGCTTTAATGAGTCAGGCAGGCGGCAGTATTGACGCAGATATTGTTAAGCGACTGGCCACTGAAATTAAAGAATTATGTGATGTGGGTATTCAGGTTGGTTTGGTTATTGGCGGCGGCAATATATTGCGCGGCGCTGAAAAAGCAGCTGAAGGTCTGGATAGGGTCACTAGCGATCAGATGGGTATGTTGGCTACGGTCATCAATGCGTTGGCTATGCAGGATTCATTGGAGTCTCTCGGTCAGCAGGTCAGAGTGATGTCCGCACTTAAAATCAATCAGGTCTGTGAGGATTACATTCGCCGTCGGGCGGTCAGGCACTTGGAGAAAGGTCGTGTGGTTGTTTTTGCAGCCGGTACCGGCAATCCTTTTTTTACCACCGATTCGGCTGCCAGCCTTAGAGCCATTGAAATTAATGCCGATCTGATGATTAAGGCGACTAAAGTTAAGGGCGTGTATTCGGCAGATCCTGAAAAAGTTAAGGATGCCGTATTTTATCCGCGCTTAACGTATGACGAAGCGCTGGATCAGCGTCTTAATGTCATGGATACCACCGCTTTGGTCTTATGCCGTGACAATAATGTACCGATGCGAGTGATGAATATTTTTGAGCAAGGTGCGGTGATGAGATTAATGATGGGCGAAGAGATTGGCTCTCTTATTGAACGAGGAACAGAGTTATGATTAGTGACATTCAACAGGATGCTGCAACCCGCATGGGTAAAAGTATTGACGCGTTAAAGCATGAGTTCTCAAAAATCAGGACAGGTAGGGCGCACCCCAGTTTGCTGGAGCAAATTAGCGTGTCTTATTACGGTACGGATTCTGCATTATCGCAGGTTGCCAATATTGCCGTTGAAGATGCGCGTACGCTAACCATCACGCCTTGGGAAAAAGGCATGGTACAGGCGATTGAAAAAGCCATTTTAAAATCAGACTTGGGTCTGAATCCCTCTACCAATGGTATGACTATTCGTATTCCATTGCCGGCACTGACGGAAGATCGTCGTCGCAGCCTGGTTAAAGTGGTTAAACATGAGTCTGAAAATGGACGAGTAGCGATCAGAAATATTCGCCGCGATGCCAATTCAGAAATAAATAAAGCCCTAAAGGAAAAGATGATTTCTGAAGATGAGGCGCGTGCTGCTGAAGAAAAAATCCAAAAGTTAACTGACCAGTATGTCAAGGAAGTTGAAAAGTTACTGGAAGTAAAAGAAGCTGATCTATTATCAATTTAACAAAGGACATAATAATGCCGGCTGATGATAGTAATAATCGGGAATCTGACAGCAATAATCCTCGTCATATTGCCATTATTATGGATGGTAATGGCCGATGGGCGCAAAAACGGTTTATGCCCAGAGCGGTTGGCCATCAGGCCGGGGTTAAAGCAGTTAGAAAAATTGTCGAGTATTGCGTTACCAATAAGGTTGAAGTTTTAACCTTGTTTGCTTTTAGTAGTGAAAACTGGCGAAGGCCGGCTGCTGAAGTTTCACTGCTGATGGCGCTTTTTATGGCAACCCTGCAACGGGAAATCAACAAGCTTGATCGTAATAATATTCGCTTGCGATTTATTGGTGACAGAACTGAATTTTCAGATAAGTTACAACAAAAAATGGCCGAAGGAGAGGCGCAAACTGAAAATAATACGGCGATGACACTGATTGTGGCAGCCAATTATGGCGGTCACTGGGATATGTGTCAGGCATTCCAGCAAGTCGCAGCAAAAATAGCGGCTGGAGAATTGCCAAATCAGGTGATTAGTGAACAACTTATCAGTCAGCATTTGTCAACAGCTGGTCTTCCGGATCCTGACCTGTTTATAAGAACCGGTGGCGAACAACGTGTCAGCAATTTTATGTTATGGCAATTAGCTTATGCAGAAATGTATTTTACAACAACGCTCTGGCCTGATTTTGACCAGAATTCACTTGAAGATGCTATCAAGAGCTTTAAAAGTCGGCAACGGCGCTTTGGTCATACCAGTGAGCAAGTTCTTAATAAAGCAGTCACTCTATAACTTCACTATTAAATAGCCTACAAAAATGTTACTAAAGCGAATTATAACGGCATCAGTCCTTGCTTCCCTGATTGCACTGGCAGTATTTAAATTGCCAACGGAAAGTTTTTCATTTAATTTTTCATTAGTGATCGGTCTGATCGCTCTTTTAGGTGCATGGGAATGGACTAACCTTGCCGGCGTTACCTCGCCGGTTAAGCGTGTCTTATTTCTGTTGGCATTGATTCTGCCAATGTCAGGTCTTCATTTTTGGACTCAAATTCTTGAATTGATTGCTCAAGCCACTGATTGGCCTGATGTCCGAGACTATTCAGGTGCTTTGGAATGGCTGGTTATACCACCGGTATTATTTTGGATATTGGTTATGATATTAATCAGAAATACACCGTCCGGCGTGTTAAACCTGAAAATGAAAACCCGCTATAAGGTTTTCATCGGCTGGTTTATTTTATTATCGGCATGGATGTTTTTATCCCGATTAAGAGCTTTTTATGGCCCGGAAATGACAATGTATTTTCTGGTTTTGATTTGGGTGGCAGACGTTTCGGCTTATTTTGCCGGCAAAAAATGGGGTAAAACCAAGCTGGCACCTGAAATCAGTCCGGGTAAAACAGTTGCCGGAATGATTGGCGCATTAATGGCGGGCGCTATTTTTGCAGCAAGTTTTATTGGTTATTATGGCTATCAAGATGGCTTTATATGGGCCAGGATATTCGATTTTGTATTGTTGTCGGTATTGACGGTGTTGATTTCGATTTATGGCGACCTGTTTATCAGCGTGGTAAAACGTCAGTGCGGTGTTAAAGATAGCGGCACATTATTACCGGGGCACGGTGGTGTTTTGGATAGAGTAGATAGTCTGATTGCCGCTATTCCATTTTTTTATGCCGGTATAGTCCTGATTGGGCTTGACTTATGAAAGGCTTATGCATACTCGGTGCGACCGGCTCAATTGGTGTTAGTACGTTAGACGTAGCTGCCAGACATGCCGATCTTTATAACGTGGTTGCTTTAACAGCTAATAACAATATTGATTTGCTGTATGAACAATGCTTGGTACATCAGCCAGAATATGTCGTCGTTGTTGATGAAAATAAAGCACTAACCTTTACAGAAAAGCTTAAAAACTCACCCATTTCAGCGATTAAAGTGTTGTCAGGTGCAAAGTCACTGGAGTTTGTTGCCACACTGGACAATGTTGATTCGGTGATGGCTGCCATTGTTGGTGCAGCGGGATTGTTGCCAAGTCTGGCAGCGGCAAAGGCCGGTAAAATAATTTTATTGGCCAATAAAGAGGCGTTGGTGATGTCCGGCGATATCTTTATGCAAGCGGTTGCTGAATCGGGTGCGCAATTGTTGCCTATCGATAGTGAGCATAATGCCATCTTTCAATGTATGCCCGCCGGCTATAAATCCGGTATGCGTGCCAAACAAGCCAGACGCATTTTATTAACCGCTTCAGGCGGGCCGTTTCGTGAAATGCCATTGGATCAAATGGCTAATGTAACACCTGATCAAGCGGTAGCCCACCCTAATTGGGATATGGGCAGAAAGATTTCGGTTGATTCTGCAACCATGATGAATAAAGGCCTGGAGATGATTGAAGCCTGTATTTTATTCGCTATGAGACCGGATCAAATACAGGTTGTGATTCACCCCCAAAGCATTATCCACTCGATGGTTGATTATGTTGATGGCACGGTGTTGGCGCAAATGGGCAACCCGGATATGCGTGTTCCCATTGCTTACTCAATGGCCTGGCCTGAACGGTTTGATTCGGGCGTTGAACCGTTGAATATTTTTGATGTCCGACGCATGGATTTTGAAGAGCCCAATCTGGAGCGCTTTCCCTGTTTGCGTCTTGCTTATGAAGCCATTAACAAAGGCGGAATTATCCCGACCGTTTTAAACGCGGCCAATGAAATAGCCGTGGAAGCATTCCTGAATGAGCAGGTACGTTTTACCGATATTCCCGTTATAATCGAGCGCTGTATGCAAAAGTTTGAAGCCAAAGCAGCCAGTACGCTTGAGATTATACTGGCGGCTGATCAACAGGCCCGACTGGTATCCAAGCAAATTATTACCGAGCTTGCTCATTAATGGATCTATTACATACGCTGTTTTATTTCGTCATTGCCATTGGTATTCTGGTTTCAATTCATGAATTTGGACATTTTTGGGTGGCGCGTAAAGTCGGCGTAAAAGTAATTCGGTTTTCTGTTGGTTTTGGCAAGGTTTTATGGTCTTACCAGAAAACCCCTGAGTCGACAGAGTATGTATTATCAGCCATTCCGCTGGGCGGCTATGTCAAAATGGTCGATGAGCGGGAAGGCGAAGTTAAACAGGAAGACTTGGCCTTTGCTTTCAACCGGCAGTCTTTGCTGGGTAGAACGGCAATTGTTGCGGCAGGCCCCATTTTTAATCTGATGCTGGCGGTCGCCTTGTTTTGGAGTGTGTTGGTTATTGGTGAAACTGGTATAAAACCCATACTTGGCGTAGTCGGGCAGGGCTCCTTAGCCGCGACTGCGGGTTTTGTAGAAGGCGATCAGATTGTTTCAGTTAATGACAAGTTGACACCGACCTGGACTGAAGCAATGGGTGCAATAATAGCCTCTGCAATGGATGGGGATCAGGGTATTAAGGTTGCCGTAAAAAACATCGATGAACAGGACGCAGTCAGGACACTAAAGATTCCAGAAAGTGATGCCCAAAATCCGGATGCATTGTATGGAAAATTGGGCTTTAAGCCGTGGTCTCCCAAATTAAAACCGGTTATAGGCAAGGTACTTCCAGATAGTGCGGCCTTGGCTGCAGGCTTGCGCCCAGGTGATTTGATTATCAGTGCTGATGGTACGGTTATGAATGACTGGATGCAATGGGTCGACACCGTAAAAACCCGCCCGAATGTTGCTATCCAGCTATTGATAGAGCGTGATGGCGTTCAGTTGCCCCTCACGATTACCCCCAAAAGTGTGCAGGTTGAGCAGAAAACAGAAGGCAAGATTGGGGCGTCCGTTTTTGTTCCGGAAGATCTGATAAAGTCAGTGAGTATTGAATATTCACTGTCACCACTAAAAGCCATACCGGTTGCCTTTGAAACGACCTGGTATTATTCTGCGGCAACGTTAAAAATGATGGGCAAAATGCTGATTGGCAGAGCGTCCGTAGAAAACTTGAGCGGCCCTATCAGCATCGCACAGTATGCAGGACAATCAGCAGAAATGGGTCTGGTACATTTTTTAA
>Ga0208495_1000537_pt1 | contig 12127 bp, 5 predicted proteins | sample CryBogmetaGMA14M_FD_184551 | JGI IMG/M metagenome (GOLD analysis project Ga0208495, IMG submission 184551) | Freshwater microbial communities from Crystal Bog, Wisconsin, USA - MA14M (SPAdes) | ecosystem: Environmental > Aquatic > Freshwater > Lake | place: Crystal Bog, Wisconsin, USA | collected...
GTAATGAAATTTCTGGATGACCGTAAAATCAGGACGAAACTGATCATCGCATTTCTGATCGTTATGCTGGTGATCGGCGCGATCTGCGTTGTCAGCTACGTGAACATGAAGAATATCAATGATGGTATGACCGTCCTCTACAAGGACAACACTGTTGTCATCGAGCATCTCGGGGTTGCAGAATCTGACATTCTCCATATCAGGGGGGATGTCTTCAAGTATATCCTTATGCCGGAAGAGCGGGCGCAGATTGAGATCGACACCAGTAACGACATTGCGACGGTGAACTCTCAGATGCAGATCGTCCGGTCGTCACAACTCAGCGCAAAACAACGCGCCTCGCTCGAGCAGTTCGACAAGTACTGGGCATTGTACCAGCAGGGAATAACCCAGACGATGGCGGATGCCAAAGCCAACCGGACGGCAGAAGCCATCGCGAGCATCCAGTCAGGGGGGACGCTCAGTAAGACCCGTGATCTCGTCGATGGGACTATCTTCGCCATGGTCGCTGAGGCTGCCAACCAGGCTGACAGCATCAACACGCAGGGGGACGTCACGTTTGCCAACGCCACCACCATGCTGGTGTTATCCTGCGTAATCTCCCTTATTATTTCCATCCTCCTCATCATTGTCCTGACCAACAGCGTTGCCCATCCGCTTGAGCAGCTCGTAAAGGTAGTGGAGAGGGTAGCCAAAGGGGACTTAAAGACCGAGATCTCAGGCGAAGACCGGGCAGACGAGGTTGGCAAGCTCGTCAGTTCCACCCGCCTTATGCTCGAGAACATGCGGGTCCTCAACAAGGAAATCCAGGAAGGGATTTCCGTCCTTGCCTCGTCAGTCAGCGAACTGATGACCACCATGGCACAGACCGCCGCAGGCGCACAGGAGACGGCGACTTCCATTGCCGAGACCACGACAACGGTCGAGGAGATCAAGCAGGCAGCCGATATCACGAACCAGAAGGCGAAGTTGATGGCGGAGAGCGCTGCAAGTGCCGCAACGATGGTGGAGACCGGACGGGAATCAGTCGATGAGACCATCACCGGCATGAACCGTATCCAGCAGCAGATGGACTCCATTGGCGAGACGATCGGGCAGCTGAACGAACAGAGCCAGGCGATCAGCGAGATTATCGGTGTGGTCAACGATGTGGCAGATCAGGTGAATATCCTCTCGGTCAATGCAGCCATCGAGGCAGCAAAAGCCGGAGACCAGGGAGCAGGGTTTGCGGTCGTCGCACAGGAGATTAGGATCCTTGCCGACGAGTCCAAGCGGGCAACTGCACAGGTCCAGAAGATCTTAAAAGACACCCAGAAGGCGGTCAGCACGGCAGTCATGTCCGTTGAACAGGGAACCCGTGTCGTGGAAACAGGGGTTAAGCAGTCCACCGAGACCGGGCATTCAATTAAAGCCCTTGAAGATGTCAATGCGGAGACTGCCCAGTCCGCCACCCAGATCCAGGCATCGAGTAAGGAGCAGCTCGTTGGCATGGAACAGGTCGCTGTCGCTATGGAGAATATCAAAACCGCAAGTCTCCAGAACCTCCAGGCAACCAAAGAATCCGAACGGGTTGCCCGGACCCTGCAGGACCTCGGGCTGAAGCTCAAGCAGATGGTAGACCACTACAAGACCTGATACCAGCACCGTGCTATAATGGACGTAAACGATGCAGAGTTCCAAAAAAAGATCGTTGCCACATACCGGGTAGAGGCACAGGAACATATTGAGACCATCTCCGCAAGCTTAACCGAGCTTGAGACCTGCACCGATCCTGCCCGGGGCAGGGAACTTATGGAGACGGCATTCCGGGAAGCCCACAGCCTGAAAGGTGCGTCCCGGGCGGTAAGTTTCGCGAGCATCGAGGAGATCTGCCAGGCAATGGAGCGGGTCTTCTCTGCCTTCAAGCACGACCGGCTCTCCCCGTCAAAAGAGATCTTCGACCTCCTAAACGGTGCGCTCGATGCGGTAAAAACGCTGGTCGGTTCGGCAGACCCCGCGAGAGCTCCCCGGGATAAAGTCCAGATCAAAAAGATTCTTACCGGTCTCGAACACCTCGCCGCCGGGAGCGAACAGGCTACCCCGCGAGCCCCGGAGAACACCGGCACGGCACCGGAGGGAGCAGATACTGGGCGGCTCCCCCAGTCCCCTGTTGAAGAACAGGAGATCCGCCCTTCCGAAGAGCCCGTCATTGCAGAGAAGACCATCCGGATCTCTGTGGACAAGCTGGATAAGATCCTCCACCAGATTGAAGAGTTCATATCCCTGAAGATGTCGATAGCCGACAAGGTTGTGGAGCTCCAGAACATCCAGGCGCTTGTCGGTACATGGGAGTACGAATGGGGCAAGGTCGTACCGGATAATCGGAAGATCCGCCAGGTCTCCGACAAGAGCAGCAGGCACGGGTCCATAGAGCGCTTAAAACCGCTCCTCGATCGCCAGCACACGTTCTCGCAGTGGAATTACCATTTCATGAAGTCACTCGAAACCACCGTGAACCGGTCGACCCGGTCCATGGAGCAGGATCACCGGTCGCTTGACTTCCTTGTGAATAGCCTTCTCGATGACATGCAAGACGTCCTCATGATGCCGGCATCCTCGCTCTTAAACACGTTTCCCCCGGTCGTCCGGAACCTCGCACAGGCAGAGAATAAGGAGGTACGGCTGGTCATTGAGGGGGGAGGGATCGCCATCGACCGCCGGATCCTTGATGAACTCCGTGACCCGCTCATCCACCTCATCCGGAATTCCGTTGATCACGGGATCGAGCAGGCGGAAGTCCGAACCGGGCGGAACAAGCCGGCAGCAGGGCAGATCCGGATCGGGCTCCGGCTGATGAGCGGGAGCCGGGTTGAGGTCTCCGTCTCTGATGACGGGGGGGGCATCGATATCGCGAAGGTGAAGGCGTCGGCAAAGAAAGCCGGGATCCTGCCCGAAGACGAGATCAACCACATGAGCGACCAGGAGGCATCCCTCCTGATCTTCCGGTCCGGTCTCTCGACAAGCCCCATCATCACCGACCTCTCCGGTCACGGGCTTGGGCTCGCCATCGTGCTCGAGAAGGTCGAGAAGCTGGGCGGGAACGTCTCGGTTGACCACACGCCGGGCACGGGGACGACATTTCACCTCGTCATTCCCCTCACGCTCGTCAGGTTCAGGGGTGTGCTCGTCTCTGACGCGGGTCGATCATTTATCTTCCCCATGACCTACGTGGAACGGGTGCTCCACGTCTCCCGGGACACGGTCACCACGGTTGAGAGCCACGAGACGCTGATGTACGGGAACGACTACATTCCCGCCATCAGGCTCCGGCACGTTCTCGAACTTCCCCTTCGGCAGGGCAATGAGGAAGAGTCCGAAAAGATCGATATCGTTGTTGCCGTATCTTCGGGCAGAAGGGTCGGGTTTATCGTAGACGACGTAGAGAACGAGCAGGACGTACTGGTAAAAAACCTCGGGTACCAGCTTGCCCGGGTAAGGAACATATCCGGGACAACGGTCATCGGCAACGGGACGCTCGTCCCCATCCTTCACGTTCCGGACCTGATAAAATCCGCCATGAAACCGTCGAACCTCATGGCAGCGGCTCCGGCAGCGGGGAAGACTGCGACCGAACGCCGGAATATTCTTGTCGCAGAAGACTCTATCACTTCGAGGACACTCTTAAAAAATATCCTCGAATCGGCGGGATACCGGGTCCGTACCGTCGTTGACGGGTTCGAAGCCTGGAATGCCCTCAACATGGAAGCCTTCGACCTCGTCGTTTCGGACGTGGATATGCCCCGCATGAACGGGTTCGACCTGACCTCAAAGATTCGCAAAGACCCGGTCTTTGCAAAGCTCCCGGTCATCCTTGTCACGTCACTTGATTCGAACGAGGACCGGGGTCGGGGCATCGATGCCGGGGCAAATGCCTACATCGTCAAGAGCAACTTTGACCAGTCGCACCTCCTGGAGATCATCGAGCGGCTGGCAGGGGTTTAAATGATGCCTCCCATCCGGGTGCTGGTAGTCGATGATTCGATGGTCTCCCGTCAGGTACTCGGGAGGATCCTCTCTTCAGACCCGGATTTTTCGATCATCGGCGAAGCGGCAGACGGGGCGACCGCGATCCGCATGGCATCAACGAAGAAACCCGACATCATCGTGATGGACATCATCATGCCCGGTATGAACGGGTTTGATGCAACCCGGACGATCATGGAGAACTCCCCGATCCCGATCATCATCGTCAGCGCGATCGAGGATCCCGAGGAAGTCCACATCATCTTCCAGGCTATGCAGGCAGGGGCGCTGGCGTGCATGAAAAAACCATCCGGGCTTAAAAGTCCCACCTTCGACCGGGATGCACGGGAGCTCATAAGGATGGTAAAGAGCATGGCGGGAATCGTGGTGGTGCGTCGTCAACCTTCGGTACCGGCTGGTATCGTACCCGGCTCAAAACGACCTCCCGTTGCGGGGATTGAACTGTCCCGGAGAAAGATCGTTGCCATCGGCGTCTCGACCGGAGGTCCCATCGTGCTGCAGGAGATCCTGTCCCATATTCCGAAGGATTTTCCGCTTCCCATTGTGATCGTCCAGCACATCGCAGGCGGGTTCTACGAGGGGTTTGCCCACTGGCTCGCCTCCACCTCCGGCTACCCGGTCCGGCTCGGTACCGACCGGAGCCCGCTCCTGCCGGGGATTGCCTATATCGCACCCGAAGGGTACCAGACCGGCATCGACCCGCTCATGCGACTGCGGTTCCTGGGTACGGAACCGGAGAACGGGTTGCGACCGTCTGTTGCGGCACTTTTCCGCTCCCTTGCCGCAAACTGGGGAAAAGCGACAGTAGCGATCCTGCTGACGGGCATGGGCAGCGATGGAGCCCGGGAACTCAGACTCTTAAGAGACCGGGGCGCCCTGACTATCGTCCAGGACAAGGAGAGTGCCATCGTGTACGGCATGCCCGGGGAGGCTGTGCGCCTGAACGCTGCCGAATACGTCCTCTCCCCGCAGGGAATTGCAGACCTGCTCCGGCAGATTGGAGCAATCTCAAAACCCGTAGATGAGAAAACACCGACCATGGAGGAGTAATAAATGGCAAAAAACATCCAGGAGAACAAGCCTGCCGATATCGTGATTGCCGAGGACAGTCCCGTGCAGCTGGAGACCTTAAAATACGTGCTGGAGAAGAACGGGCACCGGGTCCGTTCCGGCACGAACGGGAAGCAGGCGCTGGATCTTATCCAGTCTGCCCCACCCGACCTTGTCATATCTGACGTAATTATGCCGGTCATGAACGGGTTCGAGCTCTCGCGGGAGATCCGGAAGAATCCCGCGTACGACCATATTCCGGTGATCCTCTTAACCTCCCTCACCGACACACAGGACGTCGCCCTTGCCCTCGAATCCGGGGCTGACAGTTTTCTCACCAAGCCATTTAACCCGGATTACCTGGAACTTCGGATCCGCCAGATCCTTTCACCTGAACATAAGATGCGGGCCCGGGACACAGATAAGAATTCCGTCGCCGTCTCTTTCGACGGGACCGTCTACCACATCGCATCAGACCGGGGGCAGATGTTCGAGTTCCTCCTGACAGCCTACCAGGTCGCCATTATGAAACAGCGCGAAGTTACCCAGGCTGAGGAGAAACTCCGGAAGACTAACGAGAACATCTCGGATCTCAACACGATCATTTCCATCTGCAACTCCTCTCTTTCCGCGCAGGAGATGTTTGATCTCTTAATAAAGACAATCGTCGAAGTTCTTGAATTTGAATTCGGTGCGATCTACCTCTTCAACGACGACCGGACCAGTGCCGACCTGCAGTATTATTACGAGCTCATCCCCGTCCATGACTCATTTTTAGACCTGCTTGGCAGGCTGGATCCAAACGCGTCCCGGAATGCCGACGTGTTCGTCAACGGAAAGTGTGGGTTCTTCGATCTCACCCGTGATTCACCATACGGGGAGCGGGAGAAACTCATCTTCGAGGCTATGGGGGCAAAGGCATATGTCATCCTCCCGGTCAAATCGGCGGACCAGATCCTGGGAGCAGTCGTGCTGCTCAGCACGAGCGAGCACAGTTTTGCGACAAACGAGACCGGGCTCATCGAATCCGTGGGCAGGGAAGTGGGGAGTGCCGTAAAAAGGCTCCTCCTGCAGCGGCGCATCGAGACTGCCAACGAGGAGATGAACCTGTACCTGGATATCATGACCCATGATATCAACAACGTCGTCTTCGGATCTGCTCTCTACGCGGAACTGCTGAGCGGAGAGCTCACCGGGCCGCACAAGGAGATGCTCCAGCGGATAATGACCAATTTTGGCCATACCACCGAGATCATAACCAATGTCTCGACAATCCGGAGGCTCCACGAAAACCGCGCCAAGCTGACCCCGATGGATCTTGATGCAGTCATACGCAACCAGATCGGTCACTTCACCGGTGTACGGTTCATCTATGCAGGGACGACCGAGAGGATCTATGCCGACGACTTAATCAGCCAGGTCTTCACAAACCTGATCGGCAACAGCCTGAAGTTCTCGGATACTGAAGCCGAGATCACCATCGAAGTTACGGTGAAAGGCGACTTTGCCGAGGTCTCAGTCTCAGACAACGGACCGGGTATTCCCGATGACTTCAAACCCCTTGTCTTCGACCGGTTCCGAAAAGGCACGAGTAAGAAAAGCGGAAAAGGACTGGGTCTTTTCATCACCAAGTACCTCGTCGATGCATACGGGGGAGAGATCTGGGCAACGGACAGAGTCCCCGGCGATTTTCAGAAAGGGGCGTCCATCCATTTCACCTTAAAAAGAGCCTCAAGTCCAGCGGGAGCCACGACATGACCGCTATAATAACGGGGGCTTAAAGGATGATCTGGATGGAGCCGGGGTATTTATGGAAGGGGTCACCGGAAACCGGGAATGCCTTATTGGGGAGTGGTGCCAATAACCGATTACTACCCGGAAGTTCATTATGATATCCGTTCTCCTTGTTGACGATGAGCCGCCCGCGCTTGACAGCGGCAAACGCTATCTTGAGACAAAAGGTCACTACAAAGTGTCCACCGCACTCTCCCCGCTCACGGCTCTTGAGATGCTCAAAACCGGTCATTACGATATCATCATCTCGGACTATAACATGCCGGACATGGACGGCATCGGTTTTTTAAAAGAGGTCCGTGCTGCGTACCCGACCCTGCCCTTCATCCTCTATACGAGCAAGAGCCGCACGGACATAGGTGGTGAGGCGTTCGATAACGAGGCTGATTTTTACCTCCAGAGGACCGGGAACCCGATCCTTGTGATGGAAGAACTCACCCAGAAGATCCTGATCATCGTAGAGCGGCGGAGCATGCAGGAGGCTCTCAGGGCAAGCGAGGAGAAGTTCCGGCAGCTCTTTTCCAGGATGCCGAGCGGTGTAGCGATCTATGAGGCTGTTGATAATGGTGAGGACTTCGTATTCAGGGATTTCAACACAGCAGGAGAAGCCATTGAACATGTCCGGAAAGCAGAAGTCATCGGCAAGCGTGTCACCGAAGTATTCCCCGGCGTGAAAGAGTTCGGTATTTTTTCTGTCTTCCAGCGGGTATGGAGGACAGGAAAACCCGAATTTTTCCCCATGGCAGTCTACCAGGATGCCCGGAACCCCGGCACATGGCGGGAGATCTGGACATACAAACTGCCAACCGGTGAGATTGTCAGTATCTACAATGATATCACCGAGCGCAAACGGGCGGAGGAGGCGCTGCGGCAGGCAAACAAGCAGTTGAACCTCCTCTCCAGTATCACCCGGCACGATATCCTCAACCAGTTGATGGCGCTCAAGGGATACCTCTATCTCTCCCGGGATTATCTGGGTGACAATAAAACGCTTTCTGACTTCCTCGCAAAGGAGGAGAAGGCAGCGAATACCATCGAGCACCAGATCAAATTCACGAAAGACTACCAAGAGCTGGGTGTTGCAGCGCCCAAATGGCAGAACGTGAACGCCAGTATCCATAAGGTGATTGCCGGGTTGCCGATGCGGGCAGTCCATGTCGAGCCTGATCCCGCTGATCCTGAAGTGTATGCTGATCCACTCTTCGAGAAAGTGTTCTACAACCTGATCGACAACGCACTCCGCTACGGGGGCGACCAGATGAAGATGATCCGGATCTCGTCGGAGGAATCTGACACGAGCCTCACGATCGTCTGCGAGGATGGTGGTGTGGGCATTACGGCGGAGGACAAAAAACGGCTCTTCACCAAGGGATTCGGCAAGAATACCGGTCTTGGGTTGTTCCTCTCACGGGAGATCCTCGCGATCACCGGCATCACGATCACCGAAAACGGTATGCCGGGCAAAGGTGCCCGGTTTGAGATTTTGGTGCCGAAAGGGGGGTACAGAATGAGAGAAGATACCGGGGTGTGAAATGGCAGAAGAACCGGGCAGAAGAACAGATATCACGCAGATAAAAAAGATCAGAGCATCCAATTTCACAGTTTGCATGCAGACTGTGATCGGAAATCATTATTCAGGATATTGCAGATAATAATCTACGGGATCAGGGTATGACAAAAAACCAGATTATCGGACTTATTGTTATTGCTGTTATTCTTATTGGCGGAGGAGCCTGGTACCTGCTGTCTGCGCAGCAACCTGCTCCCAAACCCTTAAAGGATATCACGATTGATCCCGGTAAAGGAGTATCATCCACACTATTATTCATCGCTCATGAGCAAGGGTATTTTGCACAACACGGATTAAATGTCACATTCATAGAATCTCCGTCTGCCACAGTCGCCATGCAGAACCTCCTGAATCGCAAACAGGATTTTGGTTTTATCAATGAGTATACCCTTTCTGAACCGCAACTGTATAATAAATCCGTGCGGACGATCGGTACGCTTACAGAATCTGATACCAACTCTGTGGTCGGTCGCAGGGACAGGGGGATTATCCAGATCCCTGATCTTGAAGGGAAAAAGATCGGTGTCACGAAAGGGTCTATCGGAGAATATTTTATGGACAGGTTTTTTATCCTGAATAGCCTGTCATTACGCAATAATACCGTAATCTATTATCCCCCTGCAGAACTCGTGGATGCAATTGTAAGAGGGGATATCGATGCGGCATTTTCCTTTGAACCGTATGTATACCAGATGCGGCAGAAAATGGGAGGAAATGCGGTCGTGTGGTCGGTCAATCTTGGACAGCATGCACACTTCTCTCTTGTCTGCAATGAGAACACTTTGCAGGAGCACCCGGAGATCGTAGAGGGTGTGCTGGCATCGGTTCTGCAGGCAGAAACCTACGTTAATTCTCACCCGAAAGAAGCAAAAAAAGTTGCCCAGAAGCAGCAAAATTTTGATGATCAGTACATGGAACAGGATTGGATAAATCATCATTTTTCCGTCGGTCTCTCTCAGTCGCTTATCACGTCAATGGAAGATGAGACCCGGTGGAGGATCCGTAACAACCTGACAGATGCGACTGATGTTCCTGATTTTTCAAAATATATCTATCCGGATATCCTGTACAGGCTGAAGCCCGCATCGGTTACCATTATCCGGTGAGTTATGGAGTGGTTGAGAAGATTATGAAAATCAAAACACAGGTGAGTATCAGCATCATCGTCTTTGCCATCCTGGCTACTGTGATAATTTTCTCAGTTTTTTCCGGTAACAACCAGCTTCATGAAATACAAAAAAAGCAGCAGATCATTGACAATATTGAAAAGTCCACATTTGAACTCTACTATCTGGAAAATGATTACATCACCCATGGCGGAACACGCCCGGTCGAACGGTGGAATGCAAAATACGCTGCGTTGACCGGGCAGCTCCAGGAACTCACAGTAACCGATCCTTCCCAGCAAGCCGTATTCAACGATTTGGTCAACAGCCACAGGGACCTGAACACATCCTTTTCCAATCTGGTTGCCTTAAGCGGCAGTGTGCAGGGAAAGGACTCTTCCAGTACCAGCCAGGAATTGAAGGAATTTTCAGCGAGCACATTAGCAGGACAAACGCAGATGATGATATCCAGTTCGTTCGAATTCTCACAACTGGTGAAAACCGAAGCTCGTGAAGTTGAACAAAGAACAACCCTGATTGTTTTCTCCTCGATTGCAGTACTCATGGTATTTGTCCTGCTCAATTATCTCCTTATCAACCGCTCTGTGCTCAAATCCATTTCTGCGCTCCAGAAAGGAGCTGGACGTATCGGATCGGGCGACCTGGATACAAAAATTGAGATTAGGAGCACCGATGAACTGGGCGACCTGTCGTTAGCAATCACTGCGATGGCAGCTAATCTGAAGACCGTGCTTACGTCCAAGTCTGCGCTGGAAAAGGAGGTTGCCGAGCGCACACTGGCGGAAGAAGCGTTAAAAAAGAGCGAAGAGAAATACCGCACCGTTTTTGAAAATACCGGTACCGCAATGGTAATTTTGGAAGAGAGCAGCATAATCAGCCTCGCGAACGACAAGTTCGCACAACTCACCGGTTTTTCCAAAGACGATATCGAGGGAAAGAAGAGCTGGACTGAATTTGTGGAAAAAGAGAACCTGGAGTGGATGCTTGCCCAGCACCGGCAGCGCAGGCAGAACCCGGAGAAGGTACTCACACACTATGAGTTCCGGGCTGTCACAAAATCCGGGGATATTCGCACCATCTCTCTCTCCATCAATATGATCCCAGGCACAACAAAGAGCGTTGCATCCCTGCTGGACATCACCGATCGTAAGCGGGCTGAGGAAACACTCAAAGAGAGCGAGGAGCGGTTCCGCGCCATCTTCAACAACGCCAGCGATGCGATCCATATCCATGAGATCGGACCGGGCTTTACCCCGGGTAAATTCATCGATGTCAATGATGTTGCCTGCCGAATGCTGAAGATGTCCCGCGAGGAAATCCTCAGCCACTCTCCCCTCGATTTCGCGACAGAATACCATAACCCGCCGCTCCCGGAGATCCTCCAGTTCTTCACAACCAAAGGGCACGCAACCTTTGAGACCGGGCACCGGCGGATCGATGGGGTCATTGTGCCGGTCGAGATCAATTCCCATATCATTAACCTTCAAGGTAAAACCGTAATGCTTGGGATTATCAGGGACATTACCGAACGCAAACGGGCGGAAGTGGCACTGCGGGAGAGCGAAGAGAAATTTCGGCAGCTATTTTCCAGGATGCCGAGCGGTGTTGCGATCTATGAGGCGGTTGATGATGGCGAGGACTTTGTATTCAGGGACTTTAACACTGCAGGAGAATCCATTGAACACATCAAGAAAGAGGAAGTTATCGGCAGGCGTGTCACGGAAGTATTTCCCGGAGTAAAAGAGTTCGGCGCCCTCTCTATTTTCCAGCGGGTATGGAGGACAGGAAAGCCTGAGTATTTCCCTTCGGCAGTCTACCGGGATGCCCATGACCCTGGTACATGGCGGGAGATCTGGACATACCGGCTTCCGACAGGGGAGATCGTCTCTATCTACAATGATGTTACCGAGCGGAAGCTTGGGGAAATGGCATTGCAGCAGGCAAACAGACACCTGAACCTCCTCTCTTCCATCACCCGCCACGATATTCTCAATCAACTGATGGCGCTCAAGGGGTACCTCTATCTCTCGCATGAGGTGATCGACAATCCGACGACCCTCACCGAGTACATTAAAAAAGAGGAGCAGGTAGCGGATACTATCGAGGCGCAGATTGTGTTTACGAAGGACTACCAGGAGCTGGGTGCCGCAGCACCCGTATGGCAAAACGTGAACGCCAGTATAAAAAAAGCGGTTGCCAGACTGCCGATGCGGGATGTTCATGTCGACATTGACCGCACCAATCTTGAAATTTTTGCCGATTCACTCTTCGAGAAAGTCTTCTTCAACCTGATCGACAACGCACTCCGCTACGGGGGTGAGCAGATGAAGACGATCCGGGTCTCATCGCAGGAATCTGACACGAGCCTCACGATCCTCTGCGAGGATGACGGTGTGGGAATTACAGCGGAAGACAAAAAACGGCTCTTCACCAAGGGATTCGGGAAGAACACCGGGCTTGGGCTGTTCCTCTCCCGTGAGATCCTTGCGATCACCGGCATCACGATCACCGAGACCGGCGAACCGGGCAAAGGCGCCCGGTTTGAGATTGTGGTGCCGAAGGG
>Ga0208495_1000539_pt1 | contig 12036 bp, 12 predicted proteins | sample CryBogmetaGMA14M_FD_184551 | JGI IMG/M metagenome (GOLD analysis project Ga0208495, IMG submission 184551) | Freshwater microbial communities from Crystal Bog, Wisconsin, USA - MA14M (SPAdes) | ecosystem: Environmental > Aquatic > Freshwater > Lake | place: Crystal Bog, Wisconsin, USA...
AATTATCATTCCCGGACACCTTACTACAATCAGCTTTATCGATCTGATCTGATGGTAAAAGCCAACCGCTGGGCTAACTGGTTAGATAGCTTCATGCAGACCGATAGTGCGACGATCAATACCTACACGACAAAGCCCGAGGAAGTTAAGCTGGCCAGTCAAACAACAAAGGGAACACAGGCTATTAAAACAGCCTATGTTCCACGTCGTGTCGTCGTTAGCAGCCAGCAGTAAATGATTATGCTATTACCACGCGTAGCAGTATCAGACGGCACGCTTGAAGCTCTTAAATGGCTGGCCCTGCTGCTCATGGTAGCCGATCATATTAATAAATATCTGCTACACGATGCATCGCACACGTTATTTAACGCCGGTCGCATAGCCATGCCACTCTTCGTTTTTGTGCTGGCTTATAATCTGGCCCGGCCAGATGCGTATAAGCACGGCGCACATAGCCGAAGCATGAAACGCCTGGCACTCTTTGGCCTCTTGGCAACACCGCCCTTCATTGCCTTGGGTGGCTTGTTGGCAGGATGGTGGCCGTTAAACATTCTGTTTGCTTTATTGTCACTGACGGCCATTATTTACTGCTTTGAGCAACAGACAATCGGTGGCTATCTCAGCGCTTGCGCTGTATTTATTGTCGGCGGTTCATCAGTAGAATTCTGGTGGCCTGTTTTAGCGTTTGGGACTGCAATCTGGTGGTACTGCAAAACGCCGCGAATCGCACCCTTGGTAATAGCCATGCTAGCCTTGCTGTTACTCCGACTTATTAACGGCAATTATTGGGCTTTTGCTGCCCTGCCCATTTTGATCGCCAGCACCGCCGTCACTATTCCTGTGCCCCGTTATCAGTGGCTATTTTATTATTTCTACCCGCTACATTTAAGCCTTCTTTGGTTATCGACAAGGCTTGCCTTTGGCTTTGGATGATAAATAGGGTAGGGAGGTTGAAACAGAATCCGTAATATAAACCCTGTTTAACAGTTGTTCTGTCATATAAACAAAGTAATCGTATAACAACACGGCAATAATTCGTTTACTAGGCATTAATTACTCGGATAGAGATAATCCACGATTGAATGCCTATTATTAGATGGGCGAAAAAGATTGTCACTTGCTTCAATTTAGAATGGAGCAATCACAGTTAATTTTAATTCTATATAATGATTATTTATTAAGAGAAAATATCGTACATTAAATTCATAGCATCGATTAAATCCCAAGAAAAAATCACCCTAAAGTTTAGCCGCTTAATTTCTCGGGCAATAAGCAGCTAATGTATAACCTCCTATTCTTTACCAATATCCTTCGAATACTTGATGAGAATGGCGGGGCATGAAAGAAAAACTCTCGAAAATATCAGGGGTATCTACCTCATTTATTTCAACTTTATTCAACGGCAAAGGTAATCCGTCTTTACGGATTATGGAGCGGATTGCAGATGCGCTGGATAAGCCTTTAACCGAGCTTCTCGATGAATCAGACTTGGACAATGAATCATTAGAGGTCTTAGCAGCGGCAAGCTCAGAGGAATAGTGCGTATCTTTAATGCTGCCGTCTCATCAAGCTTTATCACTGGACAATGAACAATGGAGGCTATGGAGAAGCTGAAGAAACAAAAAAAGTCACAAAAACCAATAAATGAGGAAAATCATTTTTATTTTGTTCATTAATAATCTCATTATATAAATAATATATATTTTTTATATCGATATATTGTATAATAGACCATCGAATTATTTTATCGATGCAATTAATCTATGCCAAAACTACATCATCAAAACAAATCATTTAGCTCAGTAAAAGCACGCGCCAAAACCAAACTGGAGCGTAATCTCAGTTCGGAAATTTTGGCGACTCTCTCACCAATCCAAAAACCATCGAACTTATGCTGAATTCGGATGACAAGAGGCACTATCCACTTAATCAAGTACATTTGAGGTAATTATGAAAAAAGCAAAAATACCACAAAAAAGAATTATTGCTAGGCTGAAGATGCAACTACATCAACACTTACAATGTAAATTAATTGGAAGCTTTAGACAAATTGGCGGGGTGCATGGATCGGCACAGCAAATCGCAGGCTTTGGTTTGGTTAGCTAATGCTAAGCTGATTTTAATACAAAGCGCATCGGGTTGTTCATCCATTATTACCATTTTACCGCTTGAGGAGGCTGAAGCATGCACACTCTTGACTTAAAACAAGCTGCTGAGTTTTTAAAAATGCACCCGGTCACTCTCCAATGCAAAGCAAAGGCAGGGGAGATTCCCGGCGCTAAACCTGGGAAAAGCTGGGTCTTTATTGATGAGGATTTGGCAAATTACATCCGTTCGCAGTACACTGAACACGGCAAACGGATAGCTTCACAAAATGGAGAAACAAAATGCTCTTTAAACGAAACGAAATCTGGTATTACAAATTTACAATTAGTGGAAAAACGCTATACCGATCTACTGGCACCTCAGATAAATCAAAGGCGCAAGAAATAGCCGACAAAGTTAAAGCAAAAACCTGGGATCAACTCAAAGGAGGCGAAAAACAAACCTATATTTGGCAAGAAGCAGTCGTCAGATACCTGCAGGAAGCCGATAAAAAAAGCATTGATGATGACAAATCTATGCTGCGCTGGATCGCACAACACCTTGATAACAAGTATTTGCATGATATTGACAAGGCCTTAATTGAATCAATTATTCATGCCAAACTCATAGAAGGTGTAAGCAAAACCAGAGTAAATCGTGTCACCACTGTGGTTAACACTATTCTTAATAAAGCAGTGAAGGAATGGCAATGGTTGGACACAAAACCGCATATTCGTAAATTCAAGGAGCCGAACGTCAGAATACGTTGGTTAACCCAAGATGAAGCAGCGCGGTTGCTGACAAAGCTTCCGCCACATTTAGGAGCAATGGCAAGATTTACCTTGGCGACGGGTTTAAGAGAATCCAATGTCCTGCAACTGGAATGGCAACAAATCGACATGCAACGACGGGTTGCTTGGATTCATCCAGACCAAGCCAAGGCAGCAAAAGCGATTGGTGTGCCGTTAAACGATGATGCGGTAGCCATACTAAAAGCACAAATAGGAAAACATCACACGCATGTGTTTACCTATGAAGGTAAGCCGGTTGGAAAGGCTGGAACACTCGCATGGCGAAAGGCATTAAAGCGGGCTGACATTGAACAGTTTAGATGGCACGATTTACGCCATACTTGGGCAAGTTGGCATGTGCAAAATGGAACTCCGCTTAATATCCTGAAAGAAATGGGAGGTTGGGCGAGTTATGAGATGGTACAACGATACGCACACTTGGCACCTGAACATTTAGCTAAGTTTGCAGGAAACGCACAAGTTGCAAAATCGGTTGCAGAGAAAAACGATATTATTGTAACTATCACTTAACTTATTGATTTAATGGGGTGAACGACGGGGCTCGAACCCGCGACAACCGGAATCACAATCCGGGACTCTACCAACTGAGCTACGCTCACCATAATAATGGGATATTCGTGTAATGGTGCGCTTGGCAGGACTCGAACCTGCGACCCCCGGCTTAGAAGGCCGGTGCTCTATCCGGTTGAGCTACAAGCGCTAAACTGGTCGGGATGGAGGGATTCGAACCCCCGACATCCTGCTCCCAAAGCAGGCGCGCTACCAAACTGCGCTACATCCCGATGACTCTTTAAGACTGATTGGTTGAATTTGCAAACCACCCTTGAAGAGCTGACTATTATGACGATGCATCTTCATGTCGTCAATTTTTATTTTCACTAAAAGTGAAAATTACTTACAATTTGGTTTTAACCAGTTGATAAATTTCTTCTACGACACCTTCAGCATTTTTCAAAATCGTTTCTAATTCAAGTAGTTTAGCTTCGGCGAAGGATCTGTCTTTAAGACTGCCGGTATTAATATAAACATTGAGCGCGGCACTTTTTAAGCCACTGTAACCGGCCATTACCGCAGCGCCGGCATCACTGATAACACCAAGACTGCCTTTATTTGCAGCACAACGACTTAAGTCAATGGCTTCTGCACAGGCGCGTGCGCAATCCAAGGGTACTTGTGTCGCTGCTTTTAATACGGCTTGTATGACTTCGGTACGCGCTGCTTTTTCTTCGTCTGTTTCTTTAGGTAAGCCATAAGCCGACATCAAGCTATTAAATACCTCTACATCCGCTTTAATCAAGCCGGTCAGTTTTTCACGTAACGCTTCTGACTTTTGCAGCAAGGCTTGCATTTCAGCTTCAACCTCGGCGTATTTGGGTTTGCCAATAGTCAAATTACAAACCATGCTGGTTAATGCGGCAGACTGCGCACCCATGAGTGCAGAGACACTACCACCGCCGGGTGTGGCCGACTTGCTGGCTAATTCGTCAAGAAAGAATTGAATGGATTGGTCTTTTATTTCACTCATCAGATAATTTTTTATTATTTATTGCGGGTGGGATAAAGTTATTGTAGTCGTTGGATTAGCAAGTATTCACCTCCCCCCTTTTTCAAGGAGGGGTATTGAATAATGATTGCTTACTTTTCCATGTATGGCTAATAGTTAAAAACTATTCACGCCGCCAACTGGTGGTGCCATTAGGGGCATCTTCCAAAATTACGCGGTGTGTTTTTAAGTCATCGCGAATTTTATCCGCCAACGCCCAGTTTTTAGCTTTTTTAGCATCCAGACGGGCTTGTATTTGCTGGTCAATAACAGTATCTGTTTGTTCTTCGCTGTTATCAACGCCACTCTTTAAAAACCCTTCCGGGTCATCCTGTAATAGGCCTAACAAGCTACCTAACTGTTTTAAGGTGGACGCCAACAAGTGTGTTTTTTCCTGGGCGGTTTCTTTGGCTTTATTTAGATCTCTAGCCAAATCAAATAATACCGACACGGCGACAGGCGTATTAAAATCATCATCCATTGCCTGTTCAAATCGGGCTTTGTAATCGGCATCTGTAGTGGTTTCCTCGCTGTCACAACCACGTAAGGCGGTATAAAGCCTGGTTAATGCGACGCCTGCATCATTCAGTTGTTCATCTGAATAATTCAAGGGACTGCGGTAATGACTGGAGAGAATAAAAAAGCGAATTATTTCAGGTTTATATTGCTTTAGCACTTCGCGCACGGTAAAGAAATTACCCAGCGACTTGGACATTTTTTCTTCATTAATTCGCACAAATCCATTGTGCATCCAAAAATTAACAAATTGTTCGCCGGTTGCACCTTCTGACTGGGCAATTTCATTTTCATGATGAGGGAATTGTAAATCCATGCCGCCACCATGAATGTCAAAATGATTGCCCAGGCAGCAAGTCGACATAGCCGAACATTCAATATGCCAACCGGGACGGCCTAATCCCCAAGGCGATTGCCATGCCGGTTCGTTGGCTTTGGCCATTTTCCATAATACAAAATCCATGGGATTACGCTTTGCCAGGTCAACATCAACGCGCTCACCCGCTTGTAAATCGTTTAAATTTTTGCCTGATAATTGTCCGTAATTTTTAAATTTTGTGACGGCGTAAAACACATCACCATTGCCGCCGACATAAGCCAGGCCCTTAGCGATTAATGCCTCAATCATGGTAATGATATCGGGAATAGATTGTGTTGCTTTGGGTTCAGCATTGGGTGGCAATACTGAAAGCGCTTGCTCATCTTCATGCATGGCGGTAATAAAACGCTCGGTCAATTCGCCAAAAGCTTCGCCGTTGTCGTTGGCACGCTGAATAATTTTGTCATCAATATCGGTAATATTTCTTACGTAGGTCAAGTCATAACCCGAATAACGAAAATAACGCGCGACGGTATCAAACACCACCATTACACGGGCATGGCCGATATGACAATAATCATAAACGGTCATGCCGCAAACATACATGCCGATTTTGCCTTCTACTCGCGGCTTGAATAATTCTTTTTTTCGGGTCAGGGTGTTATATATTTTTAACATAAATTTATAAGTTATACCGTTAGGCAAAGTCTGCATACACCGCCTATTTTATAGCAAACGGGCTGCCGATTGTGAGATCGCCAGGCAACAAAATAGTACAATCTACCAAGCGACTACTTCTCTTTCAAGATAAAAACACATAAAATCTATCTTTTGCATCACCCATAAGGAAAAATAAATGCGTACAATCATTCTTTTCATGATGCTGTCTTTAACCACAACACTTTCATTTGCAACGGAAAAAACCATGTCAGATACACAAACAAAAGTTAAATTAACCACCACGCTCGGTGAAGTTATTATTCAGCTAAATGCTGAAAAAGCACCGATTTCGTCGGCAAATTTTTTAACCTATGTTAAGGAAGGCTTTTACAACGGTACTATTTTTCATCGGATCATTCCTGATTTTATGGCGCAAGGGGGCGGCTTTGATACCAGTTTTAATCAAAAAGCGGTTCATGCATCTATCAAAAATGAAGCCAATAATGGTCTAAAAAACACGCGCGGCACCTTGGCGATGGCTAGAACCAACGATCCGGATTCTGCGACTGCGCAATTTTTTATTAATTACAAAGACAATTCGTTTTTAAATCACACCAGCCAAACATCAAGCGGCTGGGGTTATGCTGTATTTGGCGAAGTGATTGAAGGCATGGATGTGGTTGATGCAATGGCTAAACAAGCGACCAGCAACCGTGGCGGTCATGAAAATGTACCCAAAACCGACATCGTGATTGAAAAAGCTGAAGTTGTAAAATAAAAAACAAGGCGCAAGGTTAAAGGCGCAAGCTAAAATGCTTACTTTAGCCTTTAGCCTTTAGCCTTTAGCCTTTAGCCTTTAGCCTTTAGCTTTTTTTCCATCAGCTGACAGAGCCGCCCATTGAAACAAGACATCCTGTTTATTTCAGATTTACACATCTCACTGGAAAAGCCTGAAATCACCCGTCGATTTCTTGATTTTCTACAAAATCGGGCGACCAAAGCAACGGCTGTTTATATCTTGGGCGATCTTTTCGATGCCTGGATAGGCGATGATGACCCGACGCCACCCAACAATAAAATCCGCAAACAACTCAAACAACTAACTGCTTCCGGTACGCAGGTTTATTTACAGCAGGGTAACCGGGATTTTTTATTGGGCAAAAAATTCAGTCAGGATACGGGTGTTACACTACTCGATGATTATGCAGTCATTGATTTGTGTGGCACTTCAACCGTGCTGACACACGGTGATTTATTATGTACGGATGATCTTCCTTATCAAGTCTTTCGCGTTAAAGCACATTCACGGGAATGGCAACAGTCTGTGCTGTCAAAACCTTTGCTGTTAAGGCTGTTGGTGGCTCGTTGGTATCGCCTTCGCAGCTATTTTCACAAGCGCAATAAATCACAGGAGATTATGGACGTCAATCAGGATACGGTGCTTAAGGTCATGCATGAGCACAAAAGTTTGCGCTTGATTCACGGGCATACTCACCGTCCTGACATTCATCATTTTGAAATAAACGGCCAACCTGCACAGCGATTTGTTCTGGCCGCCTGGAGCAAGGATGCCGGAGAAATTTTATGCTGGAACAATTCGGGGCATCAAATAGAAGTTATTTAAGGCGTGGGGCGTTGTTTAGTGTTTAACAAAGTTTTCCGGACATAACAACAGCGCTTGACTTTGAATTGTGCCGGGTTAAATTGGTAACTGCGAACAACAAATTAGACGCAATGTTAACGGGTAAACAAGCCAATTACATGCTGTTATGATTTGCGCATTTTACTTTAAGTTTATTAAAATTTGACTTTTTAGGCAAAATCAGCAAATCTAGTGACTTGGAGTGAAAAATTCCTGACCTTACGGGATCAAAAAAATCATCCAAAAACTAATATTAGTCTTAAAAAATCATAATCAGTATTTTGTCTAATTAACAAGGTACCAGGAGAAAAATATATGAAGAAGCCTTTAAAAAGTTGGCTGATTGCTTCCAGTGTGGCTGCCTTATTAGCTGCGCCAGCAATTTCAACTGCTAACAGTGGTGTTGAAGCCTTAACAAAAGATCCAGCTAACTGGGCAACTTGGGGTGGCGATTACGCTGGCACTCGTTACAGCACACTTGATGAAATTAACGTTAACAACGTTAAGAACCTGCAACCTGCATGGTCATTTTCTACGGGTGTTTTACGTGGTCACGAAGGTGGACCTTTAGTTGTTGATGATGTTATTTTCATCCACACACCTTTTCCAAACACTGTTTACGCGATCAACCAAAAAACACAGTCTGTTATCTGGGAATTTACACCAACACAAGATGCTGATGTAACCATTCCGGTTATGTGTTGCGATACCGTTAATCGTGGCTTGGCTTACGGCGATGGCAAAATTTTCTTGCAACAATCAAATACTGTTTTAACCGCGTTAGACGCTAAAACCGGCAAGCGTGTTTGGAGTGTTCAAAACGGTGATCCCAAACTGGGCATGACCAACACTAACGCACCGTTAGTGGTTAAAGATACCGTGTTAACCGGTATTTCCGGTGGTGAATTTGGCGTTCGTGGCTTCCTGGCTGCTTATGACATCAATACCGGTAAATTGAAATGGAAAGGTTATAGCATTGGACCCGATAAAGACACGCTGATTGACCCGACTAAAACAACTACATGGGAAAACGGCAAAGTCGCTCCAGTAGGCGCCAATTCCAGTTTAAAAACATGGGAAGGCGACCAGTGGAAAATCGGTGGCGGTACAACATGGGGCTGGACCAGTTACGATCCTAAATTGAACTTGATCTATTACGGATCAGGCAATCCATCAACTTGGAACCCTGTACAACGTCCAGGCGACAACAAGTGGTCCATGTCTTTGTGGGCACGTGATGCTGACACGGGTGAAGTTAAATGGGTCTATCAAATGACTCCACATGATGAGTGGGACTTTGACGGCATCAATGAAACCGTTTTGGTTGACCAAGAAGTTAAAGGCAAATTGCACAAAACTATCGTGCATTTCGACCGTAACGGCTTTGGCTATACCCTGGATCGTGAAACCGGTGAACTGTTGGTTGCCGAGAAATTTGATGCATCAGTTAACTGGGCATCACATGTCGACATGAAAACCGGTCGTCCACAAGTTGTCTCCAAGTTCAGTACTGAACAAAACGGCGAAGACGTAAAAACTGAAGGCGTTTGCCCGGCTGCGTTAGGTAGTAAAAACCAACAACCGGTTTCTTACTCTCCACAAACCGGCTTGTTCTACATTTCCGGTAACCATTTGTGCATGAACTACGAGCCTTTCGAAGTTTCTTACACAGCCGGTCAGCCTTATGTGGGCGCGACTCTGGACATGATGCCTGCGGGCGCTGATGTTTTAACCGGAAAACCGGATGGCACAAGCAACCTGGGTCAGTTCACTGCGTTTGATGCTAAAACAGGTAAAATTGCCTGGTCAAACAAAGAACCGTTCTCTGTATGGTCCGGTTCATTGGCTACTTCAGGCGGCGTGGTATTTTACGGCACACTGGAAGGCTATCTGAAAGCGGTTGATGCTAAAACAGGTAAAGAATTGTATAAATTCAAAACACCTTCCGGCATCATCGGCAATGTTAATACTTGGAGCTACGAAGGCAAACAATATGTTGGCGTTCTTTCCGGTATTGGCGGTTGGGCAGGTATCGGTATCGCTACTGATTTCAATAAACAGCTAGAAGAAGCTCAAGCCAAGGCTGCGGCAGAAAAAGATCCTGTTAAAAAAGCTGAATTGGAAAAAATAGCTGTGAAAATATCACAAGAAGGCTTGGGTGCTACCGGCGCTTACGCAAGCTTGGGTTCTTTCACTAAACAAGGTGGTGCATTTACTGTATTTGCATTACCTAACAAATAATCTGTCTGATTTTTTAGATTAATTGTTAAAAGCCCTGGTTGATTTATCAATCAGGGCTTTTTTTTGCCCTTTATTTATCCGTAACGTTTATAATTTCAACACCTTTAGTGAGTCTCGATCGGTTTCGGTGCAACTCAATCTTTCATTAAAAACCAGTTAAATTCACTAAAAATCTGTTAATAGCCTGTTTAACTGAATGCCACCCATTAACAATAAGCCCCAACATGACGGATTTATATTTTTTAGCCAGATGAATAAACTGTTAATTACCTGCTTTTTTGCACTCAATTTGTTTTTGAACCCCTTGGCATTGGCCGATGATGAAAAAGCGGTTTCTGAAGAATCAAACAACATCCGGCAAGCCGGTATCAGGCTTGACACTGACGCACAGAAATTATCAGGCCTTGAAACATTAACACTCAAACCTGCCAGTCACCATGCTGAATTTACCGCTTATGGAAAAGCCGTCAACTTACAACCTTTATTGACGTTACGTAGTCGTTATTTACAGGCATTAACCGAACGTAGCAGCGCCAAAGCACGGTTTAAGCAAGCCGAGCAAAACATCAACCGCCAGCAAGATTTATATAAAAATGGTGTCAGCTCAAAGCGTACCTTGCAGGAACAACAAGCCCAATGGCAAGCCTATAAAGCGCAAGTAGACGCCAGTGATTATCAAGGCCAAGCCATTATGGATGAAGCTCTTATTTTGTGGGGTAAAGAGCTTGCCGACTGGGCCTTGTCGAGTGATTCAGACAGATTAGGCGCTTTTTTAGCCAGCCAGAAAAGGCTGTTGCAAATTACCTTGCCCACCAATAAACATTTGCCAGGTGCTGTTCATACTATTTATATTGATGCCTCAGGCAACCGCAGTAAAGCCCATAAAGCCGAGCTAATTTCAGTGGCTACACGAACAGAAACAGTCGCCCAAGGTGAAAGCTATTACTTCCAGACGGGCGATAAAAACATCATTGCCGGTATGAATGTAACCGTGTGGGTTCCTGAGTTAAACGAGCAAATGGCGGGTGTTATCATCCCAAAATCCGCGTTAATCTGGTATATGGATCAGGCCTTTGTGTTTCTTAAAACATCAGAAGAAACCTTCAGTCGCCGCACGCTAGATCATTATTTGGCCAGCGCTGACGGTTATTTTATTGCTGAAGCTATCAAGCCCGGCGAACAAGTTGTTACCAAAGGCGCGCAAATGCTGTTATCAGAAGATTTGCGCGGGCAGATTCCCAAAGAAGATGATGATTAAACTATTTTGCAATTTGAAAGTTTCAATGGCTCCTTTGATCCTTGGATGAATTAACCTAAAAACCTCATTTAGCCACAGATTTACACAGATAAGCACTGATAATAAAGGATGTTACGCACGATTGACAATTTACCAAACAGGTGATCAAAAGAATTGATCTAACGCGTTGTTTATCTGAGTAAATCCGTGTTTATCCGTGGCTCAAATACGTTTTTTAGGATTAATTTAATGAGATATTTGAAGTTGATTTTAGCCTGAATCAGATTAAGGGCTGTTATTATAGGCTCACTAGGTTTTATAATATTTTTGCAAAATAGAGGATTAAACACAGTGACTAAAATTACCCGGCTTTCGCAATTAGACTTAAATCAATCCTACAGCTATGCCGATTATTTGACATGGCAGTTTAACGAAACGGTCGAACTGATTAAAGGCAAAATCATTTTGATGTCGCCTGCGCCGAATGTAGTGCATCAACGCATTTCAGCAGACATCAATGGTATGCTGTATAACTTTTTTAAACATAAAAAATGTAAGTTTTTTGCCGCTCCCTTTGATGTACGCTTGTATGACCGTAAAAAATCCATTCTCGCAAATGAAGACATTCACACCGTCGTGCAACCTGATTTATGCGTTATCTGCAATCCGGATATTTTGGATGTACAAGGTTGTAACGGTGCACCGGACTGGATAATTGAAATTTTATCGAAAGGCAATTCCAAGCGGGAAATGCAAATTAAATATGAGCTGTATCAAGAAAGTGGCGTACAGGAATACTGGATTGTATATCCCAATGACCAAGCGATTAATCAATTTGTTTTGGATGAGAACGGACGTTATCAACTCAAGCAAATGTACACCGATGATGACATTGCCACGCCGCATTTATTTCCTGAATTGGCTATTGATTTAACCGAAGTCTTTGAAACCTGGACTGAAGAATAACATCAGACCTAAATG
>Ga0208495_1000540_pt1 | contig 12030 bp, 18 predicted proteins | sample CryBogmetaGMA14M_FD_184551 | JGI IMG/M metagenome (GOLD analysis project Ga0208495, IMG submission 184551) | Freshwater microbial communities from Crystal Bog, Wisconsin, USA - MA14M (SPAdes) | ecosystem: Environmental > Aquatic > Freshwater > Lake | place: Crystal Bog, Wisconsin, USA...
GGGTAGGGGAGTCTTAATCGCAGTCTCAATGTGTTATTGCCAGGACATACGGTTCATAAGTAAAGGTAAAACAAAGAAAGGCGAGGCTCAAATGGTGGCTGAACACGCGGGGATAACAGGGCCCGCACATGCCGTTGACGCTTACCATCTGGGCCTTTTAGCAGGGTTTAAATTTAACCACTACGTTACCAGTTAGGAGATACAATGAAACGATTACTTACGGCGATATTCGTCAGCGCACTAATGATGTCAATGGCATTTGCAGAGTGCGTTATCACTGAACCAACGGTTATCTATCTGGACATGGACAGATTCATGGCCGCAGACCGGATGCTGAACGTGGACAAGGAAAGAGGTCATGCAATGATTATGTCAGATTTGGCACAAGGTAACGCCCTGATGGTTAAGCGAGGTCAGAAACTAGACAGGGTTGAAAAGTTTAACCAACACATCTCTGTAGGTAAGATAAATGATGCGCTGGTCATAGTTTTTAACGACCATGTTAGGTGCAGGTAAACCCGTGGAATTCGACGGGATTAAAAAGGAGGAAGGATGTTGAACTTAAGAGACATAGACAACTTTGCTCGTTGGCAATGGATGAATGACGGAATGAACAAAGACTTCCTTGCAGCTTTCATTGCCACATATCCTGAGACAAAAGAAGCGCCCACGACTTACGCTACGCTAGGACAAATACTTGAAGCCATTGAAACAGGAGAAATGTATGCGCGAGACGTAATGTTGCACCAAGACAGAGTAAAAAGCCAGGGCGCAAGGTTCAGGCGGTTATTCCGAAGACACGGGATAACGGGGAAGAGGTACTATCTTGGGGCATAAGCGTAAACGAAAGTTTGAGAACCAAACCAACGCAGAACTGTTCAGCAACATACGTTGGAATCTCGACGGGTTTCCTTGGATAATAGGGCGCTTCTATGAGGATATACACTACATGAAGAAAGGTGAATGGTCCGTTAAAGACGTTATAAAACATGTTGACAGCGCAGTTTCTTACGTCGAAAAAGCAGTGGCAGAAACAAGAAAAATGCTTGAAGTTCTTGAACAGAGGGTAGCAACACAAGGCATAGAGGTGGAACCTATACCTCTAAAAAAAGGTAACAAGAAAGCACTTCACAAAGAAGAGTGGGAGTAACGCAATGCAAAAACAAAACATGAACTGCGTAAGTTGTGTTTACGGTGAACCTGCCGGTAGTTTCGGTTCAGTCAGATGTATCAGGTTTCCCGAAGCAATTATCAAGCGGCCCGACGAATATTGTGGTGAAGGCAAGTTCCAGGAAGAAGATTGTTTCGCACACACAGCCTGGGGAGAATGGGAGAGATAATGGGAACACCAAAAGCACAAACAATACAACAAAACGAAATGAGAGAATGGTTGGAATCTGAAGCAAAGAACATTTGCAAAAAGATTGTAAACTTTTCAGAAGATTGGTCTGAGGCTGAACTATCTAAGATTAAAGAGAAATGGAACAACGAAATCAGCGAACAGACCGAGCGTCTTATCCGCTTATATGATGTTAAAGTCAAAGAGACCAAAGAGACAGAGAATGTCATATTTGAGGATTTCCCTCTAAGCAGTCCAGTCCTCCCAGAAGTTTGGAGCAAATTCGTTAAAGCAAGAAATAAAGCAAAAGAATGTAACGATGTTTTGGGAAAATTGAGCAAGGTTGACCCACCATCCTTCCCTGAAAAAGAGTTCCATATAAATTGGATGTGGTATTCCTTGGAATGGCATAGTGGTCATGCTTTTATGTTGGCCACCGTTTATCCTTCCCGCCACATGGCAATAAACACTCCACTCAGTAATAACATTCCAATCATTGAAGGCCGTATCGGTGAAATAAAGATTGTCTTTATGGTTAAAACAACCATGCCGTATTTTGGAGAATTGTTACAAGAAATCCAAGCGCATAAAAACAAATACAAAGATTATCTTTTTTACATAGTTGCTCGGGACGACAGATATGTCGATCTGTTTAATTCTGAAGGAATAGGCTTTGTGAAGCATCCAACAGGCGAAGTTTTTCAGACAGATGCCGATAAAAAACGAGGGCAAGAAGGAAAATAGATGGAATTTCATAAAATAGCAGAGTTATTTCCTTTAATGTCTACCGAAGAATATGCGTCGTTGAAAGAAGACATTAAATTAAACGGTCTTCTACAACCAATATGGTTATATGAAGACAGAATCATAGACGGGCGTAACCGTCACAATGTGTGTGTAGAACTTGGGCTTAAACCAAACTACAGGACTTGGGATGGAAAGGGAAGTTTAGTTAGCTTCGTGGTGTCTATTAACCTAAAACGTAGGCATCTTGATCCAGGACAAAAGGCTTTTATCGCTCTGGACATAGAAAAGTTCTTGGCTGAAGAAGCGAAAGAACGGCAAAGGGAAGCAACAATTCGTGGCAACAAAACACGACATTTAGACGATTCCCCAGTTAATCAAAATTTTGATGAACTGGCAACAAATGATGTCAACCTTTTTAAATCTAACGATGTGGTGGAAACAGAATCACAAGCCCCTGCTAATCTTATACCCAAACCAATACAACGACAAGCATCTGAACAAGCCGCCAAGATAGTTGGGACAAATAGACAATATGTCTCTGATGCTAAGTTCATCCAAGATAAAGCCCCTGATGTTGCTGAAGCCGTTAAGTCTGGGACAATAAAGATTTACGAAGCAAAAAAGGTGGCATCGCTTCCAGAGGAACAAAGAAAAACAGTCATAGAAAAAGTACAGTCCGGCGAAAAGGTTGATAGGGCCGTTTATGAAACCAAGAGAAACGACAAAGTTAACAAATCTGATTGGTCCCAAGCTGAACTTGATAGGAAAGCAAAAGTTGAACGTGGCAATACTGTTGTTGCTCACCAAAATAATGATGTCCACCTAGTATCATGGGCCGAATCCAATAATAAATATGTTCGTATTGATAGATTCTCAGATTGGGGAAACCCTTTTTTGCTTCCTCAAGACGGAGACAGATCTACAGTAATAGACCACTATAAGCAATACCTAGAGTGGCGGCCAAGCCTATTGAAAAGATTAGGCGAACTAAAGGGGAAGGTATTGGGGTGCTGGTGTTACCCTGAAGACTGTCACGGAGATGTGTTGGTAGAAAAAACAAACGAGGGAGATAAAGAAAGTGGAATATAAAACAACACCCAAACTAGATCTGCTATCAATGAATAAGGCTGTTTTTTTACACAAAGACAAAATTATAGAAATCGTAAAGAGTTTGGGCGACGAAGAACTAGCACTAGGATTAGAAATATCTAATCATTGGATGTATGGTTTTGAATACGACTCACATGAGCACCCATTTGCACTACCACCTCCACACACTTGCGAGTGGTGTATATATTTTGACCAAGCAGGCAGCAATGCGGCACGATGCAGAAGACACTCTCCCTCCAATTCAGGAGTTAAACCAACAGGTGAATTTGAATACAACTATCCGGTTCTTCCTGACTGGCACGGATGCGGGGAGGGAAAATGGATAAATGAACATGACGGGGAAATCTATAGCTATGACGATCTTGTCGTAATGTGGTCTAAAGAATGTAATCAACGTCCTGTATGCTCTGTTAAAGAAAAATTAGTTCAAGAACTTCACAAAAGACATAACATAAAAGGGGAAAAATACCTTGTCGATTAGAATTGACAACCTTGTAATTTTGGGAACCGCCGTACCAGAATTGAGAAAGGATGGTCACAAGACTGTTTGTGTTGCAGGGTGGAACAAAGATTTAGGGTTTGTTAGAATTTATCCGTGTAACGCAGAGATGGGGCTACATCGTTGGGATGTTGTTAGTGTAACAGTTGAAGGCAACAACAAAGATACTCGTTTTGAAAGTTGGAAACTAATAGGAGAAGCCCCAAGCATCTTTAAGACAGGGCGAATAGAGGGTACAGACAGAAAGGACTTAATGGAGGCTACTGTATCTCTCTGTGTTACAGACATCAACAACATGAAACTATCTCTTGGTGTTATTCAAGCCCACCACATAACAACTAAGTTAACAAAAAACAGTTCTCTAAACAATCAAGAAACTTTTTCAGAACTAGAAAATGACAATAGATGGCTAAAAACAAGAGGCGACTATCTTTTACAACCAAAATTAGAATTCAATTGCGGCAATGCCTGTCGCAGTAAGAACAAACACAGCCAAACAGTGCTTGAATGGGGAGCGTATGAGTGGGTAAGAAAAAACCCTGAAAATATTCATCAACTTTTTAATAATTGGAAAATCAACAACCCAGATTACGATATTTTTTTTGTAGTGGGAAACCTCTGTAGACATAGAAATAGTTTCATCATTATCAGCGTTATTCCACTCAAAAAAAGTAACAACACAAACCATCTTCTTTTTGATTTCCCGCAAATTGCTACAAAAAACAGGCAGTATACACTCCAGCGACGAATAGGAATAGCTATAAATAAGAACAATTCAGATATAAATACCGATTGACTTTAATTAACCAGAGAGGAATAGGTTACGCATGAAAAAGCTAACATTAATGGTTCCCGATGAGTTGATAGACACCATTGAGAGGAACCAGGAGAAACTAGGAAGTTTAACTGAGATGTTAAAACGCTCCATTGAGGAACAGATAGCGATTGGAGAAAACGTGCAAAGAGCAATAGTTAATGCAGGTCTGTCACTATACCGAGACAAATCAGATGACGAGTAGGTTTCATAAATGATGGCTAATCAAAACACCGAAACACCTAGCGACTTACTCCCTGATATTGAACAGGCGAACAGGTTCCTTTACAAAATCCTGTGTTTTAAGCAGACCTGTTTTCAAACATTCGCGTCCAGGGAAGGTGATAGAATTTTTCCTGCACACAAACATGGTAGTTTACAAGAATTGGGTACGTGGCTTACAAGTCAAAATCAGGTTGGAGGTGGAGTATATTTCGTTGTCAATGAAACTAACGGCAAAGGTAGGACGAACAAGGACATAGTTAAAGTGAGATGCGTTTCTGTTGACCTAGACGGCGCTCCTGTCGAACCTGTCCTGCAAGCCAAGGTTAAACCTCACGCCATAGTTGAATCTTCACCAGGACGCTTTCAGGCGTTTTGGAGATGCAAAGCGGTTAGACGAAGCGAATATACTCCGATACAGGAAGCGTTAATTAAAAAGTTTAATGCGGACCCTGCATGTAAAGACCTGGGGCGTGTAATGAGACTGCCCGGTTTCTGGCATCTCAAAAAAGAACCATTTATGAGTCATGTTTACAGGGAAAATATTGGTCTACCTTATTCAAAAAGTTCAATCATAGACGGTTTGGAACTGGACGTTAAGTGGGAAGAAGAAAAGCCGAAGGTTGAATTTGAGGAAGACGACGGAATCAGGTTTCCAGAAGGTGAGCGTTCAACATCACTGGTGACTGTGGCGGCAAGGTTAAGAAACGCAGCATTGAAAGGTGAAGACTTGTTTAACGCCCTGTGGTTAGTGAACATGAAAAGGTGCGTGCCACCTCAGACTGAGAAAAAGGTTAGGGAAATTGCGAAGTGGGCCGACAAAAAGGAGGCCAATAAAATTACACCAGCCAGATACAACGACTTTGAAAGTAAAGACTTGGTTGTCCCGCCTCCTGAATCTACAGCTTTCGGGATGCCCGAAGAACCTCACGTTTCAACGCCACAACCGACCATTAAACAACAAAATAGCCCTGTGCTAAGAGATTGGCACACACTGGCAACAACTCAGTTACCCCCTGCGAAGTGGGTAGTTCAAGGAATATTACCGCAAGGGCTTATCCTGTTCATAGGACAGGCTAAAACTGGTAAGTCGTGGTTGTGCCAAGCATTAGCGTTACAGATTGCCAATGGTAAGCCTGTTTTGGGACATTGGGCAAGCAATAAAGGTGATGTATGCGTGCTGGCGTTGGAAGATACACACCAGCGATTTCAGGCAAGGATGATGAAATTGTTGGGCGGTGACACCAACCAAGCTCCTAAAAACGCTACATACGCTATCAGATGGCCCAGGTTGCCCGATTGTATAGAACCAATAGAGAGATGGGCGGAGTCATGTAAAAACCCCAGGCTGTTGGTTATAGACGTATTAAACAAGATGCGTCCCCGGCCATCAAAGAACGATAGCTTTTCAGACGCATACCAAAGAGACTATGCGTTCATGTCACATTTTCACACCCTGGCTCATAAATACAAAATAGCAATCATTATGATTCACCACGAAAAGAAAGGCGACAAGGACGACGACTACAATCGTGCATCAGGGTCCGCAGCTTTGGGAGCGTCGGCTGATGGCCTGTGGATACTTAATCATTCAGAGCGAGGTGAAAATCGAGGAACATTGGTTGTGTCCGGTAGAGACTTTGAATCCAATGAGTTTACCCTGGAGTTTGAGAAAGCAACTGGCTTGTGGAAATATGTTGGGGCAGAAAAGGAGGTTAAAAAAACAGAATTGCAAGACAAGATTTTATACGCGATGCAACTTTTAAATAAACCTGCAACCCCAAGTGAGATTGCAACCGCTGGAGAATTGAATTTTAATTCAACCAAAAATGGCTTATTTAGGCTGTTAGAGAAGGGTATGGTTCAAAAATCAGTTACCGGAAGCTCAAGATATGTCCTATGTAGAAACAGTTTTTTGGGAGAAGAAATGTGAAAAACGGCGTGTGTCTGCAACCTGCAACCGAAGGGCATCTATGTCTAACAGTATCAGTCACTTAGTAGGGTTGCAGAAGGTTGCAACCCTTTGCAACCGTGTCTGTAACCAGGGTTGCATGAGTTGCAGGGTGAAGGTGTCTCTCTATCTCTTTAATATATATATATATAATATATAAATAGTTGCAAAACACCCAGATATACCGTTTGTTTTATAACACATTGAAATCATTAAAACCGTACAAGTACTAGTACTGCTCGGCAGACGTTTTTAAGATTAAGAAAAAGCCAGGAAAGGATGTAACAGTGAGTAGAGTGTATATAGCGGGACCGTATTCATGCAAGACTACCGACGGTAATGTAATTGAGATCCTGTCCAATATGCGGAGAGGTTTAGCTATCTCGATACAGGTAATGCAAGCCGGACATGCGGTGTTCTCACCGTGGTTAGATTTCACACTTGGTTAAATCGCGGATATTCCAATGGAGATGTTTAAGCGAAATTCGATGGAGTGGATAAAGGTGAGTGATGCTATGCTATTGGTTAATGGTTGGCAGGATAGCGCGGGTTGCAGGGCTGAAGTAGCGGAAGCATCATTACACGGAGTACCCGTATTCGAGCAACATGAGTTTGTTAACATGCTGGTGTTTTTGAACGATACGGCTAACCAGGACGTTACAGGTGAGGAATGACGCAATTAACCGTAGGCTCTCTGTTTAGCGGCATTGGTGGTCTGGAGTTGGGACTTGAAAGGGCAGGAATGCGAACAATATGGCAATGCGAGAGCGACAAGTATGCAAGACAGGTATTGGCAAAACATTGGCCCAATATCCCTGTGTATGAGGATGTGCGGCTGATAGACGACAGGGTTGACCGACCTGATGTGTTGTGCGGAGGGTTTCCCTGCCAGGACTTATCCTGTGCAAACATAAAAGCCAAAGGGTTGGAAGGAGAAAGAAGTGGTCTGTGGTTTGAATATTACCGAATCATTTGCTTGTTACGACCAAGATACGTCGTCGTGGAAAACGGGCCAGTACTCGTTAATAGAGGGCTTAACAGGATACTCGGGCAGTTGGCCGAAGTCGGGTATGATGCGGAATGGCAGGTGTTATCAGCGGCCCAGTTTGGAGCGCCACACTTACGACGACGACTTTTTGTTGTTGCCTACACCCAGGGCGAACAAAATTGGGGGATATTCAAGCCAGAACTTCAGTCAGACATTGGAACAAGCAGTCAAGGAGTCGGTGTTGTATCCAACACCGACAGTCCAGGATGCCTCGAACAATGCGGGTCCATCCCAATATTCCCGGAACAGTTTACCGTTGAACGCAGTGATTGGTGGAGCGTTAAACCCGACGTGGGTAAGTTGGCTAATGGGGTTCCCAACAGAGTGGGTAAACTTAGATGCCTCGGAAACGCCGTAGTCCCTCAGATCGCTGAATATATTGGTAGGTTGATCGTAGAGAGGGAAGCATTATGACGGTACAAATTATTAACTGCGATTCGCAAAGACTCCCTGTGAAAGATGAGAGCGTACATTGCTGTATCACATCACCTCCATACAATGCGGGCATTGGGTATTCCAGGCATAACGACAGTATGGATGCTGCGGATTACCTTGAGATGTTGAGTGATGTTTGGGATGAGTGTCACAGGGTCTTGGTTCCTGGCGGAAGAATAGCGGTTAACGTACCGTTTCAGATGTTTACCAAACCTGCGTATCCGCTGTCGGCACAGGTAACACTTCAACTCGCGGACAAGTTTGATTTTTTAAACACAGTCGTTTGGGAGAAGCCGGGGAGTTCAGCAAGATGTAGTTTTGGATCTTTCCGGAGCCCTTCGGCTCCCTTCATACGGGACAGCACTGAATCAATTATCATAGCTCGAAAGCCGGGTAAGTTTGAGATACCGGACGGAGTGTTAATCCAGGATAACGAAAAAGGTGGCAAATATAGCCCGTGGTTGGATGCAAAAACTTTTCTGTCTCTAACTAAGGACGTATGGGTTATGCCACCAGTTTGCCCTACAGCCGTCAAATTAGCGCACCCTGCTCCGTTTCCTGAATCTGTTCCCACCAGGGTAATAAAACTTTATGGGTTTCCTGGTTGCACGGTACTAGATCCCTTTGCAGGGTCAGGGACTACGGGACAGGCGGCTAAGAACCTGGGGTGTAACGCGATCCTGTGTGACATAGATTTGGCTTACTGCGAGTTCATGGTTGATAGGTTGATGAAACAACAAGATTTGTTCGAGGAGGAAACAGCATAGTGAGCAAATGCGCTTTCTGCGGAGATGAATACCGCAAAACTCAACATAATAGAATTTACTGTTCCATTAAATGCCAACGCCTAGCAAATGCGACCAAGAAGCGTAACAAGCGGTTCCAGGCATGGGACAGGGACAAATTCCCGAATCAGGGAATTATACAGTGTCTAAGATGCGAAGAAAACTTTAGTTCCTGGGATAAAAACAAAAACCATGTTTGCCCTGTATGTGAGGAGAAGAACAGCGGACGATCCAATGTCACAGAGCATATTGGTTACAAACCTAACTATGGGATGTTTTTTTATGGCTAGTTCAAGATACATCAGGTGTCCTTGGTGCGGAAGGGAAAACGTAGTTACCGTCATCGACGGAGAACATCGTTGTGATTTTTGTAAACAACCTTACTTCATCCAGAAACAAACCAGTTTAGTAACATCCAACAGGGAGGTTGAAGATATTGACAAAAGAAGAAGTTCTTGAACGTGAAGTAGCAACACTTTATACGCTCCTAACAACAGCCTCGTGGCTACTCGAAGGCATGATTGAGGGAACTGACCCTAAAGATTACATCGAGAGTGAACGAGACGCTATCGAGTTATTTCTTGACTCATCATCCAATGTGTTGTCGTCACTTACCGACCAATATATGAAAATAACGAAAGCTATCTCTGACCCGGCTGAAGGCGCAGTGGCAGTATGGGTTAAAGGTAAAGGGTTAGCTGTTGATGTCGCTTATTATTGCGCTAGATGTAAGCATGAACAGACCTGTGAGATGGAAGGGAAACGCATGAAACACAACACTATCGAACATTGTTGGGAACGTAAACTAAGCGTGAGGGATAACTAACCATGCAGTTTACATGTCCCCACTGCGGTAATCATACCTACAAGTGTTTTAAGGAAACCAAACAAGTCAGAAGATCCCCAATATGTAATTCTGTCATAGACAATACTATGTGGGACAGATTGGAAGACCATACCTCATATTGGATAGTTTGCTATGATTGCAAGTCTATCTTGTTGAATCACATGCCGTCAATCGAAGTAATTAATAAATATCTACTAGCAAAAGGGTTGGTGAAATAATGGGTTTAAGCTATGAAAACCAGTTATGCAAAAACTGTTCCTTATACAAAGTTATGACCAATAAGTGCGGGTTTTGGAATAAGGCTATCGACAAGATTGATATTTGTCCACGCGTAGAACCTTCACTTAGCCAGAAATACGTTGAGATGGTTACACCAAAGAAACCAAGGGGGCATAAAAACAAATGGGCATTACAATAGCGGATGGTGTAAGCGTCCCCGCGGCCAAAGCCGAGGGCTTTCTGTTAAGCCTATGCTTACTAGGTTAAGTGTTAACTCGCTACGTTGGTTAGGTCATAACACCTTGGGATGTTCCGCTAGTTCCAAGCTCTGTTGCTCAGTATTAAAAGTCTTGTGGGGTACGAGACGGTGTGCTGAGTGTAAAAAGCTTTCCCAACATTACCGAAGCGGTCCTAACTCTGAAAGGAGAACGAAACATGTTTGTATTCGTTAAAAACAAAAGATGCGAACCACTGATGCCATGTAGTCCAAGAAAGGCTAGGGTTCTTCTCAAAGAAGGCAAAGCAAAAGTGGTCCAGAGAACACCATTTACAATTCAATTAACTATTTCAACAGGAGAAACAAAACAAGCGATTACCCTTGGCGTGGATAGTGGTTTCACTCATGTGGGCCTGTCGGCGGTGTCTGATAAAGAAGAATTGTTCTCCGCTGATGTATCATTACGGACAGACATAGTAAAACTTAATTCTGAACGAGCAATGTATCGAAAGACAAGGAGAAGTCGTAAAACTAGATACAGAAAGCCCAGGTTCTCGAATAGGACAAGGACTAAGGGTTGGTTGGCACCAAGTATCCAGCATAAGCTAGATTCTCATAAAAAACTAATATCTATGGTTAAGAGACTGCTACCAATTACCAAAACAATAATTGAAGTTGCGGCATTTGACATCCAGAAGATTAAAAATCCTGAGATTTTGGGCATAAGCTATCAAAATGGAGACATGACGGGTTTCTGGAATGTCAGGGAATATGTCTTACACCGTGATTCACATAAATGCCAAGCTCCAAGGTGTAATTATAAAGATAAAATATTAAATGTTCATCATATCGTAAGCAGACAAACCGGAGGCAATAGACCCAACAACCTAATTACTCTATGCGAAACTTGTCATAATAAACATCACAAGGGCAAGATAAATTTAAAGATTAAACGAACCAATGGATTCAGGGCTGAATCTTTCATGTCTATGGTTAGGTGGCGGCTGACTAACGAGACTAATTCTAGTCACACATTTGGATATATTACTAAATCAAACAGAATATCAGCGGGGTTAGGTAAAAGCCACGCAAATGACGCTTTCATTATAGCTGGAGGGGTTAATCAAACACAGACCCAACCTTTAATTATCAAACAAGTCCGTAAATGTAATCGCAAACTATACAAGGGGGTGAGGAGCCACATTAGAAACACAGCGGCAAGAGAGATTAAGGGATTTAGAAGGTTTGATAAAGTGTTATGGAACAACAAAGTGGCCTTTGTTTTTGGAAGAAGATCATCAGGGCATTTTGATATCAGAGATATACATAACGCTAGCCTTCGCAAGTCCATTAGTTTTAAGAAACTTGGGCTTTTGGAGCGCAGTAAAACATTTATAGCTGCTTACAGCCCTGCTTTCTTCCCTTATGAAAAAAGAGGGGAAGAACTGGAGAATTTTTAGTTATGAGACAGGAAGAAATGACCTGCGGAACTTGCATTTACTCGTCTGAACTGACGGACGATGTATTTAGCAAGGAAAACATTGCGTGCCGGAGACTTGGGAACGTGACAACAACAAAGGGTAAAAAGAGTTGGTGCGGGCAAGGACTATGGCAAACCTGGAGTGAACAGGACAAACAATTCGTCTGTTGGAGTTGGGGAGACTGGACACCGACGGAAGAAGAAATAGCGGCAGGTGGAAAGTGAGCTTGGCACAAGAAATGGAATACGAAATTAGAAGGCTATCGTGGTTTAAAAAATTGTATGAGGGGCTAGAGTCTGCGAGGGTGGCTATAGAA
>Ga0208495_1000546_pt1 | contig 11947 bp, 11 predicted proteins | sample CryBogmetaGMA14M_FD_184551 | JGI IMG/M metagenome (GOLD analysis project Ga0208495, IMG submission 184551) | Freshwater microbial communities from Crystal Bog, Wisconsin, USA - MA14M (SPAdes) | ecosystem: Environmental > Aquatic > Freshwater > Lake | place: Crystal Bog, Wisconsin, USA...
CCGCTGCATGATAATGCCAGTCATGGTGCAGACAATTTTAGATATATAGCAGTAGCGGCAGATTTAATGCGTAATGAAAATTATGGCAAGCCGCTGGACAGATCAGTTAATCGCTCAAACTGGCGAACATAACCACTCATCATTGTCGGGAGACAACGAATGCAACTAGAGATAGCACAAAAGCCAAGACCGGCAGAACTCACAGCGCAAGTCGATGTCGAGATTAAGCCGATTTCAGATGTGAGGCCGGAAGGATTGACGATTGAGAAGCTTTCTTCGTGGTTAGATGAAATAAAAAACCAGCCTAGATTTCGTCTCACAGCCGAAAAAGAGCAGGCCTACTATGACGGCAATCAATTAGATGCTGAAACCCTTGAACTCATGGAGGAGCGCGGTCAAGCGCCTATCGTTGATAATTTGATAATGCCCACGGTGAACGCGATTTTGGGAAGTCAAGCCAAGAGCCGGGTTGATACGGTAGTCAAGCCCGAAGCGGGTGAAACCAACACGGAAGTAGCGGAAGCGCTATCACTCAAAATGAAACAGTGGTCGGGCATGGCACGATCTGAACGTGCCAAGTCGGATGCTTACGCAGAAATGGTCAAGGTCGGGTTTTCATGGATTGAAGTGTCCAGGAACGCGAACCCGTTTAAATGCCCGATTCGTTACGATCATATTCACCGCCGTGAAATCTTTTGGGACTGGCGAGCCAAAGAACCTGATTTGTCGGACGCGCGGTATATTGTGCGTAGAAAGTGGATGGATGAAGATGTGCTGTTAAACATTTTTCCGGAGAAAGCCGAGTTTATTAAACATGCACTATCAGGCCGGGCAACCTGGGACATTGACTATGCAGCGGCAAGCTGGATGACGCGCGGCGAAGATACCGATTTATCCAGCGGCTTTACCACCAGTATCGAGCAGTACGAGTGGATGAACGTAACCCGCAAGCGGTTGGTCGTTTACGAGATATGGTATCGCGTGATGACTACCGGACTGGTTGCCAAGCTGCCCAATGGCCGCGTGGTTGAGGTCAATGAAGCCGATGAGCAGATGCAAATGGCGATTGAAGCGGGGATGATTAAGCCTTATCAAGCGTCATTTGATAAAGTCAGGGTGGCTTTGTACATTGGCCCCGAGATGGTCAGCGACAATCCTACGCCGTATAAGCACCGGCACTTCCCTTATGTGCCGTTTTTTGGCTTTCGTGAGGACAGAACCGGCATACCTTACGGCTTAATCAGGCCCATGATAAGCCCGCAGGACGAGGTAAACGCGCGTAAATCCAAGATGTATTGGTTGCTATCCGCCAAGCGGGTAATCGCTACCAGTGGCGCGGTTGAAGATCACGGTATCGCGGCTGATGAGGTAGCCAGACCGGATGCGTACATTATCAAGAGCAGCAAGCCGGGTGAAACGTTTGAGGTGCAAGAGAACGGCCCGATGGCTGCACAGCAGTTTCAGGTTATGCAGGAAGCCAAGCAGTCCATTCAAAACAATGTCGGGGTTCATAATGCCACGCTGGGAGAAAAGTCGGGTGCTACTTCCGGTTTGGCGATCAATTCACTGGTTGAGCAAGATTCAATTACCCTGGCAGAGATTAACGACAATTTCAACATGGCGTGCCGTCATGCCGATGAGTTGATGCTGTCATTAATAATCGAGGACTTGAGCGACACACCAAACGAAAGCGTTATTGTTGAGGATGACGGTGGCATTGAGCGCGAGATTGTATTGAATCAGCCGGTTCAAGACCCGCAAACAGGGCAGGTTGCGATTAAGAACGATGTGACCAAGATTAATGTGGCGTGTGTACTGGCGGATAACCCGTCAACGCCCACGTTTAGAAATCAGCAATTAAATCAGATGTCGGACGTGATGAAGTCGTTGCCGCCGAACATTCAGGCGATGTTGCTGCCGATGTATATTCAGGCTACCGATCTTCCCAAGCGGCAGGAAATGGCCAAGATTATTCAGAAAGGCTTGGGCATGAGCGAGGATGACGGTCAAGACCCTGAAAAGGCACAGATGAAGCAGGAAATACAGAAAGGTATGCAGATGATTCAAGACCTGCAAGCCCAGCTTAAAGCGAAAAACCCGCCGGAAGTTGTTCAAGCGCAGGTGGCAAAGCTGATGGCTGAGGTCGATAACCTGAAATCAAGAACCGTTGAGACATCCGCGAAAGGATTGTACGAGAGTATTCAAACAGCTTTAGCCGTAGCCGGTAATCCTGCCATCGTGCCTATTGCTGATTCGATTGGAAAAAGCGTAGGCTTTGAAGATAAGAACGGGGGCGGCGTGGTTGATGGCGGACAGATACCAACACAGCCGCAACCAATGCAACCGGATAATCAAGGCGGGACAATACCGCCTAACCCACAAACCGATCCAATGACACCGGCACAGCCGCAGCAACCAGACCCGCAACAACCACAAATGCAAACAGCACCGCCTATGCAGTCACCGGCGCAAGGTGTAGCGGTCGGGATTGAGCAGCAAGGTAATCAAACAGGAAATAACACATGAAAGAAGAAACCGCAGAGTCAGAACAAAAAATAATCGACCAAATTCATGCAGACTTGAATAAGATTTCCCTGCTTAAAAACGAGGACGCAAGACTAATGTCAGTTTATGCGTTACTTGAAAAGGCGGCAGAACTTGCTAATGACATGAGCTTCTTCAATGAAGCTTGTTCAGAAGTGTCATGGCATACTTACAAAGTAGATGACAAACCAACCACTACCGACTTTGTAGTAACCACCAGCATTGACGATCAGGACGGCGCTATTGTCCAAGATACTGATTACCTTGTGGACGGTGAGATCATCGAGAGCGTACAGAATGTGATTGCTTTGCAGGAGTCACAAGTACGAGATGTGCTAATATCACTGGGCTGGAAGCCGCCAACAAAGCTTATTCTTCCCCGCTAAACAACAACCGGCTTAATCGCCGGTTTTTTTATGCCTGAAATTAAGTGGCAGCGTTAATACATTCCGCCAGCATCTTCACATTAACAAATAAAACATGGCCCACTTTTTTAAATGCTGGATTAAGCCCGTTTGTTTTGCGGTTTTTTACGGCGTGATACCACGATGACGGACTGTAAAGGTTTGGATATCTGCGTGGTATGTGGTGGTATTCAATTAAATCATCAAGGCTTGATTCGTGAGTTATCTGCGTAGTCATGCGTAGTCCTGAGTAGTTCAATAATTTCTATTATATCACTTATTGAACGCTGTTTAATTTAACCGTATAAGTACCTTTAATAGAGCCAATCGGCTGTATTGCCTGCCCCTGTAAGCGATATTGCAGACCTTGCCAGTGTAAGCGATATTACACACATCTTGTCGGGAGACAACACAGAATATGAGTATTGAAAGCTATTTAGAGTCAGGCGAATTGCCTAACGATCCAGCCGAGTTAGAAAGGCTGTATCAAGAAGCAATCGGAGCCGAAGCCACTACAGAATTGGTTGAAGCTGGGGAATCAGCAAGCGCAGCAACCAGCGCAGCAGTGGAGAGTGAGAAAGAGCCGGACGGGATTGCCACTAAAGACGGCAAGCACATCATTAGTTACGATGTATTGAAAGCCGAGAGACAACAACGCCAGGATGCAGAGAAGAATCTTGCAGACCTTAAAGCAGAAATAGAACGGTTTAAAAATGCACCGGCTCAAGCAGACCTTTCAGCGATTGGCGTTATGACCGATCAAGAACTGGAAGACCTGAAAGAGTATTTCCCCGAACAGTACGAGAAGATTGTAGCGCAACAGTCAAACATCGTTAGCCTTCAACAACGAGACGCACAGCGTACTCAAGAAGACAGGCAACGGGAAGATGACCGTCAGCGCCAAGTCTCTTTAAATGTTCAAGAGGAAATTGACAATAACCCGACGCTTTCACATTGGCAACGAGCCGACCCGGACGCTTTCAATTATTGCGTACAGCAAGACAACTTGCTGCGCGATAACCCCAAAACGGCGGACTTGCCCTTGGGGGAACGCTTTGCCAAGGCTGTTGCGATGGCCTTGCAAGTGTACGAATCACCGATTAAAGCACCTGCCAAGGCCGCTATTGCGCCAACCAAGGCAGTACGACCTTTAATCAATTCATTGTCCGATATTCCGGGCGGTGAGCCTGTCGAGGCATCAGAAAAGCAGCGGCTTGAAGATTCAAGCACGGCGGAGTTGGGCAATCGGTTTATGAAAATGACCGATGACCAGCGCCAAGCTTATCTGAACTCGCTGGGCTAACGTTTTACTGACTGTCGGGAGACAGACTGCGTACCCGTTAAAGCAATTTAGCGGGTGATTTTATTCAAAAACTATCGTCGTGATGACGAAAGGACAATTCTATGTCAGGTTTTAATATCCCTATTGGCTCACCCTTAGCCTCGAAGATTTGGGGTGCGGCCGTATTTGCCGGTGTGCAAACGGCCCCCGGCTTTATGAATTTGCTGTCAGGTGCTGCACCACAAATCGGTGACGCGGCAGCCAAGTTAAAAGGTCAAACGTCTGCTTCTTATCCGATTGTTAAAGTTACCGACTTGAAGCAAAGCGCGGGTGACAAGATCAGCGTGGATTTATTCAATATCTTTACCGGCATTCCGACAATGGGCGACAAGCGCATTGAAGGCCGTGGCATGAACGCTACGACTTCAAGCCAGGACATCAGCATCAACCGCACACGCGGCATGGCTGATACCGGCGGCAAGATGGCGCAAAAAAGAACCCGTCATAATCTGCGTACTGTTATTCAGGCCGGGTTGACTGGTTGGGCGCAACGACTGGAAGATCAGAAGTGTTTGGTGGCATTAGCCGGTGCTCGTGGCACTCAATTAACAACTGATTGGGTGGTTCCGCAGCAATCAGACGCTACATTTAACGATGTGATGGTTAATACGGTACAGGCGCCTACTTTCAATCGCCGGTTTATTGCCCAATATACTGGAAGTAACGCATCTATTGATACTATCGCCAACTTAACGACAACTGGTATTTTAACGCTGTCTGAAATTGATGCTATCGGCTCATTGCTGAAAGAATCATCCGTGCCATTGCAGCCAGTGACCATTAAAGATGATCCTTATTCATGGAACTCGCCTTTATGGATTATGTTTGTAACTGAGCGACAATGGGCTATTTTAAAGAAAGTGTCGCAGACTTTATGGAATTCTGCGCTTGCCGGTGCTACTAAGCGTTTTGACGGTCAACGTCATCCGCTGTTTATGGGTGATTCAATTATGTGGAACGGAATTCTGGTAAAACCATTAAACCGTTATGCAATTCGCTTTAATGCTGGGGATAAAATCCTTGAAAATAATGCAACCAGCACAGTGGAAACCGGTGTTGCTGTTCCAAGTACCACAGACTGGGCTGTTGATAGAGCAATTATTGTTGGCGCTCAAGCTTTGATTAAGGCTTATGGCAATGAGGAATCAAGCGATTATCACTATGGTTGGAATGAAGAGCTGGTCGATCATAAGTCAGCGGTAGAGGTATCTTTGTCAATGATGGAAGGAACGGCTAAAACCCGCTTCAACATCAATGGCGTGATTACCGATCATGGTGTGGCGGTTGTCGATTCTTATGCTCCCGCTGTTGGTACTGCCGCTTACAATGCGATAACAGTAACATCTAAAGGCGGCTCTAGTTATTAGACTATAATCCACCCCAGTTAATCGCTGGGGTTTTTAACCTTATTCAGGACAAACGATTATGCCAACTAAATATTACGAAATTGGTAACGAATTAAACCGAGTGCCCTATACCGGCGATGACTCCACGGCTGTTTATTACTCTGGTACTCATAAAACTGTAGGTCGTGCGACTATTGCATCTGGCGATACAGTTGAAATCCCCTTGTGCGAGTTACCGGCAGGTGCGCGGCTTGAGGCTATTAATTTTCAAATTGATGCGCCTGTTGCAGCTTCGGCTTGGACAGTGGCCTTTGTGTTACGAAAAAAATCAAACTCAATTTATCAAGGCAGTACGATTGGTGGCGGCCCAACTTCTACAGGTATCGCTTCCGGTGCGCCTGACATTACACTTGCGGCTGGTGCTTTAACGGGTGGTGCGTCTCCTGTTGGTACGGGTGCGGGTGTAGGCGCAATGGTGGGCGCGGCGGCTATTGTTGTTGCTCCTATCGTGGTAGGTACTGCACCAACAGGCACAGCCAATGTTACAGCCTCTTTATTCCCTGCGGCAATTGAAGGCACAACGCTGGTTAATGGTGCTTTTGCTGCAAGAAACACGCTACAAGAAGCCTATTACTTGGGTATCTTGCTAACAGCGAGCGGCATAGTAGCATTAAGCGCTGGCATTAATATCCAGATTGGTGTTGATGCTGAATTTATCGGCACATTGTAATTATTCTGGCGGTGTAACAGCCGCCATTATTTAAGGGCAAATTAATGAAAAAAATTACTATCCAGTTAAAGCCGGGCAGTATTAGATGGGCTGACTTTGGAGGCATTAAATTGTCAGAGGAGTCACCATCAATCGAATTAAGTGAAGTAGATGCTGTTAATTTAATGGCCGACCAAAATGCACATTTGCTTGAAATAGCCAGTGAGCGCGAAGAAGCCGATCTGACCAAAGAACAATTACAAGCCTTATTTGTTGAAACTATTGGCGCAGACCCCGACAAGCGATTGTCACCGGCAAAGCTAAAGCAAGCGATTGATGAGTATAATGCAAATGTTCCTGATACGACCAATATCGGATTGGCTGATGTAGCTATTCCTGTTGTTGACCCAATTATCGCGACTACTGTTGACACGGTAGTTACTCCCTAATGACTTACAGCGATTTTGTTAATGATGTCGTGCTTGACGCTCCGGGTGCGCCGGTTCCGGTCGTGCTTCGGGCTATCCGTGAAGCGGTGCGTACCTTCTGCAAAGAATCTACCGCTTACCGGAAAAAATTAGCGTCTACCGATATGACTTACAGTTCTGTTACGGGACTGTACACGATTACCATCCCTGCCGGATTCCAGATTGAAACCGTCATATCACCGATGGTGTTCAATGGCAGCTATACGGTTTATACCTTTTCTGACGGTTCGCAAAGTACCAGTGCCACGCCGCCAACCGGTACAACACTGGTCAGTTCGAGCAACTACAGTATTGATTCAACCAATGTACAAGGCGCAAGCCCTGAATGGCTGGATATTAATTATCCGGGCTGGCGTACCGCGCAAAGCAGTATTGATGTCGGTTATTTTGCCATGCTGTCGACCAATACTTTCAAGCTTGCACCGGACAACGGTGTAGACAGAAGGCTTAATTTAACGGTATCACTGGTATTAATGCCGGACAGAACGGCTTTGCCGACACTGGATGACGAGTTCTGTAATCGCTGGTTTGATTCCATTGTGGCAGGGGCAAAGTTTTTGCTGATGGTACAGCCTGATTCCGAGTGGTCAAATCCTGCACTTGCCGCTTACTTTAAGACCAAGTTTGATGACGGCATGCTGGAAGCCAGAAGCTATATAAGAACCGGCTTAAGGCATCCTAAAGCAGATGGCGTTCGTCATGTGCGCCTGTATTACAAATAAGGGTTACTTATGGCCTCAACTACAGACGTTTTAACCATCATCAACGATGCCTCAACACAGCTCAATGATGCGGGTGTTCGCTGGACAGTTCCAGAATTATTGAGCTACGCCAATCGCGGCGAGCTTGAAATAGCCACGCTGGTTCCCAACTCAAATACGGCAACGGTTTCAATACAACTGGCAGCAGGTGCAAAGCAAGCCGCACCTTCTGACTCAATAAGGCTTATTGAGTTTGTCCGGAACATGGGCGCAAATGGATTAACAGCCGGTAATGCCATCAGGCAAATAGAGCGCAAGGCGATGGATAGATATGTCCCTTCGTGGTCAAGCGATACCGCAGCGGCTGTTGTGGTTCATGCCATGTATGATGCGGAAGACAACAATGCGGTTTTCTATGTCTGGCCTCCTCAGCCGGTAATAACGCCACAATACATCGAGCTTATCTATTCTCAAATACCCGTTACAATTCCAAACGCAACGGCTGGCACAAAGATAACCATTGCTGATTACTACTCAAACGCCTTGCTGGATTATGTCCTGTATCGGGCTTTTGACAAGGACAGTGACAGCGCCAATCAATCGGCGCGCAGTCAGGCGCACTATCAAACTTTTGTTTCTGCTATCGGCGCAAAATTCACCGCAGACACTAACGCAAACAACACGCCACAGGTAAAGTAACATGGCCTTGAGCATTGGCAGTTTTTCGGGCCTTGCGCCTAAAGTAAACCCTCCCTTGCTTGCGGCCAACATGGCGACAGTGGCAAGCAACCTGCGTGTGGATCGCGGTTCAATCAGGCCGCTGAAAGGCGTGTCGTTTGTTGCTTCATTGCCGTCTGGCGCACAAAGCTTCTTTAAATACAGTTCAACGGCGTGGTTGTACTGGGCTAACGCGAACGTCGATATTGCCAGAAGTCCGGTTCCCAATGATGCGTGGGGCAGGATTTACTACACGGGCGGTGAAGCGGCTTATCCGCAATATACCTTTTCCGGTCAACCCACTGTCAGCGGCTTGACTAATGGTTTATCGCCTAACGGGATGAGACTGGGCGTTCCACAACCGGGCGTAGGCACACTTGCCAGTATCGGCAAGTCAGGCACGATTACCGGCACGGCGTACAATCGGTATTATGTATTCTGCTATGTGACTCCTCAAGGAGAGGAAGGCCCGCCGCTTAAATACCCGGTTCCGGTCAACAACATTACATCGACTGAAACGGCGACACTGACTTTTGCCACGGAAACCCTGTCAACTTACAACTTGGCAGCGGGTTCCAATGTCAGTCAGTCAGCGTTTGTAGCAGGGCGAATTTATACCATAGCCACGGCAGGCGACTGCAACTGGACGGCTATTGGTGCAGCGGCAGCGACTGTCGGTGTTGTTTTTACCTACAATGGACTGCCCATAACGGGATCCACCGGAACGGCGCTGTATGCCAGCGGGTTCAGGCGCATTTACCGCACCGCACAAGGTACAAACTACACGACCTTTGAATTTGTGGCAGATGTACCTATTGGCGTAACTACTTATGCCGACTCACTGGTTGATACCCAACTGGGTGAAATCATCCCGTCAACAAGCTGGTTCCCGCCGCCAGCAGGCATGATCGGATTAAAAGCCACGGCCAACGGGTTTTTTATCGGTTTTACCGGCAATACCCTGTGTGTCAGCGCACGTTTTATGCCTCATGCCTGGCCGCCTGCTTATGAACTGTCATTCCCCGGCACGATAACCGCGATTGCCGTGACGACCGATTCCATTGTGGTATTCACTTCGGATATGCCTTATCTGGTAACGGGTACCGACCCCGCCAGCTTAACGGCCATCAAGATTGACAATCCCCAGTCTGTACCGTTTCGCAAGAGTGCGGTCGATATGGGCGGTTATGTCCTTGCCGCTTCACCGGACGGGCTGATCAAGATTGTCCAAAGCCAGATAACCAATGCCACACTGGATTATTTCACTTATGAGCAATGGCAAGCGTATTCGCCAAGCACCCTGCGCGGGTTCTTTTACGAGGGAATCTACATTGGCTTTTCGAGTACAAAAGCTTTCATGTTCGATATGCGGAAAGCGCCCTATACCCTGACTACGCTTGCAGGGTTCAGTACCTTCGTGGCGGGTTACAATGACTTGTCTACCGATATTCTCTATCTGCTTGACTCAACGGGTGCAATTTACACGTGGGAAACTGGCGCATTATCTTCTTTCACATGGAAAAGCAAGCCGGTACGGGTACAAAATCCGGTATGTCCTGCGTGCGGGCGTATTTATGCCAATTATGCGAGCGGTGCGGTGGGATTAACGCTATGGGCAGACGGCGTTATCAAGTTCGGGCCGACTACTATATCAAGCAGCGAGTCGTTCAGGCTGCCGGCTGGTTATCGGGCGCGAGAATTTACCGTGCAACTAACAGGGACAAGTGAGGTTGATTCAATCTCAATGGCAAACAGTGTGGCGGAGTTGGCATAATGGCGGATATAAGAAAAGTTCCCAGCGTTCCCAATGTTGATGATGCAGGATTAAGAAACTTTCTATCTGCGGTTCGGGAGGCGCTCAATGCCTTTACGGCAGCAGGCGGCTCAGCGTCTACACTGAAAACAAGCACAACCTTTGACGGCATTACCGGTTTGCCGATTAATCTGGTTAATTTGCTGGATATGGCGGTTCCACCCACACCAACAGGTCTTGCAGTTCAGGGTATGCGGGTTAATAACTTCGTTACGTGGGATGTACCGCCTTACGCAAACCATAACTTTACCGAGATATGGCGAGCACCGGCTTTGCTGGATGCAGTCGGTATGGCTTATCTGGGCGTTTATACGATTAATACGCTAGGCACGGTCGGTTGGGTGGCTATCGGTGCGGTTCAGCCAGTGATTACCGCCTTGGTCAACTTAACGCAGTACATCATTACTGCGCTGGGCACTATGAACTGGAACAGTATAGGCGTTCCAGTAAGCGTTACGCCTGTCATCGGCACGGTGTTCACTTACAATAATGCAGCCATTACCGGCACAGGTGGCGCGGTGTTGGTTACTGCCATGACACGCAATGCCGCGATTATTTCCGGTTCGGGCGGCGCGGTTCAATTTGCACCGGTACTTTCAACCGCGGTACTGGCAGGCACAAGCAACGGACACATGTTTGTTGATTCGGTTGATCCGGGTTCTGTATTCGCCTATTGGATTTATTTTGTGTCCAATGCCAATGTCAAGAGCGCGGTTAATTTAAGTGTGGGCGTAATTGGTGCAACCAGCAACAGCAGTACCGGCGCAACCGGATGGAACATTACCGCCGAGAATATGTATGCCATCAAGGCATGGATTGCACAAGCCGACATCATGGATGCGGCGATTACCAATGCCAAAATTAGCGGCATAATTCAATCGGACAATTACAACGGCTCTAACCTTGGCTGGTCACTGGATAAAACCGGAGGCAATCTTAACCTTAATCAGCTGACGATACGGGATGGTTCGGGTGCTGTCATCCTGCAATCCAGCGCGGGCGGGATTGATTATAGCAAGGTGATTGGTACGACCAGACCAACCAATAACGCTACAGCCAATCAAAGCGACACAACTACTAATGGGGCGATTGCTTCGGCCGCAACAACTGCCCAGTGGTCGGGGATACCGGCAGGTACAGGTAAAGCGGCAGACAATGCTACGGTAGGCGCGGCTTTTGATTCAAACATTACAGGAAAGATAACCTCTACCAATGTTTCAACGTACATTGCTAATGTAGCAATACAGACGGCGCAAATAGCCGACCTTGCGGTTAATACTTTGCAGATAGCGGGGAAAGCTGTGACAATCCCAGATGGAGCATCAAGTATTACGGGAATTGCTTCGGTAGTACTTGATTCTTTAGGGTATCCGGTTTACATCATGGCAGAGTTAGTTACTACAGTCGAGCCAAATGCTACAGCGTCCCCCTTTATATCTGTGTCAGGATATGGTGCTGTTAGAACAGTAAGTACAACGGTAAATTTAGATGCTTTTCAACAGTCCCATACAATATCAATAATGTATAAGTTTACTCCTACGGCAGGGGCTAGAACCTATACACTTGGTAATACTAACTGGTATAACACCATAACATCTTCTTCAATTATAGTTATAGGGGTAAAGAAATGATTGACTTTATAATTTACGATACATTAGGTAGGATTTTTCAAACGGGAAGCTGTCAAAGTGAGTTGCTACAAGAGCAAATAACAATGGTTCCAACCCATGCCGGTATGTTTGTGATGGGAGGAGCAGCCAAGCAAGATACTCAATATATTTCATCTGGTATTGTAACAGACAGGCTAACTCAACCAACCACCCTAAACAAACTAACCCTAACCGCAGACGGCATTGATACCATCACACTATCAAATGCCCCCA
>Ga0208495_1000547_pt1 | contig 11930 bp, 14 predicted proteins | sample CryBogmetaGMA14M_FD_184551 | JGI IMG/M metagenome (GOLD analysis project Ga0208495, IMG submission 184551) | Freshwater microbial communities from Crystal Bog, Wisconsin, USA - MA14M (SPAdes) | ecosystem: Environmental > Aquatic > Freshwater > Lake | place: Crystal Bog, Wisconsin, USA...
CAATATCAGACAGATAAAATTGATTCAGGCAAACTTGCTTAAAATGGCCATTGATTTCAGAAAAGGGGATTTTTCTGTGACCGAAAAGATACACGGAGCAGCCATGCCCGGCCTTGCTCAGTTGAAGAAGGCAGAAATGTATGACATTAAGTATGAATATAAAGCCTTGCCAAACGGTGCGCAGATTCATTATTCAACTGAATATCCGCAGTATGTACAGGCCCTTCATGAATGGTTTGATGCTCAAATGAGTGAGCACGGCAGTCAGGTAGTCCCAAGCCACACTCAGCACCACACCACCCCTGCCGAGTAAAAGAACAGTCCGGCACCCAAGCAATGTTTGGGTGACGGTGTGCGGTTGGTGAGGTCTGGGTCTTGTGTCCCCGCTCCGATAATTTCGCTTTTAGACATCAGCAAATCACTTCTTTTCAAAGTTCTGCGTGTTCTTTTTCCGATATAAATTAGATGCCGGAAAAATTAATTTTGCTCTTCTTGTTTTTTAACACAGACTTTTTCTTATGTTTATTTATTCGTTGCCCTTATTTTTTGCCCGGATTGGTTTGGCAAGTCCGCTGGAGTTGCTGATTATTGTTATGGCGCTAGGCGTTGTTTTGTTTATAAGCGCGCCGACGAGTGGTGAAAATTTGCACAAGCTCGCGCTTGATAACTATTTGTTTGCAGCATGGAGTGGTCGTGTGTCACTTAAGTGGGTATTCTGGCCTTTTTTTCTGATTTTAAATGCAGGTTTATACGGTGCGGATACGCTGGCAAAAATCGGCATGTTGACGGTATCCAGTTGGGATGACGTGCATTTAATGTTATTGCTGCCGATTGTCTGGTGGACAACGGCTATTTGGCGCTGTTCAGCAAACACGTCGTTACGTGTCGGAATGGCGTGTGCGCGGTTATTAACGTTGGCCGTGTTTTTTGAATACGGCTTGAAGCTGGTGATACGGATAGACTATCCACGCATCTTTTTTGGGTGTGAGGAGTTGTTACTGGATTATGGCAGTTGTTTTTAAACGCGGCGTTCGCTTTTTTTCTTAAACGTGATTTAACCGCTTAGGCTTGTGTTGCCCAAAGTGCTGGATATTTAGTTTTTATATGAAAAATAACGAAATTGCGTAGGGTCTTTTTAACATATTGAAATTTTTGATTATTTCTTGATATTTTCTGAGTAAATAGGTGATGTTGTGAGATTATTTAGGCTATTTTTTACTGATTCAATTGCTGATAAGTGTGAATAAACCGTTATTCAGGTACCATGGGCAGTTTGGTGTCAGCATTGTGACTAATGTGATGGTTGTTTAATTCGGTATATTGTTAATGAAAATACTTATTCTTGGAGCCGGTGTTACCGGTTCATCTGTTGCTGAAGCTTTTGCGAGCGAAGAAAACGATATTGTCGTTATTGATTTTAAGCAAGAGCTTCTGGATGCTTTAAAAGACCGTTTCGATATTGCTACGGTCGCTGGTAATGCTGCGCATCCGAGTGTGCTGGAGCAGGCTGGAATTGACTCCACCGACATAGTCATCGCAGTAACCGATAGTGATGAAACCAACATGTTGGCCTGTCTTATTATTAATGCCTTACATAAGCGTCCGAAAACGATTGCACGGGTGCGTGCCATCGATTATCTGAAAAATCCGAAATTATTTGGCCCGACTGGTATTCCGGTTGATATTGTTATCAGTCCTGAACAGATTGTTATGGAGTCTATTCGTAATTTAATTGAATTCCCCGGGGTTTTGCATATTTCCAATTTTGCCGGTGGCCTGGTTCGGTTGTTTTCAGTTAAAGTGGTGGCGGATGGTTTTTTAACGGGTAAAAAAATTAAAACGCTGAGAGAGCGTTTGTCTGATGGTAAGACCCGTGTCGTGGCTATTTTTAGACAGGGCAAGCCAACTTGTGTGACCGGAGATATCAGCATCGAAACCGGTGATGAAGTATTTTTTGTGGCGCCTCGCGATGAGGTACGGCGGGTATTAAAAGAATTGGACAAATTAGAGGCTCCATTAAAGCGCATTATTATTGCGGGTGGCGGACATATTGGTAAACGTTTGGCGTTGGCTTTGGAAAAGAACTATCAGGTAAAAATTATTGAAAAAAATCCAATACGAGCAAACCAAATTGCTAATGATCTTCAGCATACGGTGGTACTTTTAGGTGATTGTGCTGATGAGGCGCTGTTACTGGATGAGTCTATTGAAAGCGCAGATTTATTTTGTGCGATTACCGATAATGACGGCGTCAATATTATCTCCGCGTCCTTGGCAAAGAGCTTGGGAGCCCGAAAAACAATTTGTCTGCTTAACCATAATTCCTACACTAAATTATTGCCTGGCACAGGTATTGATGTCACTGTGTTACCTAATCAGGAAACGTTGGGCAGCATTTTAAAGCATGTGCGGCGAGGTGATGTAGCTCAAGTGACTTCACTTTGCGGGGGTACCGCCGAAGCCATTGAGGCCATTGCACATGACAATAACAATGGCGAATCGGTCGTCGGTCGCCGCGTTGATACCATCAATTTTCCTGCCGGTATTGTGATGGGGGCTTTGATTCGCAACGGCCAGGTTATTCCGATACACCATGACACTATATTTGCTGAAAACGATCATGTAGTGATGTTTGCGATGGAAAAAAAACTGGTCAGCAATATTGAGAAAATCTTTCAACCGATCGCCTTAATACCCTAAAAATGCAAGATGGACAAGCACAGCCCTTGTGTTTCATATTAAGCCCTTTGTTTTTTTGATACTGCATAAAATTTAAATGCCTTCATGAATGTCATTCTTACTATAGTTCATATTTTGGGACTGGTTACCATGGGCTTTAGCGGCCTGATGAGCACTTGCCTGATAACCTCAAAAATAGCCAATGACGGCGCCACTGACGCTTTTTTCGATGGCACTTTTTTTACCTTGTTACTGGGTGCGTTGATGTTTTTTCCGACGTTGCGAACACCCAAAAAGGTATCGCGACAAGCAGGTTTTTTACTGGTGGCACTCACTTGGTCATTAATACCGGTGTTTTGTACCATCCCGTTGCTGATTTATATGCCTGCCCTTAGCTTTAATGATGCTTATTTTGAGACGGTTTCCGCTCTTACCACAACGGGCGCAACCATTTTTACGGGTCTTGATTATTTACCGATGTCGATTAACCTGTGGCGGCATGAGTTGAGTTGGATTGCGGGAATGGGCATCATTATTTTTGCAGTCGCCATTTTGCCAATTCTGGGTATCGGCGGCATGCAGTTGTATAAAGCGGAGTCGCCGGGAACGGTTAAAGAATCAGATTTGCCGCCCCGTATAGCGCAAACAGCAAAAGCCTTATGGATGGTTTATGCGGGTATTACTGTAGCCTGTATTATTGCTTTACGCTTGGCGGGGATGACTTGGTTTGATGCCATTTGTCATGCGTTTTCTGCGATGAGTCTGGGCGGATTTTCTACGCACGATGCCAGTGCCGGATTTTTCAATTCCCTATCTATTGAGGTGGTACTCACCATCTTCCAGTTGCTGGCGGCTATTAATTTTGCCACCCATTTTGTAGCGCTACGAAAAAAATCACTCAATCCCTATGTTGACGATAGGGAGGCCAGGGCTTTTCTTATACTGATTTTGGGGAGTTGTGGATTAGCCGCATGGATACTGTGGGATGCCGGTACGTATCCGGATTTTTTTACCGCCTTGCGTTACGCAACCTTTAATTTAGTCACTATCGCCACTGACTGCGGTTTTTCCAATCAGGATTTTAACACCTGGCCAATTTTTGTGCCGATGTGGATGTTGTTTCTGAGTTGTCTGTCTGCCTCTTCCGGTTCTACCGGTGGCGGTATTCGTATGATTCGAACCATTATTTTAATGAAGCAGGCACGCTTGGAGATGTTTAAATTTATCCATCCTTTTGCGGTCCGGCCATTAAAAATAGGTGACATGATCGTTAAAAACGACATTGTAAATTCAGTGACCGGGTTTATTTTCCTGTATTTTATGAGCATTGTTATTCTGATATTCGCGTTGCTATTGAGTGGACTGGATTTTATAAGCTCTTTTTCTGCCATTATTGCTTGCTTTAATAACGCAGGACCCGGATTAAATGAAGTCGGTCCGATGGGTAGTTATGCCAGTCTAAGTGATTATCAAAAAGCGGTCTGCACCTTTGCAATGCTGCTGGGTCGCGTGCAAATATTCTCTATCGTTATTTTATTCGTGCCGGAATTTTGGAGAAAGTAGCGGGGTTGCTGGGTAAGGTTAAAGGCGAAAGGCTAAAGGCTAAAGGCTAAAGGTGAAGAAAGTAGTAGGCACTAAAAGATTTGCCACGAAGACACGAAGAAAGAAACTTTGAGTTCCTTCGGCTACGCTCTGAAGAGGTTTCCTGCGAACCAACTATTTTAAATTGTCTGTTTAAGAGTGTTCCGCCATCAAGCTATTAATTTTAAATGCCGGGTGTGAGTAATGATAAATCATCCTGAATCGTCACGGTTATTTTTTGCCCTTTGGCCTGACGAGCAAACCAGGCTAAATCTGGTGCGCTTAAATCAATCTATAGAAACTAAAGGATTCAAGCCGGTACAGGCGCACAATCTCCATGCAACGCTGGTTTTTTTAGGGTCTGTTGATGGTGCCTCTGAGTTATTGATTAAATACAGTGTCAGGGAGATTTTGGCCAAACCTTTTGTGTTGACGTTTGACCAACTCAGTTATTGGAGTAAACCCAAGATTTTATGTCTTACCTGTTCACATACGCCTGATGAGGCGGGGCTGTTGGTCATTGCTTTAAACAGGGAGGTTGCAAGTTGCGGTTTGCAAACGGATACCCGACCTTATTTGCCCCATATTACCCTGGCCAGGCATGCCCGCTATTTACCGGACATAATTATTGAGCCGATTGTTTGGCGTGCTGAAGCCTTTGTTTTGGCTGAATCGTGCAGTGAACCCGGCGGTGTTAATTATAAAGTGAAACAGCATTGGCCTTTTGGTAAGGCAACAGTTTAAGTGATGCCTGAGGATAAACGATCTTCTGTAGTAGTGGCTAATGTGTCACCTTGTTCCAGATCCGGACTATAAATTCTACATGGGACAGACCTGACAGGTTTTATAAACCTGTCAGGTCTAACGTTGGTATGTTTGTACTGACTAAAGTAGGTAGTCGGAACGCAATTGCAATTAGCGATCAGCGAAGAGAAAATGAAATTCGTTGTAATCCTTCCAATCCGTGTTCTACGAGATAATCTCGGCATCTTCTGAGTAATTATTACCGAAGCAAGAATTTTTTCTTTCTTCGTGTTCTTCGTGTCTTCGTGGTGAATATTTTTGAGCTCTTTTAATCCTACACCAATTTTTTAATTTCACTGGTAAAGCGACCTTCGGCGAGACGTGTTTCTACTATATCGCCTGGCTTTAGCTGTTCCGTAGAACGGATGAGTTGTCCTGATGGTTGTTTAATAACCAGCGCATAGCCACGGTTTAGGGTTGCCAATGGACTAACCGCATGCAATGTCTGGCTGACATTTAATAACCTTTGATTAAGGCTTTCCAGTTTATGGCAGATGATGGTCATCAGACGTTTACTTAAATAATCTTGTTTTTGTTTATAGTTGTTAACGGTTACGGCCGGACTGTATTGCCATAAGTGGGCTGTTTTAGCCTCAACACGGCTTTTGTTGCGGTGGATTTGGGTGTGCATGGCTTGAGTCAGTCTTAATTCAAGTTCGTCCAAGCGTTGCGCATTTCTTGCCAGTTTCTGGCCGGGATGTTGCTGTTGCAAACGCTTGCTTAACCAGACAAAGGCTTGTTGTTTTTGGCTTAATTTGCGTTGTAGCAGTTGATGAAATCGTGTCTCCAATTGCACAAACCGGTATAGCCACGCCTGTTGATCCGGGACGGCATGTTCAGCGGCTGCTGAAGGTGTTGCTGCGCGTAAATCGGCGACAAAATCTGCAATAGTTACGTCTGTTTCGTGCCCTACGGCTGAGATGATAGGGATTGTACTGGCGAAGATGGCACGGGCCACCATTTCTTCATTAAACGCCCAAAGATCTTCCAGCGACCCGCCGCCCCGTCCTAAAATAAGCACATCGCATTGCTGCTGTTCGTTAGCCAAGGCGATGGCCTTGGTAATTTCATATTTAGCATTATCGCCCTGCACGGCAACGGGATAAATAATAACCGACACCGCTGAAAAACGTCGTCTTAATACCGTCAGAATATCTCTGATAGCCGCGCCAGAAGGCGAAGTGATGACGCCGATGGTGTGGGGTAGGGCAGGGAGGTTCTGTTTGTTGGCGGTATCAAACAAGCCTTCTTCTGACAGTTTTAGCTTTAAGGCGTCAAAGGCTCTTCGTAAAGCGCCGTCACCGGCTTCTTCAATCTGTTCGACAATGAGTTGGAAATCACCTCTGGGCTCGTACAAACTGACTTGTGCTTTAACGATGACGTGTTTACCGTTTTCCGGTTTAAATCCCAGTCTGCGTTGCTGGGTTTTAAACATGGCGCAACGTACCTGGGCATTGGCATCTTTCAGAGAAAAATAGAGATGGCCGGAAGAGGGGGCGCTTAAATTGGATATTTCACCTTCAACCAACACACTTAGAAAATGCTCGTCGAGTAAGCGACTGGTTGCCCGGTTAAGCTGTGAAACAGTCAGTATAGTGCGCTGTGCAGGCGTTGATGTGCTATTCATTACAGGTTATTAAAGATTGAGTGCTGGGTTATTGGATGGACTATTGTAAAATATCCATATTTTTTGTACAAAGAAAGGGGAGTGTTAATGGCGTGGTTGCTTTTGTTTTCTGCGGGGTTTATAGAAATAATCTTTGCTTTAAGTCTTAAATATAACGAAGGGTTTACCAAGCTTTTGCCCAGTATAGTCACTGCGGTATCAGCAGTTGGCAGTTTTGGTTTGTTAATGTTGGCGCTCAAAACACTACCACTCGGAACGGCGTATGCGGTTTGGACGGGCATGGGAGCGGTAGGCGTGGCTATATTGGGCATCATTTTATTTAAAGAATCAGTTGATTGGTATCGGATGGTGTCCATTACTTTGGTGATTGCCGGAATTGTCGGGCTTAAATTAACGGACAGTCAGTAACATGCTACACTTTATTTTTCAGTCGCCCATTGATAATGCGATTCTGGAGCGGATTGATTCAGGGGATGATGTGGTTTTTCTTGAAAATGCAGTGCTGCGCATTCTGAAAAAAGGCAGTTTATGCGGCGTTTTAATGCAATTGCTTAACGTTAATCGTCTTTATGTTTTGGGTGATGATATTGAAGCCAGAGGCATCGGTACTGCTGAATTAGTTAGCGGTATTGAAGTAATCGACTATGCGGAGCTGGTCAATTTGACCGTTAAAAATCCGGTGATTCAATCATGGTATTAATGGTTGAAAAAGCCGGCTTGGAGACTACCGATCAGGGTTTTTTAGTTAAATCAGCTGACTGGAATGAAGGCGTCGCTCAGCAATTAGCAGAACTCAATAATATTAGATTGACTGACGCACACTGGGAAATTATGCTGTTTATTCGGCATTATTATCAGCAATTTAAGCACTTGCCGAATGCCCGCGTATTTACTAAAGCCATTGCCAAGACATTAGGCGAGGACAAAGGTAATAGCCGGTATTTACATAAATTGTTTCCGGACGGCCCGTTGAAGTATACCTGTAAGTTGGCTGGACTTCCTAAACCACCGACTTGTTTGTAGATATTTATAAAAAAATAAATAAAAATCTACACTTGTTTAAAGCGATGTATCAAGCGTCTTTCTTTTTTGTTGGGTTTATGATCCTGGCCACTGAAATCAAATAGTTCGCGTTGTTCTCGTTGCAGAATCATTTGTTGCTGACGTTTTGTAAAACTTTCAGTCGTTTCTTCATAGAGTAGAATGGCCTCTTTAGCCGGTCGTCTTTGCTTGGAAAGCTCGATTATTGTGACTTCCCAGTTCAGTCCGTCTTTGCTTATGGAGAGTAACGCGCCCGGTTTTATTTCTTTTCCCGGTTTTGCGCGTTGCTTGTTTACATGAACTTTTCCACCGGAAATAGCATCTGCAGCCAGTTTGCGCGTTTTAAAAAAACGCGCAGTCCATAACCATTTATCCAGACGGATGGTTTCGAGTTCAGTCAGCACTCAACGCTTTTTCTTTCGTTAAGCCTTTAGGCAAAGAAAACACAACTTTTTCTTCTATGCCCTGAATTTCAATGGCCGATTTACCGCCCCATTGTTTTAACTGATTAATAACTTCCTGAACCAGCACTTCGGGTGCTGAGGCACCGGCAGTAACGCCGACAACACTGACACCATCAAACCAGCTTTGTTGCATATCCTTTGCCGTGTCAATCAAATAGGCTTTTTTACCCAATTGCTCGGCAATCTCTCGTAAACGGTTGGAATTAGAGCTGTTGGTAGAGCCTACAACCAGAATGGTATCAGCCGTTTTTGCCAGTTCATAGACCGCATCCTGGCGGTTTTGGGTGGCGTAACAGATATCGTCTTTTTTCTGTTCTTGAATAGAGGTAAAGCGAGCTCTTAAGGCATCAACCATAATTTTGGTATCCGTCATTGACAGCGTGGTTTGTGTTACATAAGCCAAGTTGTCGGGATTGTTGACCACTAATTTATTAACGTCGTCCGGAGTTTCTACTAAATAGATGCCACCATTGTCAGTACATTTTTCATATTGCCCCATGGTGCCTTCAACTTCAGGGTGCCCGGCATGACCGATGAGAATAACTTCACGGTCTGATTTTGCATGCTTGGCAACCTGAATGTGAACTTTAGTTACTAGCGGGCAGGTGGCATCAAAGACGGTTAGGTTGCGATCTTTAGCTTCTTGCTGGACTTGTTTGGAAACGCCGTGGGCACTAAAAATAAGGTAAGAACCAACGGGCACGTCAGTTAATTCTTCTATGAAAATAGCGCCTTTTTCTTTAAGGCCATCAACAACGGTGCGGTTATGAACCACTTCATGCCGGACATAAATGGGCGCACCAAACGTTTCGATAGCTTGGTCAACAATTTCGATGGCGCGGTCTACGCCGGCACAGAATCCACGGGGGTTAGCGAGTACAATTTGCATATCTTGACTTCTTTACTGGGTTAAGTTGAGATTATTTTAACTCAACATGCTTGCGGATACGATAATTCCATCCATATCAGCATATAAAAAATGATCTTTTTTAAAATTGACACCGGCAAAAGAGACTAATAAGTCGCGGTCGCCATTGCCTTTTTTATGGCTTTGTAAGGGGTGTGTATGTAGGGCACGGATGCCAATCGGGAGTTTATTGATCAGCGCAGAATCCCGAAGGCAGCCATAAATAATAATACCTTGCCAGCCATTATTAATGGCAAGCATTGCCAGATTATTGTCTATCAAAGCACAGCGATGAGAGCCGCCGCTATCAATGACCAACACCCTGTTTTCTACTTTTTCTTCCAGAACGCTTCTGACTAAAGCGTTATCCTCAAACGTTTTCAGTGTGGTGATTTGGCCGGAAAAGACTGGATTAGCCCCGTAAGAGATAAATGCTGACTCAGCAATTTGGAAATAATCCTCTCCTGAGTGGTCATCGCAAAGATTAGCAGTAGTGAAAGTCATTTATTAAGGTTCAAGGATTAAGGTTCAAGGTTCAAGGTTCAAGGCGCAAGGCTAAAAGGTACAAGGTGAAAGGTTCAATAGACCTTTAACCTTGTACCTGCTTTTAACCTTTTACCTGCTCTCAACTAGTATAACGCGCTAACAGTCCATTCACACTGTGTATTTCCGGTAACGGTATTTTTACTTCATAGCCACCGCCTGGGGCTTCCTGCATACTATGGCCGTGCATATCTTCCATGCGCTCCACGGTAATGTCCTGATTGCCTTCCGGCACAATGAGTTCCAGCTTGTCACCGACTGTAACTTTATTTTTTACATCAATGGTCGCCAGTCCGGTTGCCCGATCATAACTTCTGATTTCGCCGCAAAATTGCTGTTGATGGCTCTTGGAATAACCGGTGATATAGTTTTGTTGTTCGTGGGTATGGTGACGCTGATAAAAACCATCAGTATAGCCACGATTGGCCAGGTTTTCCAAAACACCGATGAGTTCAGGCTGAAATGCACGGCCTGCCAGTGCATCGTCAATCGCTAGTCGATACGTTTGCGCCGTGCGGGCAACGTAATAATGGGATTTAGTGCGACCTTCTATTTTAAGGCTGTTGATGCCAATAGCCACCAAGCGTTGCACATGTTCAATGGCTCTTAAGTCTTTGGAGTTCATGATATACGTGCCATTTTCATCTTCCATGATCGGCAATAACTCCCCTTTGCGGCCTTCTTCTTCAAGAAAATACAATTGGTCTGCCAAGGGATGTCGCTCTGCGCCGCCACAACTGGCGGTGCTGATGTCGCTCATTGACAGCACTTCGGCATCGGGCACCAGATCGCCTTCGGCATTTTCATGAGCGGGCACGGTATCATATTTCCAGCGGCAAGAGTTGGTACAGGTTCCCTGGTTAGGGTCGCGATGATTAAAATAACCCGACAGCAAGCAGCGTCCTGAATAAGCAATACATAAAGCACCGTGAACAAACACTTCAAGCTCGATGTCCGGGCATTTTTGGCGGATTTCTTCGATTTCATCAAGCGACAGTTCACGTGATAAAATAACCCGCTTAATACCGACGCTTTGCCAGAATTTTACAGTGGCATAATTGACGGTATTCGCCTGCACTGATAAATGGATAGGCATATCCGGCCAAGCTTCCCGGGTCATCATAATCAAACCGGGATCCGCCATAATCAAGGCATCCGGTTTCATGGCGATAATAGGCGCAATATCGGCCATAAAGGTTTTAACTTTGGCATTGTGAGGAATGACATTTGTCGCCAGAAAAAACTTTTTACCTTGCCTGTGGGCTTCATCAATGCCTTTGGCCAGGTTGTCAGCCAGAAAATCATTGTTGCGTACTCTCAGGCTGTAACGCGGTTGTCCCGCATAAACGGCATCCGCACCGAATGCAAAGGCATAGCGCATGTTTTTAATAGTTCCGGCAGGAGAGAGTAGTTCGACTTGTTTCATGATGATGACGGTAAATGATAAGAGTAATATACCGTGTATATTACACCAGCTTACGCAAAGCAAAAAATAGGAGTATGAAAAATGTGGGTATTGTTATTTTTAGCCGCCTTAGTGTTTGTATTAGGCGGGGCATTAATTTTGCTGAGATCGGCAAAGACACCCAAAATTCCCGATACGGTTAAAGCACAGCCTTATGAGGATAAATCGGATGACTGGTGATTTAATTATCTTATTCACTAATTATTCACCACGAAGACACGAAGAGCACGAAGATAAAACAAGAAAAAAAACTTCGTGTCCTTCGTGTCTTCGTGGTGATAAGCTTGTTAAAGTCGCGTTGGGCACATGCTTTTCGTGCCCGACATTTTACGGTTGACGTTGAATAAAACAAACCGCCCTTGGGAAACTGGGGGCGGTTTTTCTTTTACAAAAAAAAGGGGTCGAAAATTGAGGGTGGAGTAAAATTAATTGAGTCAGCCACTCTTAATTATTTGATATACTAGGGGCAATTTAAAATTTTCTGGGTGTTTATTATGGCAACGATCACATTTGATAAATTGAAATTCGCTAATACCTTGAAAGATGCAGGTGTTCCACCCGCACAAGCGGAAGCAGAGGCAGTCGCTCTTTCTGAGGTGCTGGAAGTTAATCTTAAGGAGTTGGTCACAAAAGAAGATTTGCATCGTGAAATTGAATCCTTACGACGAGAAATAATGACGGGATTTGCTCAAGTAGATTCCCGTTTTATTCAACTTGAACAACGCTTGATAATTAAGTTGGGTGGATTAATTGCACTATCGATTGGCATTGTTGCCGCACTGGTAAAGTTATTGTGAATTGAATCAATGGGGTCATATA
>Ga0208495_1000554_pt1 | contig 11856 bp, 15 predicted proteins | sample CryBogmetaGMA14M_FD_184551 | JGI IMG/M metagenome (GOLD analysis project Ga0208495, IMG submission 184551) | Freshwater microbial communities from Crystal Bog, Wisconsin, USA - MA14M (SPAdes) | ecosystem: Environmental > Aquatic > Freshwater > Lake | place: Crystal Bog, Wisconsin, USA...
CTCTTTAGGGGAAAATATTGGCAAACATAGAATTGACAATGGCCGTAGCAAGTGGTATTGCTTAGATTTGTTGATGTAAAGCATCTGAAGCCAAGATTTAAGCTAAAGGAGGTGTCGACCAGAGAGCAAGGAACCGACATCTTGAACAGAAAACTATGAAGACGAAAAGGGAAATATGTGACATTCAAGGCTCAAGCGCAAAGTTTATATGTAATATTACCAGAGTGCCGAAAGGCAACTGGGTGTAGGGAGAGGAGAAAGTAAATGCCCAAAATTGGCCCTATGGAATTGATAATCATCCTCCTTATCGTCGTTATGATATTCGGCGTTGGCAAGCTTCCTCAAGCCGCTGGTTCCCTGGGTAAAGCCATGAAGGAATTCAGGAAAGGAACAGCGGGGACCGATGATGACGATGAAACTGAAGAGGTTTCTGATAAGAAAAAACGCACGACAGCGGCAGGAAAGCGAAAAGACGCAAAGACCATAAAAACAAAAGAGGTTGAGGTTTAAGCCAAAAATCAAATCCTTTTTAGCGGCTGAAAACAAAGCATAGCGTTGAATTGCCTGGATATTTTGGGCCCTTAGAGCTGATGTTAAAAGCTATGAGCAATTTACGCGATCCCAGGACGGCGACGATAAAGAAGAGGTCAAACCCCGCAGCAAGACGCGTAAAGTGATGGATAAGACCGTTAAACCGGGCCCCGCATTTAACCTGTGATGGAGTGAGTTTTTGAATATCCTTGGCATGAATATTGATTGGTTTAAGCTCCTCATCCTCCTTATTATAGGACTGCTCGTGGTCGGCCCCGAAAAGCTGCCTGAGTATGCGCGCAAGACGGCCCGGCTCATGCGCAATGTCCAGAAATTGACCACCAATTTCACCGCCGAGATATCCAAGGCCATCAACCTCGATGATGAAGAGGGCGGCAAGTCCTCCGACTTCAAGAAGGACCTCATAGACATCAAGAAGTCCCTCGAAAAGGATGTGGCCGAACTCAAGTCCACCCTAGACGGCCAGGCCAGGGCCATCTCCGAGACCATAGAAGTCGGCACCAAGGACGCCACCGCTCAACTGGAGCAGAATGCCAGGGAAATCTCCGATACCCTCAACACCCAGGCGGACGAGCTGAAATCCACCCTGGATGCCCAGGCTAAAGCCGTCTCCGAGACGATAGAATCCAGCACCCGGGAGGTCGCGGTGGCAGCCATTAAAACTTCAGAGAGTGCGGATGGGCCACCGAAAGAAGAAACCATGCCCCAACCCGTTTCGGCTCCCCCTACCATCCCGGCTAGCGAGGCCGAGGTAAACTAGCATGAAGCTAATAAATGCCAAGGGTTGGAGATAATATGGTTGACGACTCGCTTAGAGTGCCGGGCAAGGAAGGTCGCGCTCCCTTCATGTCGCATCTTAAGGAGCTGCGCAATCGCATCCTCTATTCAGCTATTGCCTTAGGATTAGGTCTGTTAGTAGGCATGTTCTTCGGCAGCCCGGTTATCCGATTACTTAAACTTCCTTCGCGCAACATAGAACTTATAACTATGACGTTGATGGAGCCAATGGGAGTCTATTTTAGGGTGAGCATGCTGACCGCAGTCGTTATCGCTATGCCGGTTTTGGTGTACCAATTCTTGGCCTTCGTAGCCCCCGGCTTGACTGGCAGAGAAAAACGAGTCATTTTCTCCATTTTGCCCGCCATCATCTTAATGTTCATGGGAGGTGTGGCCTTCGCCTATTTCATCGCCCTGCCGCCAGCCCTAAACTTCCTCTACCATTTCAACAGCTCTATTGCCGAACCTCTACCTTCCCTCACCACCTATATTGGCTTAGTTATACGTATCCTTTTGGTTATGGGGCTGGTGTTCGAGACGCCATTGGTAGTCATGGCCCTAGCAAAACTGGGAGTAGTCTCACCCCAGTGGCTAGCTGCCCGACGTAAGTGGTGGATTCTCATCGCCTTCGTCATAGCCGCGATCGCAACGCCGACACCAGATCCGGTGAATCAGACCATCGTGGCTGTGCCCATCATTTTGTTACTGGAGTTGGGCATATTACTAGCCCGATTGGTTTATAAAAAGAAACGATCCCCAGCTCCCGAACCAATCTAACCTTATTAACGGAATAGTTAGTACTTTGGCTCAAACAATCTAACCTCTAAAAATGTATTAGTTCAAAAATACGGCGCCCCAGTTTTTGTGGCATCGATTGGCTTCATTCCGGCGATGGCCAACGCCGGCTTAAGAAGACTTCTATTCGAGCGGGGTATGATACACATCCTTTTCTGGCCGACGGCACTCCACTTGTTCGCTTATCGTTCTGGTTTTCCAAGGCACTTTATCTCGCAGGTTGATGTTTATTAGTTGTGCTAATGCGTTTGGTCACATGTTTATTACCAGGGCACCATATTGAAGTGCCTTAGTTGATCAAATATGGTATTTATTTAGCATATTAGTAAAGCAATCCTGTCCGTCTAGATATCTATATAGAGGCAAACCGGACATCAGGGGTGTATTGACAACTCCCCTATTCGTTGTTAAAATATATTCGCATATATGAATATTTATCCTTTCCAGGTGGAGGTTTCTCTTGATTAGTCAGCAAAAAACAGAACTTTTTAAAATGCAGGCGGAAATCTGCAAGACACTGTCAGACCCCAAGCGTCTCATGATCGTCCACGAGTTGCGCGACGGCGAGCTTTCGGTTAGGCAGCTTGGCACACGACTGGAGCTGCCGCAGGCCAACGTCTCCCAGCACCTGGCCATACTGCGCAAGCGCGGCATAGTGAGCACGCGCCGCGAAGGTACCACGGTATTCTACAGCCTGGCCAGCTGCAAGATAGGCGAGGCTTGCGACATGGTGCGCAGCGTCCTCAACGAACAGCTATCCAACACAAGTGAACTGGCCGAATTACTCGACAAAAACTGATAGTTAATTCATAAAGGAGGACCCAATGGTGGAAGAAGAGAAAAAGAAAAAGGTATCGATGGTGGTCTTTTCCGGCGACATGGACAAGCTTTACGCGGCTTTCATCATCGCCACCGGGTCGGCCGCGGCCGGCTTTGAAGTGACCATGTTCTTCACATTCTGGGGGCTCAAGGCGCTCCAGAAAAAGGGCGTTTCTACAGGCAAGGGCTTATTCGGGCGTATGCTCGGCTGGATCAACGGCGGCGATATCAGCAAGGCCAACCCCAGCCGTTACGGTTTCGGAGGCATGGGGCGCTGGATGTTCCACAAGATGATGAAGGCCAAGAATGTGGCCACCCTTCCCGAGTTGCGACAACTGGCCACCGACCTGGGTGTGAAGATGTACCCCTGCCAGATGAGCATGGACGTCATGGAATACGAACGCGAAAAGTTCATCCCCGAAATCACGGACTGCGTCGGCGTGGGGTTCTTCATCGAGCAGGCCTCTCAGTCGGCCTTTACCATGTTTATTTAAATTAATAGGAGGATAGTACAATGGCAGACGATGTGAAAGTTGATATGGAACTCGACCTCAAGGGCCTTCTCTGCCCCCTCCCCATGGTGCGCGTTAGCCAGAACATCGGCAAGGTACCCATGGGCGGAATCATCAAGGCCACCGCCACCGACCCGGGATCCCAGGCCGATATTCCGTCATGGGCACGCACCACGGGCAACGAAGTTGTCAAATCGGAGAAGGACGGCAAGAACTTCGTCTTTTATGTCAAAAGGCTGAAGTAAAACAGTTCATCTAAATAATACATAGCGAGGGGAACTCAGTTGCCGGAAGAAATCAAAGTTGACCTGGACCTGAACCTAAGAGGGTTGCTCTGCCCCATCCCCAAGGACACGGTAATCCAGAATCTCAGCAATGTTGCAGTGGGAAGTGTAATCAAAGCTACCACCACCGATCCTCACAGCCTGGATTGTATCCCTGCCTGGATGAAAGTTATGGGCAATGAGGTTATGAAAATCGACCGTAACAGCGGTGAATTTGTATTTTATGTCAAGAGGTTGAAATAGCATGGACTGGTTCTCGTTCATTGTAGCGGGAGTCATGGTATACGTCGCTGTCGCCATTTTCATCGGCGGGAGCATTTACCGCATTATCAAGTGGCGCAGGACGCCTAAAAACCCGGTGCGCCAGGGCATGTTCCCCCAGCCGGGGAGTGCGGCGGTGCGCGCTCTCAAGATGGGCAAGGACAGCCTTATCTTCCCGCAGGTGCTAGAAACCGACCGCTGGATGTGGTTCTTCGTCATCGGCATGCACCTGGCGGGCATAGGACTCTTTATCGGTCATCTGCGGCTGCTCTTCGAGTTCACTCCTATTTACAACGCGGTGGGCACGGATAGTATGGAAAAGATGGCTGCCTGGGTGGGCGGGGCTATCGGCATAACCCTCTTTATCGCCTTCACATACTTCCTGCTGCGGCGCTTCAAATCGCCCTACCGCGAGCTATCCATACCAGAGGACTATTTACTGCTGTTGCTGATACTGCTGCTGGTGTTGCTGGGGGACCACCTGAGGTTTACTCATCCTTTCGAACTCTCCGCCTACCGCGATTACATAGCCAGCCTGCTGGCCTTTAAGCCACACTTTCCCGCGGATATCGCCGATTCTTCTGCCAAATGGGTGCTCGTGGGACACGTCTTCACGGCCAACCTGCTTCTCATCTACTTCCCATTCTCCAAGCTGGTACATTCAATAGGCGGTTTCGCTGGAAACCTGTTGAGGAGTGAGTGATGGTTACCAGAGAAGAACAAGATAAAGCCGTCAGGGTTCTGGACGAAAAGACTAACCGCCAACTCTTATATTATCTGGACATATGCACGCGTTGCGCTATCTGCAAGGACGCCTGCCACCAGTACGTCACCACTGACGACATACTCTATCTCCCAGCCTACCGCGCGCAACTCATCCGCCGGGTTTTCCGCAAGTATTTCACCATCCAGGGAAAGCTCATCCCCTCCGTGGTAGAGGCATCGGCACCAACCGATAAGCTTCTAGACGACCTATACCGCACCACCTACGCCTGCACCGGCTGCCGGCGCTGCATGTACTACTGTCCATTCTCGATAGATACTACCTGGTTCACTTCCGTCGCCAAGGCCATGCTGGTGGCTATCGGGCGCGGCGCCACCATTCTGGGAGAGCTAGCCGATGCCGCCATCATGAAAGGCGACAACATCGACATGTTCCGCGACGTGCTCATCGAAGGCCTGAAGGATACCGAGAACGAGCTCAAAACCAGGGTGGGAGACCCCTCCGCCACCATCCCCATCGGCAAGAAGGGGGCGCAGTCCCTCTACGTGGCGCTGGCGGGCACCCACACCATTTTACCCATGGCTATCATCTTCCACCAGGCCAAAACCGACTGGACGCTGTCGCTCTTCGAGGCTGCCAACTACGGCTACTTCTTGGGAGACACGGCCAAGGCCAGGAAGATCGCACAGCGCTTTGTGGACGAGGCTAAAGCCCTCGGGGTGAAAGAGGTTATCATCTCAGAATGCGGCCATGCCTACCGCGTCATGGAGTTTCTCTACGAGGCCTGGGCCAAAGAGAAGCTGCCCTTCAAGATAAGGGCAGTGGTGGATGTCATGCACGATTACATAGAAGAAAGCAAAATCAAGCTCAAGCCAGGCAGTCTGAAAGAGCCGGTGACCTACCACGATCCCTGCCAGGTGGGCCGCAATGGAGGTTTCTACGAGGAGCCACGCGACATCGTGAAGGCGATAGCCGCCGATTACCGCGAGATGACTCCCAACCGTGAGAAGCAGTGGTGCTGTGGTGGCGGCGGCGGACTGGTGGCCGAGAGCGAGTTCGATGCCCTGCGCCTCAAGAGCGGCGAAAAGAAGGTCGAGCAGATACGCAAGACGGGGGCCAGAGTGCTGGTCACACCCTGCGAGAATTGCCGACTGCAGATAGAACTCCTCAACGAAAAGCATAACCTAGGCATACGCATCAGCTCCATGATGGACCTGGTGGTAAGCGCGATGAACCTGCCTCTAGGAAAGCCCGTATAGTATCGGTGTGATGAGTAAAATCTGGCGCGCGTTAAATACCTTGCTATTACCGAACATCTGTGCTATAATGTAATCAGGTGCTCCGAGAATACAATTCGGCAGGTGTTTAACAATAAATCAGGCAAGGGGCAACGTATTAGTTATTATCCAAACGAATCCATACGAAAAACGAATCGCACGCACGGACGATTCCTGATAAGTATGATTCGTTTCCCTAGAAAAATATTTATTTGCCAAACCAACGAATCGGCTAAGCTGCATCGAGGCAGTGCTGGCGTTTTGGTGCCGTAGCGGATTCCCCGCTGTTGGGGCTTTTCGCCCGCGAGTTTTTCATGGGAGCAGAGTGGCAATTAAGCTTAGCCTTCATTCTGGCTCTTGAGTTGCCCACACCCTGCCTGGATGTCCCGCCCGAAGCTCTTTCTGAGCGTCACTGTGATGCGCAGGCGCTTGAGCTCGTTCTCGAAGGCGAGAACGACGTCCGGTTTGGGGGACTGCCAGTCGCAGCCACCTGTCTCGTTGGTGGCGATGAGATTGACATGGCATTTGAGTCCACGTAATAGATGTGCCAGTGTTCTTGCCTGAATCAGGCTGTCGTTAACCCCCTCGAACAGGCAGTACTCGAAGGTGACACGCCTCCCTGTCGTCTGAATGTAGGCGGCGCAGGCCGGGATGAGCTTTTCCAGCGGGTACTTGCGGTTGAGCGGCACCAGCTTGTTTCTGAGCGCGTTGTCGGAGGCGTGCAAGGATACCGCCAGCCCCACCTGCAGCTTCTCCTTGCTCAGCTTTTCGATGCCCGGCACGTGCCCCGCCGTGGATAGGGTGATGTTGCGCGCCCCCAGCCCGAAGCCCCAGGGCGCGTTGAGGTGCTCTACCGCCGACATTACGTCCAGGTAGTTGGCAAAGGGCTCGCCCATACCCATGAAGACGACGTTGGAGATAGCGCCCTTGTCGCCCAGTCGGCGCGCGAAATAGAGAACCTGGTCGCATATCTCGCCCGCCCCAAGGTTGCGCTCGTAGCCCTGCTGCCCGGTGGCGCAAAAGGGACAGCCTGTGGCGCAGCCCACCTGGCTGGAGACGCACACTGTGAACTGGCCGGTAGAGGAGGGCATGAGCGCCGTTTCGATGGTGCGACCTTCCCACAGGGAGAGCAGCGCCTTGACCGTGCCGTCTCGCGCCTCCTGCGTTTCAACCTCCTCCACACTGGAAAGATGTATCTTTAACGCCAGCTTGTCGCGCAGGGCTTTGGGGAAATCCGTCATTTCAAAAATAGAGGTAGCGCGCTTCTGGTACACCCAGCCTAGCAGTGCCTTGGCGCGGTAAGCCGGCTCGCCCAGCGACGCCATTAGCTCTTCGGTCTGCGCCAGGCTGAAATCGGTAATAAAGATCGGACGTTCTACCATGATAATTCCTTAATCTGAGAAAAATACCAGAGGGAAAAGCTACTTGTTGACGCGTTCAATATCGCGGGTGAGGAAGAAGCTGAGCACCGTCCGTATGGCCACGATGATGGCCAGCACGGTGACCTGTTCCAGGCTGGGCTGGGCGATGGTGCGCATAATGTCGGCGGCGATGAGGAACTCCAGCCCCAGCAGCAGGTGCCGCCCCACATCGTAGCGTATCTTTTCCAGCGGCACCTCTTTGGTACCCCGGCTAGCCAGACTGATTAATTCATCGCGCAGGAAGAAAAAGGTGCCCATCAGCACACCCCACCCCACTATAACCACCCCGATTATTCCCACACCCAGCGCAACGTTCTCTAAAACACCCATATTATTTATATCTTACGGCAAAAACGATTAGATAACAATACAGGAGGTTCCAGGCGGGTTCAATCGTTACAGTAGAAGGAGATTGAGCTGCTGTTTTTTATCCCAAGGGGAAAGGGATAAAGGGGGTGGGACACTTCATCCACCACATCAAAATATGAATAGTTAAAAAGGGCAGCAGGCTCCGAGGGAAGCAAGCCGACCGAGGGCAAATCCTCGGTCGGCTTTGGCTTATATTATGTCAGAAGTTACAGGATGGGCAGGTAGTGCTTTATCTCGTAATCGGTTATCTGCACGCGGAACTGGTCCCACTCCTTCTTCTTGTTTTCGACGAAGGCATTTAAGATGTGGTCGCCCAGTGCCCTGCGGACGATCTCGCTCTTCTCGGCCAGTTCGACTGCTTCCATCAGGTTGGAGGGTAGCGTGTTGATGCCGCGGGCTTTCCTTTCCTTCGCGGTCATTTCATAGACGTTCTCTTCCACTGGCTCAGGTGGCGTCATGCCCTTTTCGATGCCGTCCAGTCCGGCGGTTAGCATGACGGCAAAGGTGAGGTAGGGATTGCAAGCCGGGTCGGGCGAGCGATACTCGATACGGGTAGCCTTCTCGCGGCCTGGTTTGTATTCCGGCACGCGCACCAGGTCAGAGCGGTTGCGCCGCGCCCAGGAGATGTAAACCGGGGCTTCGTAGCCAGGGACAAGACGCTTGTAGGAGTTGACCCACTGGCTGGTGACGGCGGTGATTTCCGGGGCATGCGCCAGTAGTCCGGCCACGTAGCTGCGAGCCAGTTTAGAGAGGTGGTAGGGATCGTTCTTGTCGAAAAAGGCGTTGGAATCGCCCTTGAAAAGCGACTGGTGCACATGCATACCGGAGCCGTTGACGCCGAAGACGGGCTTGGGCATGAATGTAGCGTAAACGCCGTTCTTATGAGCCACCTCCTTAACCACTAGGCGGTAGGTCATGACGTTGTCCGCCATGGTCAACGCATCGGTGTAACGCATGTCGATCTCGTGCTGGGAAGGTGCCACTTCGTGGTGCGAGTACTCTACGCCGATGCCCATCTGCTCCAGGGTCAGCACAGTGTCGCGTCTGAGGTCGGAGGCCTCATCCAGGGGAGTCAGGTCAAAGTAGCCACCCGCGTCCAGAAACTCGGTGCCCTGAGGAAGCTTGCCCTCAGGGTCCTTCTTGAAATAAAAATACTCGAGCTCGGGGCCAACATAGAAGGTGTAGCCCATGTCGGATGCCCGCTTGAGCACCTTCTTGAGGGCATAGCGCGGATCGCCTTCGAATGGGGTGCCTTCAGGCAGCTGCACGTCGCAGAACATGCGCGCCACGGCGTTGTGTTCCTTGGGTCTCCACGGCAAGATACGGAAGGTATCGGGGTCCGGCAGGGCGATCATATCACTCTCGTCTATGCGGGTGTAGCCCTCGATCGACGAGCCGTCGAAACCCATCCCCTCTTCCAGTGCGCCCTCGAGCTCATCAACATTGATGGCAAAGCTCTTGAGCATGCCCAGCACATCGGTGAACCAGATGCGGATGAACCTGACGTCGTGTTCCTTGCACTGCTTGATAACATAGGTTTTAGACTCAGCTCTAGATTTATCAGGCATAGAAAACCTCCTTACAAAATTAACACTTCTATTATATCTCAGAAATGTTTCCAATATATTACGTGATTGCCTTATACCCAAATTTTCTCCATCAAACGCACCAGGTCACTTTTACCCCGTTTTGACATATGCTTGACTAGACGGCATTTATACCGTCTTCGCCTGTGCGGATGCGTATTACATTTTCCACTGGTATAATGAAAATCTTGCCGTCGCCCATTTCGCCGGTGCGCGCCGCGGTAATAATGGAAGATGACACTTTGGAAACATCCTCATCCATCACCACCACCTCGATCTTGAGCTTAGGCAGCAGGTCCACGCGGTATTCGCCCGCCCTCCACTGCAATACCAAGCCTTTCTGATGGCCGCGTCCAACCACCTCTGTGACCGTAATGCCCATGTAACCTACGTCTTCCAGGCTCTTCTTGACCGCCTCCAGTCTTTCCTCGCGGATGATGGCCTCTATCTTCTTCATCTCATCAGCCCTCCGTAAGCCCTCTCGCCGTGCTGGGAAATGTCCAGGCCGACTGTTTCGTCAACCTGTCTGACACGCAGCCCCAGAGTGGCGTCGACGACCTTGCCGATGATAAGCGAACCTGCGAAGGCAAACCCTGCCACCGCGCCTACCGCCGCCAGCTGCCTCAGTATCTGCACCCAGTTACCATCCACTGCCCCCGACCCCGCGGTGTTGACCATGGTGGTGGCGAAGATGCCGGTGGCGATAGCGCCCCAGATGCCGCCCATGCCATGGCAGGCGAACACGTCCAGCGAGTCGTCGAACTTGAGCTTGCTCTTGATTAATATGAGGGAGTAGAAGCTGACGAAGGACACCACGATGCCGATGGCGATAGCCGCCACGGGAGTGACGTATCCCGCCGCCGGGGTGATGGCTACCAGGCCGGCCACCGCGCCGGTTACCGCGCCCAATACAGCAGGTTTGCGCTGTCTCCAGCTGAGGAACATCCAGGTGAGCGAGGCCGCTGCTGCCGCCGTATTGGTGTTGACGAAGGCGACCGAGGCCAGCCCGCCCGAAGAGAGCGCGCTGCCCGCGTTAAAACCGAACCAGCCAAACCACAGGATCCCCGCGCCCAGCACCACCAGGGGTATATTGTTGGGCTCCATCTGATCCTGCGGGAAGCCCTTGCGTTTACCCAGTAAGAAGGCTAAGGCCAATGCCGAGACTCCGGCGTTGAGGTGCACTACCGTGCCGCCGGCGAAGTCCAGAGCGCCCAGCCTGGCCAGCCAGCCGCCGCCCCATACCCAGTGCGCCACAGGGAAGTAGATAAATGTCAGCCAGGCTACGGCAAAAACGATGAGGGAGCTAAACTTGATGCGCTCCACCACCGAGCCGGTAATGAGGGCTACCGCGATGATAGCAAACATGCCCTGGTACATCATAAAGGCGAGTTGCGGGACGGTGCTGGCATAAACAGCGGAGGGTGTCTGCCCTACTCCTTTAAGGCCCAGGAAACTGAGGTTACCGATGAAGCCGCCGATGTCGGGCCCGAATCCCAGGCTGTAGCCGTAGAGCACCCAGATGAGGCCTCCGATGCCGATCATGACGAAACTCATCATGAGCGTGGAGAGCAGATTCTTGCGCCGCGCCATACCGCCGTAGAAGAATGCCAGTCCCGGCGTCATGAACATGACCAGCGCTGCCGACACCAACAGCCAGGCGGTGTCGCCAGAATTTATCGTCATATTAATTCTCCTTCTGAAAACAGGCTATCCCGCATTATAATTTCTAAATGTTTCGGTTAGATTACGTAAGGGATAAAGCCATGCGGAAAAACGGAGGATATACCGGAGCCACTCGGAAACATCTAAGGGAGGCTCATCAACGTCACGTATGGGCTGAAATTCGTGGGAAGCCGGCTTCTTTAAGTTTGAACTAGAAGTTATTTGGCTTTAGCCTTGCCCAACTTCGGCTCTTTTACCGGCAGCCTTGCCGCAAAATCATACGCCCGTTTGAGCCACGCCTGAAACGCCTCCCTGTCCTCATACAACGAGGGAGGAACGGTCATATATTCTTTCATAATGTGACCCTTGACCGGCTCGAAGGGCGCGGCTTCATCGTACTCGGAGACAATTTTTTTACGGTCTGCTTCCGACAGCCGCAGAAAGATATTGCTCTGGTGAACACCGGTAAACATGTTGTGGTTGACCGTGTAAACCGGAGCCCCGAACATGATTTTCTTTTCAGCGAGGAACTCCGCGACTCTTTCTTCCAGCAGCTTGCCCAGTTCGGGCGAGGCTTTCTCCCATTTCATCGGCTGCTGCATGACATTACTCCTGTTTTCTAAAGCGGTAGCCCATATTGCGCACGGTATCTATAAAGCTGTGTTCGGCGTCCTCTATCTTGCTGCGCAGGCGGCGGATGTGCACGTCCACGGTGCGGTCTCCACCGAAATAGTCATAGCCCCACACGTGGTTTAGCAGAGCGTCGCGCGAATACATGCGCCCCGGGTGGCTAGCCAGAAAGCGCAGTAGTTCGTAC
>Ga0208495_1000555_pt1 | contig 11845 bp, 6 predicted proteins | sample CryBogmetaGMA14M_FD_184551 | JGI IMG/M metagenome (GOLD analysis project Ga0208495, IMG submission 184551) | Freshwater microbial communities from Crystal Bog, Wisconsin, USA - MA14M (SPAdes) | ecosystem: Environmental > Aquatic > Freshwater > Lake | place: Crystal Bog, Wisconsin, USA | collected...
GTATATCCTGCGCATGCAAATTGGTAAGAATAGCCGCCAGATCCCCGCTGCGCTCGATGGCCGGGCCGGAGGTGATGCGAATGCTGACGCCCATCTCGATGGCGATGATATTGGCCAGCGTGGTCTTGCCCAAACCGGGCGGGCCGTAGAGCAGCACGTGATCGAGGGCTTCGCCGCGCGCTCTGGCCGCCGAGATAGCGATGCCCAGGTTGTCTTTTATCTTGGACTGTCCGATGAACTCCGTCAGGCTCTTAGGACGCAGGTTGGAGTCCAGCGAAATGTCCTCCGCCAGGGGCTTGCCTGTAATTATGCGCGCGATGTTGTGCTCCTTGACTAGTAATTAAAGCTATTATAGCACATGCGTTCCGCTTTGAATTGCCAGGATTACGCGACCGTCTCTTTTCTGAAGGAGAATTGGAGAGATTTTCGGTTATAATCCCCAGAATGTTCTGATGGTTTCGTCGTTGAGATGGACAGCACAACCAATACCATAATAACCATCCCAAATCCGCTCTCAAAAGATTAACATGTCTCCTGCAATAAACTAAAATAACTTCATCTTCTCATTTGAGGAGTTGGAAGATGTACTGCAGGCTCAAACTACAGCCGCGCCCGGCTCGCAAAACCAACGGACTCGCTATCGCCGCGCTGGTACCGGGTATTACGAGCTTTCTGCCGTCCTTCGCTATCTGCTCTATCCCCGTGATAATCCTGGGCGCCATCACCCTTAACCAGATAAAGAAAGAGCCCGCAATCGAAGGCAAGGAATGGCTCTGGCAGGACTGAATGCGGTTCGATCGTTCTATTCCTCTGGATATGCCTGATTATTTTCGGCATAGTCGTGGCGATCACTGATTCACCGACCACTTCGGACTTCCGGGTCGCCGCCGTCAATTTCCCTGCGTTGTATAGCGCATCAGTACTCGGCCAAAATAAAAAGGGGAGGTGCTTTTTCAAGTCCCTCCCCTAAATTATATTTGTTTCCGATTTATACGATGGTTGAGGCTCTATGCTCCTCGTGTCCGCCGCCACCGGAAGGCTCGACGGCGAAGAAGGGCAGTGCGTTTTCTTTCTTGGCCTTTTCCTTCTGCTCGGCCAGCAGGTGTGCTTCCTCTTCAAACTCCAGGCAGGCACGGCAGCGCGCCGGTATGAGCTTGCCGATGATAACGTTCTCTTTAAGCCCCACCAGACGGTCCACCTTGCCGTGTATGGCGGCCTCGGTTAGCACACGGGTGGTCTCCTGGAAAGAGGCTGCCGCCAGCCAGCTCTCCGTGGAGAGCGAGGCACGGGTGATGCCCATCAGTACAGTTTGCGCCGTGGCGGGTTCACCGCCCTCAGCCAGCACCTTGGCATTATTCTCCTCAAATCGGTATCTATCAATCAGCTCTCTGGGTATAAAGTCGGTATCACCGGTGGAGTCTATGCGTACTCTCGAGAGCATCTGGCGCACGATAACTTCGATGTGTTTGTCATTGATGTGCACGCCCTGCGAGCAGTAAACCTTCTGCACTTCGTCCACCAGGTAGCGCTGCACGGCGTCCTTGCCCAGCACCGACAAAATATCCTGCGGGTTGATGGAGCCATCGGTGAGCTGCTGGCCGGCCTTGACCAGGTCGCCGGTCACCAGGCGGATATGGGAGGCTGCCGGGACGACATATTTACGTTCGTCGGCCTCTTCGTAACGTATAGCCAGTTTCCCATCCTCGATCTGCACTTCACCAGCTACGCGGGCTGTAACAGGTTCGGCCATGACGTCAGTGGCGCCTTTCTTATCTTTCTTAGGGGCGGCCAGTATCGCGCCGACCTCCACACTGGTTCCATCCTTCACCTGGGCCTGCCAGCCTTTGGGTAAAGGATACTCGTCGCGGAACATTTCGGAACTTGAGATGGTGATCCAGCGGCCATCTTCGTTCTCGATGATCTCGGCCACGCCATCAATCTCAGAGATGATAGACTGCGCCTTAGGCGGGCGGGCTTCGAAAAGCTCCTCCACGCGGGGCAGACCGGATGTGATGTCCAAGCCTACCACACCACCTGTGTGGAAAGTGCGCAGGGTGAGCTGTGTGCCGGGTTCGCCGATGCTCTGGGCGGCCACGATGCCTACGGCGGTAAACATGTCGATAGGTCGTCCACGACCTAGGTCACGTCCATAACATTTCTGGCAAACACCCCGGCGCGATTGGCAGGATAGCGGCGAGCGCACGTGCACCCTTTTGATGCCGGCTTCCATTATCCTGGTGCCTTTAGCTTCATCTATTTCTTCATTGCGGTCAATAATGACCTCACCGGTGTGCGGATCGGCGATAGTGCTAGCGGCCAGGCGCCCCACGATACGGTCGCTGAAAACCGGCAGTACACCCTTTTCAGCAGGCTCGTCAACCCAGGTGCCTATGGTATCCCCACAGTCAGCCTCGCGCACGATAACGTCCTGCGTAACGTCCACCAGACGGCGTGTCAGGTAACCGGAACCGGAGGTACGCAGAGCGGTGTCTGCCAGACCCTTACGGGCGCCATGTGTCGAGATGAAGTACTCCAGCGTGCTCAGGCCTTCGCGCAACGATGACTTGATGGGGAAATCGATGATCTTACCCGAGGGGTTGGTCATCAAGCCGCGCATGCCGGCCATCTGGGTGATCTGCGATATGTTACCCTTGGCACCGGAGGTGGCCATCATGTATACCGAGCCCTGGCGGTTCATGGATTCCGCGATGGACTGCTTGATGCGGTCGGTGGTCTGCATCCATATATCGACGATGCCTTTGTAGCGTTCATCATCGGTGATGAGACCTTCGGAATGCTGGCTGTCGAGCAGTGTGGAACGCTCCTCTGCCTGTTCCAGCAGCTTGGGTTTGTTGGCGGGAACCTCGACGTCACCCATGGAGATGCTAATGCCTGAGCGCATGGCGTATTTGAAGCCCAATTCTTTAATGCCGTCGAGCAGCGAGGCCATAGCTTCGTCGGAGTTAAGCATCTTGTAACAACGGGCAATCAAGCCTTTAAGTGCGCCTTTGTCGATATTCTGGTTGACAAAGCCTAATTCCTTGGGCAAGATGTCATTGAAAATGATGCGTCCCACGGTGGTGCGGATGCGTTTGCTTATGGCGTCACGTACGTCTATCTCCGCACGCAGGTCAACCGCGTCCATCTCGTAAGCCAACTTGGCTTCTTCGAAACTGCCGAAGCGCATGTTCTCGCCCTTACCCTTGGGCCGGGTGGTGGTCAGATAGTAGCAGCCGAACACCATATCCAGTGTGGGAGCCACGACGGGTTCGCCGCAACTTGGAAGAAGCATGTTGCGGATGGAAAGCATCATCTCGCGCGCCTCTTTGATAGAGGCCTTCGACAGCGGTACATGTACTGCCATCTGGTCGCCGTCAAAGTCGGCGTTAAAAGCGGTGCACACCAGCGGGTGTATCTGGATGGCGCTGCCGTCGATGAGCACCGGTTCGAAAGCCTGGATGCTTAAGCGGTGCAGGGTGGGAGCGCGGTTGAGCATGACGGGGCGCTCCTTAACCACCTCTTCCAGCACGTCATAGACCTCCGGCTTGGCGCGTTCTACCAGACGGCGAGCGCTCTTGATGTTGGAGGCTAGGCCGTCAACCACCAGGCGGTGCATGACGAAGGGTTTGAAAAGCTCGAGTGCCATGCGCCGCGGCAGCCCGCACTGATGGAGCTTAAGATAGGGGCCAACCACGATGACAGAACGGCCCGAATAGTCCACACGTTTGCCCAGCAGGTTCTGGCGGAAGCGCCCCTGTTTGCCGCGCAGCATGTCGGAGAGTGATTTGGCCTTGTGATCGCCGCTGACCGAGACGGCGCGCCCGCGACGACCATTATCGATAAGCGAGTCCACAGCTTCCTGTAGCATGCGCTTTTCATTGCGCACGATGATCTCAGGAGCGCCAATCTCCATGAGGTGACGCAAGCGGTTGTTGCGGTTGATAACGCGGCGGTAGAGGTCGTTCAGGTCGCTGGTGGCGAAACGTCCACCATCAAGCTGCACCATTGGACGCAGGTCGGGGGGCAGCACGGGCAGCACCGTCATTACCATCCAGGAAGGTTTGTTGGATGAACGACGGAAAGCCTCTACCAGTTGTAATTGCTTGGCAGCCTTGCGGCGGCGCTGCCCGGAGGAAGAGTGTGTTTCCTGTATCAACTGGATGCGCACATCATCCAATTCGATGGCGCTGAGAAGCTTAAGGATAGCCTCAGCCCCCATGCCAGCTTCGAATACCTGGCCATAACTTGTTTTGATTTCCTGATACTGGTTCTCGGTCAATAGAATGCCCTTGCGCAGGTCCTTGAGCTGTTCGATTTTCGAGGGGATCTCATCTTCCATACGGGCTCGTTCTACATCGAAACTGCGCCGAAGCTGATTGACTTCTTCCACGGTGGTCTGGTTCTTCTCCAGGTCAGCCACTTTGACCTCTATCCGGCTCTTGCGTTCCGCCATATCGGAGTCGAATTGCGTCTCAATGAGATGGATGGCTTCCTGGCGTGCTTCTTCGTTGACAGAGGTGACGATATAGTGCGAGAAATAAATGACGCGTTCCAAGCTGCGCGCCGAGAGATCTAGAAGCAGCCCAACGCGGCTGGGAATACCGCGGGCGAACCAGATGTGGCTTACCGGGCAGGCCAGCTCAATGTGACCCATACGCTCGCGGCGCACCTTGGCGCGGGCGATCTCCACACCACATTTATCGCAAATGATACCCTTAAAGCGTACGCGCTTGTATTTACCGCAGGCACACTCGAAATCCTTGATGGGGCCAAAAATCCGCTCGCAGAAAAGCCCATCGCGCTCCGGCTTGAGCGTGCGATAGTTGATGGTCTCCGGCTTGGTAACCTCGCCGTAGGACCAGCTCAATATCTGTTCCGGTGAAGCCAGCGAAACGCGGACCGCATCGAAATCGTTAACTTCCAACATTATCTTTTTCTCCCTCGTGAGTTCCCACCGTATCAACCATTAATGACGCGGCGCTGTCAAGAGTGGGGAGTTCCCTCTCCGATTCGCCGGCTTCTTTGACCTTGTTGGCCGATACCATCTTTTCTTCCTCGTTGAGAACCTCGACGGATAGACCAAGGCTCTGCAGCTCCTTCACTAGCACCTTGAAAGACTCCGGCACGCCCGGTGGCAGGATGTCCTCGCCCTTGACAATGGCCTCATAGGTCTTGGAACGTCCCGTGACATCATCGGACTTGGTGGTAAGCATTTCCTGCAGATTATGCGCCGCTCCGTAAGCTTCCAGCGCCCAGACCTCCATTTCACCAAAACGCTGGCCTCCGAACTGGGCCTTGCCGCCCAGCGGCTGCTGTGAGATAAGCGAATAGGGACCGGTAGCGCGGGCGTGGACCTTATCCTCCACCAGGTGGATGAGCTTCATGATGTAGATGTTGCCCACCGTCACCGGCTGGTCGAACATCTCGCCGGTGCGCCCGTCGCGCAACTGTACCTTGCCGCTGATGGGTGACGGCAGATTCCTTTCCTCGGCTAATTGGCGCACCTGTTTTTCCACTTCCTTAATGCCCAGCTTGTGGCTGGCGACCCCCTGGTCTTCGAGCCATAGCTTCAGACAGATAACACGCGCCTCGCCGCGGTGTTCACGGGCAAAAGCCTTTTCGGCATCATAGCCTTTACCTTTTATCCAGGCCTTGGTTTTCGCCTGGTCAAATAATGATTTCTGGTTATCCGAGTCCATCGAGAGCGCCTTGGCCTGTTGCGCCATCCAGACACGCGCCAGTCCGTCCTCGATATCAACGTCAGTGGCACCATCGAAGACCGGCGTAACCGCTTTAAAACCCAGCAACTGTCCAACCCAACCCAGGTGTGTTTCCAGTATCTGGCCCAGATTCATGCGGGAGGGCACGCCGATGGGGTTGAGCACGATGTCGACGGGGGTGCCGTCAGGCAGGTAGGGCATATCTTCGACGGGTGCCACGATGGAGATAACGCCCTTGTTGCCGTGGCGTCCCGCCAGTTTGTCGCCCACTGAAATCTTGCGCTTCTGCGCTACCCACACCTGAACCCATCTATTAACACGTACGGGCAGATCATCGCCGTCCTCGCGCGAGAAGATGCGCACGTTGATAACCTTCCCAGACTCTCCATGCGGCACGCGCAGCGAGGTGTCCTTTACCTCGCGCGCCTTTTCGCCGAAGATGGCGCGCAGCAACTTCTCCTCGGCGGAGAGCTCGGTCTCACCCTTGGGTGTGATCTTACCTACCAGGATATCACCCGGCTCCACCTCAGCCCCTACGCGAATGATGCCGAATTCGTCGAGCTCGCGCAGATTTTCTTCGCCCACGTTGGGAATATCGCGTGTTATCTCTTCAGGACCCAGTTTTGTGTCTCGCGCTTCCACCTCGTGCTTAGAGATGTGGATGGAGGTGAACTTATCGCGTTCCAACAGCCTGTCACTAACGATAATGGCGTCTTCGTAGTTATAACCACCCCAGCTCATGAAAGCCGCCACCACGTTCTGGCCCAAGGCCAACTCGCCACGTTCGGTAGCCGAGCTGTCTGCCAGTACTTGGCCAGCCTTGACTCCCTCGCCTTTGCTGACGATGGGCCGCTGGTTGATACAGGTGCCCTGGTTGGTACGCACGAACTTCTTAAGTGGATATACGTCGTATCGTCCGTCATCGGTCGTGACGGTGATCTCGGAACTAGTGACCGAGGCGATGGTGCCGTCGGCCTTACTGAAGAGCACCTGGCCGCTATAACGAGCGGCCTCGGTTTCCATACCTGTAGCTACCAGCGGTGCCTCGGGGAGCACAAGAGGGACACCCTGGCGTTGCATGTTGGCGCCCATAAGGGCACGATTGGCGTCATCGTGCTCCAGGAAGGGTATAAGGGACGCGGCCACGCTGAATATCTGCTTGGGTGAAACGTCCATATACTCGATCTTCGACGGCGGCAGGAAGAGATACCGGTCGGCGAAACGCGCTTCCACGTGTTCTTCTGTGAACTCGCCCAGATCGTTAAGCTTGGCATTGGCCTGCCCGATGCTGTACTTGTCCTCGGTATCGGCCTGCATATACTCCACCTCGGCGGAGACAAAAGGCGTTACCCTGACGGCATGGATAGCCTGCTTGGTCAGCCTGGCAGCAGCCTCTTCGCTGACCATAACGCCTGCCTCCAACAGGACCTTGCCCTTTTTGTCCTTGACATCCTCCAACGGCTTCCGCCCCACTAGCTCGGCGCTGCGGGTGTCCAGTTCGCTCTTCACCTTGCGGTAAGGCGTCTCGATGAAACCATAGCGGTTAATGCGGCCATAGGTAGCTAGCGAGCCGATGAGACCGATGTTGGGGCCTTCGGGCGTCTCGATGGGACAGATGCGGCCATAATGAGAGTAATGAACGTCGCGCACATCGAAGCCGGCGCGCTCGCGTGAAAGACCTCCGGGACCCATGGCCGAAAGGCGGCGTTTGTGTGTCAGCTCGGCTAGCGGATTGGTCTGATCCATAAACTGCGAAAGCTGTGAGCCTCCGAAGAACTCGCGTACTGCCGATACCACCGGGCGGATGTTGATGAGGGCGCCGGGCGTCAAGGCCTCGGACGAAAGGATACTCATGCGCTCCCGCGCCACTCTCTCCAGCCTCATCAACCCCAGGCGGAATTGGTTCTGTATCAGCTCACCGACGGTACGGATGCGGCGATTGCCCAGGTGGTCAATATCGTCCGAGTGGTCCTGGCCGTTATTCACCATGATGATATGGCGCACAATCTCGGCCATGTCCTCACGGGTGAGTGCGCGTCCTTCGCCCTCGACCTGCGGCTGCAACCCCAGCCTTCGGTTGAGCTTGTAGCGCCCTACCAGTCCCAGGTCGTAATGCACGGTGTTGAAGAACATGTTTTGCAGGAGCTTCCTGGCGTTTTCCAAGTTCGGCGGGTCGCCGGGGCGCACCTTGCGGTAAATATCCATCAGTGCAGCATTTTCATCGCGGACAGACGGATCACGGTCCATAGTGGACTTGATAAATTGATGGTCGGGAGAGTCGTCTTCTCCGGCGAACATGGAAAACAACTCATCGTCTGACGCAAAGCCGATTGCGCGTAGCAGCGTCGTGATGGGTATTTTGCGTTTGCCGTCGATCTTAACGGAGATAACGTCACGAGTGCTGGTCTCGAAGTCCAGCCAAGCACCTCTGCTGGGGATGAGGTTGGCATTGCACATACGACGTCCGCTGACTGCATCCTCAGCCACGGTAAAATAGACGCCAGGCGAGCGCAGCAGCTGGCTCACGATAACGCGCTCCGTGCCACTGGTAATAAATGTGCCCTGGGCGGTCATCATGGGCATATCGCCGAAGAAGAGGTCAAAAGGTTCCTTGATTTCTCCTGTGCCCCTCACCAAAAGGCGCGCCTTGACGTACAGGGTTATGGAATATGTCTGATCGCGCTGGGTGCACTCCCCCTCGGAGAGGCGGGGCTCCCTGAACTCATAATCCACAAAGCTTAGTTCGAGGCGGTTGCCGGTGAAGTCCTTGATGGGAGAGAGTTCCTCCAGAAGCTGTTTGATACCATCTTCCTGCAGCCACTGAAAAGAGGCCAGCTGGAGGTCAATGAGGTTGGGCACCTCCACCACCTGGGAGATGTGCGCGTAGGAATGTTGCGGCATAGGGTCTCTAGTCCCGATGGGAAAAATTGCTTGTTCCAAAGATACTCACTCCTTAAAATAAAAAAACTGCGGGGAAAAAGAGGCAGTTTTTTGGTCGCAGTTCTACAACCAAAAAACTGTATGCGGAAAATGGAAATGGAAGGAAGAATAGACAGAAGTCATAAGCAAACGGAAATCATACCATATCTATTAACATCTGTCAACAATTTTTTCTGATTAGGCACAAAGGGTTCCTCTAAGATCGATATTTCATGCCTGATTCCTATAAAACAATTGTGGGAAACGCATTCTAGATATACGATATAGTAGCACCTGAAGCTTCTGGCTGACAATTCAGATGCAGGCATGTCCCTTTACACCCGTCGGCAACGGGGCTATAATAAGCGCCATTTACCAAAAAGAGAGTCCAGCACTGATATAATAAGCAATACATGGCTATTATCGAAACTGACAAGCTGACCAAGTACTACGGCAAAATGCGCGGCTCGATGCTAATTTTCCGCAAGTGCGACTTCAGCGTCTAATCTTCAAGATATGGTTACCACGATAGTAAAGGAACTCAGCGGACTCACCCCCACGAGAGCCACGCTTGTCTCCATCGGTGTTTTCGACGGAATGCACCAGGGGCACCGGACGCTCATAACAGAACTGGTCGCTCAGGCCAAAGAGAAAAAGCTGCTCAGCGCCGTCGTCACCTTCAGGCAGCACCCGATGGTATTCCTCGCGCCCGGCGAAATAGTGCCGTCGCTCACCAGCCTGACCGAGCGCATCCGCCTCATAAAAGAGCTGGGCGTCGATATCGTAATCACGCTCACCTTTTCGCACGAGATAGCGGAACTTGGGGCGCAGCCCTTTGTGCTCCTCCTGCAGCATTACCTCAAAATGCAAGGCATGATACTGGGCTGGGACTTCGCGCTGGGACGCCATCGCGAGGGCTCACTCGAAGCCCTGCACGAGCTGGGTAAAAAGCTGGGGTTCAGCACCGAGGTGGTCGGCCCAGTCAAATACAAGGGTGAGATTATTTCGAGCACCGCCATCCGGCAGGCCTTATCAAACGGAGACATGGCCAGAGCAAACGCCATGCTGGGGCGGCCTTTCAGCCTGGAGGGCAGTGTCATCACCGGCGCGGGACGCGGCGCCGAACTGGGTTTCCCCACCGCCAACCTCGACCTCGACCCGCATCACGCGCTGCCATTAGACGGGGTATATGCGACCATAGCGCATTTTGAGGGCAATACCAAGCCCGCCGCCACCTTTATCGGCCACCGCCCCACCTTCAAAGGCGTGGAGCGCATCGTGGAGGTGCACGTGCTGGACTTCACTGGCGACCTGTACCGCAAGAGCCTCAGAATTGATATAATAGAGCGTCTGCGCGGCGAGCAGAAGTTCGACAGCGCCGAAGCCCTCAAGACGCAGATGGAAAAAGACGTCGTGACAATAAGAGAGAGGCTAAGTTCAGTCCAGAAGTAGATATGGAAAAGAACATCGATTTTAACCGTTTGCTCAAGCGTGGCGTGGCCGAGATAATCGTGGAGGATGAGCTGGTAGCGCGCCTCAAAAAGGGCGACAAACTGCGCCTCAAGGAGGGCTTCGACCCCTCATCCCCCGACATCCACCTGGGGCACATGGTGGGACTGCGCAAGCTGCGCCAGTTCCAGGAACTGGGGCATCAGGTAGTGCTCATCGTGGGCGACTGGACGGCGCAAATCGGCGACCCCAGCGGCGTGAGCGTCACCCGCCCCATGCTCACCCACGAGCAGGTGAAGGCCAACGCCGAGACTTACATGCAACAGTTCTTCAAGGTTGTGGACAGGAGCCGCACCGAGGTGCGCTGGCAGAGCGAGTGGTTCGGTAAGTTCTCACTGGCGGACGTTTTGAAGCTCACCAGCCGCTTCACCATCGCCCAGTTCCTGGCGCGCGAGGACTTCAACAAGCGCTTCACGGCAGGGCGCCCCATAACGCTCACCGAGTTCATGTATCCCCTCCTGCAGGCATATGACTCAGTCAAGATTGAGTCCGATATGGAGTTCGGCGGCACTGACCAGAAGTTCAACCTGCTGGTGGGGCGCGAGCTGCAGGGCATGGTGGGCCAGCGCCCGCAGCAGGTGCTCATGACGCCGCTGCTGGTAGGCACCGACGGCTCGCACAAGATGAGCAAGAGCCTGGGGAACTATATCGGTGTAGCCGAAGCTCCGGAGCAGATATTCGGCAAGGTTATGTCAATTCCCGACAACCTGCTGCTGGACTATTTCACCCTGGTCACCGACGTTCCCGACGTGGAGCTTGTGGAATTCCGTAAAGAGATGGAAGGTGGAGCTAACCCCATGCAACTCAAGAAGCGCCTGGGGCGAGAGATAATCACGCAGCTTTATGACAGCGCCGCCGCGCAGAACGCGGAAGAGGCCTTCGTGCGCGTGGTGCAGAACAAGGAAACCCCGGACGAGATAGCCGAGCTCCGCATAGCTGGTGGCGTAGTGTCCCTACCACAGGTGATACTGGACGCCGGATTGGCAAAGAGCAAGGGCGAAGCATCGCGCCTCATCGCGCAGGGCGGGGTGGAACTGGACGGGGTGAGGGTGACGGAGCCCAATTGCGATGTGAAGAGCGGAGCCGTCCTCAAGGTGGGCAAGCGGCGCTTCCTACGGCTGGTTACAGACTAAGGACAGCGCACGCGCCTCGTGCCCCCAGAATTCCCCCGTTACTCAACGGTCACGGTATGCCGTATTTACCCCCTATTGGCGTCCGATAAAGACCCTCACACCCCGCCTGATGCCATGGAGACTCCCTCAGGGCTGCTTCCGCGATTCGTTGGTATGATCAGAAAATATTTTTTTGAGGGAACGAATACCTTTTCTCAGGCAGAATGCCTGCGTGGGATTCGTTTTTCGTTTTGAGTCGTTTTCTATTACTTTGCCGATTTTCAAACAGCCCACTCGCATCGCTATGTTGTTAAGACGGCAACGAAGAAGAAGCCGCAACAGAACTTAATAACATCATAGCACATTCGTTCGGATATGTCTAGGGGTGTTTGTCGCATTACAATAGCGAGGGCGACGCATGCGTCGCCCCTACACAATCTCGCCCCTCCCCCACAATCTTCGTTTCTTTCACTCGACCGAACTTTTCCTTATACTAAAACAATTGTTGTCGATCGGGCGCTTTTTGAGCTATAATCTTATGTCTTAAACAAGTATATAGCTTTGAAGGAGCGACACATGACCAAC
>Ga0208495_1000561_pt1 | contig 11743 bp, 12 predicted proteins | sample CryBogmetaGMA14M_FD_184551 | JGI IMG/M metagenome (GOLD analysis project Ga0208495, IMG submission 184551) | Freshwater microbial communities from Crystal Bog, Wisconsin, USA - MA14M (SPAdes) | ecosystem: Environmental > Aquatic > Freshwater > Lake | place: Crystal Bog, Wisconsin, USA...
ATTCAATGGCATCCATCAGCGAGAAGTCGCTCATCGTCCAGGGGAAAAGCGTGCCCTCGGCGTAACCCGAGCCACGCAAGAAAAAGGGTGTTGCCGAAAGATCAGTGACCCTTGAGATGCCGAGCTTCCGGTTGACGGATTCGATGCCGGAGATCCAGAGGCGGGCGGCCTCATTGTTTTTCTCCGCTTCCTTCTTGTCGTCGCCCTTCAGATCTTCTTCTTCCGGTTCAGGCTTTTCTCGGTAGCAGTGGTGGGCCTCGTCGTTGATCACCAAAATGTTCTTCATGCCCATCAGGCCGGGCATCACACGTTGGAGCATTTGTCCTTCGGTTTCCAGCGTGTTGAGTCCTTCCCCTCGCCCCTGAAGCAAGGAACGGCCGCCCTTGGACAGATCCATGCGCTCTCGCAATTTGAATGCGTGGTAATTGGTGATGACTATCTTGGCACGTTCGAGGTCGCCCAGCATGTCGCTCGGAACCAGTTCACGGCTTTGATAGTAGCTATCCGGATCGTTGGGGTAAAGCACGCGGAGTCGGTCGCGAATCGTCAGGCCAGGAGCCACAATCAGAAAACCTCGTGTGAACCTCTTGCTGTTGGGTCGTCGCACCGCGTTGATGGTCTGCCAGGCAATCAGCATTGCCATCACGGTGGTCTTGCCTGCGCCGGTGGCTAACTTGAGCGCCAGTCGCATCAAGTCCGGGTTCGCATCGTTATTGGCATTTGCCAGGTGTTCCAGAAACTTGCTCCCCACCTTGCCTATCTTAGGAGCCACCTCAGTCAGCCAGATGACGGTTTCAATCGCTTCGACCTGACAAAAAAACGGACGAATGCTGTTGAACCTGTGATGCCGCCAATGCGTTAGTAGATGAACGGTTTCGGGCGTGACCTGCCAGTCGTTAGGGTTCGTGGATTTTCTCCACTGGTCCACATAATAGCGAAGCTCATTGATGATTGGAGTCGGGTCGTACTGCTGCTCTTGGGTCGAAATGCCTTTGCCTTCGTCAAGAATCAGTTGTTGTTGCTTTTCGGAGTCTTTGCGCTTCCTGGGCTTGGGAATGGGCATGATGTACTTAGCGCTGCGGCGGTTCTCAATGATCTGTTGCGTAGGCTGGCCTTCGTCATCGAGTTCCCAGTGACGTCCGGGACATTCATAGGGGGAGTTGAGGATCGGTTGCTCGAAGAATCGATTATCCATGTTAAGGTTCTCTCCAAATACTCCCGCTGAGACGCAGGCAAAGTTGGACCGTATGTATCACAAGAAATCCTTTAGGAATGAAATGTTTTTAGCGAGTTTCCACTATTCCCAGTGTTAGCCATCTTGTTTGATGCTCCAGCGCCCTTACCAAATGATGAAAAGGGGTCAAGTTGACGATTCCAATGCCATCTTACAGAGACGCCCCTATCGTAGTGTCGTTTTGTGCCGGTTTCACAGGATCAATGCGCAAGTCGCCCCGAATTATACATGAGACGTTGCAGGATAAGGGCAAAACATTTCTTACATTTTTTCTAATGATGAGGAATATTAATCGAATAAGCTATGCCTCCGTCACGTGTCAAGACAATTAGGTGGTGACGAGGACAGTTACAACTCTGTAGGTGACAAATTGGAAGAGATCTAGAAAGCAGAGATAATCATGGCCGATGGGGGAACGGTAAAAAGGTTAGAACTAAAGAAGGATTTCAAACTGGCCCTGAAGTGAGCACTGCAAAGGGTCTTTCCCATAGCCATTTCGCTGGCCATGCTCGCCTCGCGCTGGCCCGCACCCGCTTTCGCAGAGATAGCTGACCAGCACAGGCACAGCCCCAAATTTCTGACTTTGTGACCGGATGATCTCTTCATGACCTTTTTTGTAACAATGATGGCAGACGTTGATTTTCTTGGGCTTGCCCTTGGCCGTTTCTCCATCGACCTCCTCACAATCAAATAGCGGCACCTTCTCCAAACACCGCGAGCACTGGAAAACCTGGGAATAGACCGTGTAGGCCGTGGTCGCCTTGCCTCCGCAGCGGTCGCAGCGCGTCTCGTAAAGCCAGTCGATCTCCGGCTTGACCTTGCGTTTAAGTTCCTCGAACGCCTTTTGGAGTTCGTCCACATCCACCGGGGTGCAATAGTTTTTGGTGATGAACGTCGCCGCGGGGCTCCGGTCAATGGCAATAGCCTTGCGCTCTACCATGAGAGCAGCAAGAGCAGTGCCTCCAGACCCGCAAAACGGATCGAGAATGAGGTCGTGAGGTTCTGAGTAGTGGCGAATGTATTGCCTGATCGCTGAATACGGTTTCTTTGACCAGTAGATATGCAGGTCGTTCAGCGCATCCCGTCTATTGGCTACAGACTGAGTTTTGTCGAACGCGGGCACGTTGTAGTCGTCAGTCTCCGGGTCGTAGGGCCGCTCCTTGATATGCTGCTCCACGAAGGTTCGCAGGTTCGGAATGTTGTTTTGCCAAGTGAAAACAGAACATCGGCCTCTTCCAAGGCGGCACGGGCTTGTTCCATGCGCGATTGTATCAGAACCTGCTGATCGTTATCCTTCATATCCGCATTCCTTCTTCCCGGATAGCCATCGCTAAAAGGGATGCACGGTCGGGTCCATTTTCCCAATTATCGCGGGACACGACGACGGGCACCACCACGATACCGACCTCGAATCCGGTTTCCCATGCATAATCGGACACTATCTTGCGGGATTGACTCGAAACCGGTTCATCAAGGATAACCAGAACATCCATGTCCGAATCAGGTTCGGCATCCCCTCTGGCCCTTGAGCCGAACAAAATCAACTGGTGCAGCTTCACCCTCTCCTGCAACAGTCTTCTAAATTTATTCACTATTTTCAAATCTTTGGCATCCATCGCTTTTCCCCTTCATTTCTGCATGCATCATTCCCTTATCTCCCAGAGATGGTTTTCGGCAATCACGGTGTCGAAAATGAGGGGCGCACATGTCGTTAATTTCCTCCTTTAGGCCAAGGAAAATCGCATGTATAATCAATGCTTTTAAAAAACAGGCGTTTCCCTGTGGATTCGGTGGAGTATTGAATGTCTCCGGCATCCTTCTCCATTAACTCTTCGAACCTGGACCAGTCTTCCTCTTTTATTGCGATTCTTCCCTCCTTAGATTTCGCCGGTTCCAGCCCTTCCGTATCCCCACATTCACAGAATTTCCGCCTAGATAAAAGGACTTATCCCACATACTCGGACACAAACCGAAGATATCCCTGCGAGCCTCCTCGGCCATTCCACTTTTCTACCGACCTGCGTATCTTTCTGAGGCCCGACAGTATATCATCGAGACTTATCGGTTGAACGCGAGGTAATACCAGGCCCTCCGGCTCTTTTTCTCTGCCCATACGCCATTCGCAAACAGCCTTCACACGGTCAAACACTTCTCTCTCTTCAGCCGCCAAGGAGGTTGCTTTGGGGGTATGACCGCGGGACTCAGCCCGATATATCCCTATCAAAGAGTCAAGGGCGTTCATAACAGCATAATCAAGAAGGACGGGACGATCTTGATATACGCTTACGATGGCAAACTCAATGTTTTGCAGAACATCCAGATGGGTTTCCTGAAGTCCCATGTCTTTAGTCCCCTTTCAACTCCTCAGACGGGGCACCTGGTTCAAGTGTGCTCTGAACCCATGCGATGCAGGTTGTTGTCAACTTCTCTGCTCCGCAACTGGCCAAGATCTGATTTGTTCATGCCGGTGACTCTTTCAGTTATATTCACCCTTGTTCGCTCGTCATTTCTTAGGATCCCTTAACGGTGTCCTTCAAGGCCTTGGCTGCTCTGAAGGTAGGGGCTTTTGTGGCAGCGATAGAAATCTTTGCTCCTGTTTTCGGGTTAACCCCTATTCGTGCTTTTCTTTCAACAACCCTGAATGTGCCGAGTTGATCTATCCTTATTTCGGCTTCATCCTTGAGGGTCTGGTTAATCAATCCTATAAAGGCACTGAGAACTCCACCAGCGACCTTGCTGGTAACACCTGCTCTTTGGGCAATCTGAGAGATGATTTCACTCTTGGTCATCGGATTTCCTCTCTAAAACGAATAGACTTTAATACTGTGGATTGAGATTAAGAAGTGGTAGGTTATTCCGTCCCGTCAGGAATAGTCAAGGGGAAAATGGACTGATGAAAATCAAGAATGGCAGCTCATTCGACCGTACTCGCGATTCTGGATTGAAGAGCTTAATGGATTGAATAGAAATCAGCCCTTTCATACGAAACGCCTGAGGCACAAAAGCAGAGAGATTCACGTACAGAACAAATGGAGTGACAATGACCCCCGAGGTTGGAGGGATATTAGTAGCAGGCACTAGTATAGGGATAGGTTTGTGGCTCTATCGGCAAATGAGGAAAGGTTTCCCCAGAGATCTTAACCTCACGATCAAACCATGGTACTCCCAGGTTTATTGGCTAACAATTTGTATTCTTTGTGGCTTCACCGTAATTTGCGTGGCAGCAGTCCTCCTTACGTTCCTCGGCGGCTACGACCAAGGCCTTGTGAAACCCCACCCATAGTAGAGAGCCGGATGAAAATCACGGCCATGTCAAAACATTGTCCTTGAGCCCTTCGCTTGCGCATAATAGCTCTCTTTCGGCAGTAGCAAGCACAGAGGAAATCGTGGAAGCGGGTCTGGAAACCAGTACGGTTTATAAACGTTTTGCAGTAGAAGTCCCATATTACCATCAGGACTACATAGACCCAGTAAGATTTCTGATGAGTATGGCATCAAGCTATGACACGATGTTCACGTACGAGAAGGTCTATGATTTAGATGCGTTCTACTGCAAGTAAATTACAAACCACAAAACGTCTGAGATGTATCTTAGGCCCATCGGAAACATAGCTGCGATTTGATGAAGTAGCTTCCCTTTTTATATTTTGTGGTGGAAGTTCAACCAACGAAGCAGACAGGGCAGGTTTTTTTTGCCAGAGGACAATTGATGAAGGCCAAAATATTATACAGAGTTATTGGGCTCTTGATTGTTGCGTGGGCTGGAGTGGTTCTGGCGCAGTCTGAGAATGAGGCTATCAACCTGGCAAAGGAAGCCAAGACCATCCTTGATAAGGCCAAGTCGAAAGACGATTATCAGCGAGCTGCTCAGAAATATGAAGAAGCCCTGAAAATCAGTGAACGAGTCAAATCAGATAAAATGACAGGTATGTGTTCCTACCAACTCGGTGTAATTCAATCCAGACTTGGACAGTATCAGAAGTCGCTTGAGTATTACGAGCAGTCCCTGGCGATAAGTAAGAAGGTAGGCAATTTAAGCGGTGAGGGGTCAAACCTTAACGACATCGGTGTCGTATACAAGACCCTAGGCCAATACACCAAGGCCCTTGAATACCATGAGCAGTCTCTAGCGATGAACAGGAAGATAGGTAATGTGAAAGGGGAAGGCTGGAATCTTAACAACATCGGTGAGGTCTACATGAACCTAGGCCAATACACGAAGGCCCTTGAATACTATGAGCAGTCCCTTCAAATAAAAAAGAAGATTGGGGACGTAAAAGGCGAGGGAAACACTCTTAACAACATTGGCTCGGTCTACAACAGCCTAGGCCAATACACAAAAGCCCTCGAATATTATGAGCAGTCCCTGGCGATAAGTAGGAAGATAGGTGATGTAAGCGGTGAAAGCTGGAATCTAGGAAGCATGGCCTTTATAGATGCTGCAATGGGCCGCTACGATGAAGCGGAACGCCGGTTGAAAGAATCTATACATATCAAACAGAAGCTGGAAGTTCCGGTCCGAGGTAGCAAAGACCTCCTGGCCAACCTTTATCTTGACTCCGGCGATATCCTGAAAGCAGAACCCCTAATTATAGAGACCAAATATGATTCAACCCTTGGCCGATTGGCCCTCATTAAATCTGATTATCCCTCAGCTCAAAGGTATTACGAAAATGATATGAAAACGGCCGAGAAGACCGGGAATATGGATTCCCTCTTTCAAAGCTACACTGGTCTAGCCAGGGCCTATGAGGGCATGGGGCACTACCAAAAGGCTGAAGAATATTATGAAAAAGCAATGAATCAAGTTGAAGAGATAAGGTCCGGTCTCCTACCCTCAGAACGCAAGAACTTCTTTGAAGTGAAAACAGGAGGCTTTGCTCGTTCCGACCCTGCCAAGGGTTTAGCGAGGGTAAGGATTAAACTCAACCACCCAGAGGCAAGTATCGCTCCCAGCGAACTCACTAAAGCAAGGTCCTTTGCAGACCATTTATCACAAACCAATGCTACTGGCGCCACCAATATCCCGTCAAGTTTATTGGAGAAAGAACAGTCTTATGTCAATCAACTGGCGGCCTTAAAAAAAGAACTAGCGGAGACCGATCCTGAAAAAGCACCAGAAAAAGTCAAGAACCTTTCCAAATCTGTCAAAGAAGCCAAGGACGAACTCAACTCCTTTGTGGATATGCTTTGGAAGGATTATTCGGCTTACGCCGGTGTAAAGTATCCTAGGCCCCCAAGTCTCAAAGACTCAGCTCTGCGACCTGAAGACTGTGCAGTCATTTTCGATGTTTCTAGTCAGGGCGTTGGAGTCATACTCATTCGCGACAAGGCCGTAAGCAAGGCCTATTATCTTGACCTCAAGTTGACAGATCTTGAACGTGATGTAATGAAATTTAGGGAACCCTTTGAGAAATTTCAGTTAGAAGATTACAATTCTGAGCTTGCTAAATCCCTTTACAATAGATTATTACGCCCTGCGCTGGTTGACGTTCCTAAAGGAACGCCCCTTATAATAATACCAGACGGAATACTGGCGATGTTGCCGTTTGAGGCCCTAGTGACAGGTGGGGAAACGACCTGGAGAAAGTCGGCTAATGGGTTAGATTATCCAGAAGGTTTAACGTTCCTGGGCAATGAGCATCCAATAAGCTACTACCAATCTGTTACGGCTTTGACACTTGTCAGGACCATCGGAAACAAGGAGAAGACGAAAGAAAGTCTTCTCGTGGTTGCAGACCCTGTATTTGATATGAAAGATCAACGGGCTCATCAGGCCAGTGAAACAAGATTGTCTCAAAAAGAAAAAGAATACAACATTCAACGTATGACAGCGATGGAGGACAGCGTAGGTTTATTATTTCCGCAACTCCCTGAGACAGGGAAGTTGGCAGACGACCTTGTGAAGATGTATGGAACGAATTGCCTTTCTATCACGGGCCTAAGGGCGGACAAATTGGATTTTCTCTCCAAGATAGCCCCACGGATGGATCAATATGGCAGCGTGGTATTTGCCACCCATGGGGTCATGGGTAATCAGATTCCTGGCATTATGGAACCGTTTCTAGCCCTTACCTTGGTACCTCCCGGTATGGACGGTTTCTTAAAGATGTCTGATATCCTCTCGCTCAAGATGAATTCTGACATTGTTGCTCTCACGGCCTGCCAGACTGGTTTGGGTAAAGAGCTTTCCGGAGAGGGAGCAATGAGCATGGGTCGTGCTTTCCAGTATTCTGGGGCCCGGTCTGTACTGATGAGCCTCTGGTCTGTGGCTGAGATTTCTTCTGTAAAACTTACTGAGAGCTTTTTCCAGCATCGCAAGTCGGGAAAGACCAAGCTTGAATCACTGAAATTTGCAAGGGAAGAAATCCGCAAACAGGGATTTGAACATCCCTTCTTCTGGAGCGCTTTTATACTGGTTGGGGAAGTGAATTGAGATAAGATCAGGGTAACTAATATCGGGCTTTCCCGCAGTTCCAGCATTCTGTAAATTGTCCTTCTACCTCCTCATTGCATTCAATACAAACCCAGGTTCCCTGTGGTTCACTCAGATCCTGGTTAGCAGTTTCGATTATATCTAAGGCACGTTCAACATCCTGCTCTGCCACCCATAATTCAGGGCAGCAATCGATACCACCTATCCCTACGCTGAGGTACTGATTTTTAATGGTGGATCTAATGCCATTAAGCTGCAGGACGTTTTGCAGGTTCTCAACGATTGGAAATACAGGGTTACTGTAGATTCTTTTCATCACTCGTTATCTAATCATTCTTTCGCTCCGCGAAAATTGAGGAGATCCATCATTTCAGTGTTACCCACGATAGAGTCCTTAATCAGTACTGTATCGCCGTCCTGGCCATTAGCGTTTACGTGGCCCATCAGAAACAAAGCTGCGATATGATGAATTAGCTTCCCTTTTTATATTTTGCTGTGGAAGTTCTGCGGATCCTCTTATTCTCACCTATTTTATGGGAAAGTCCATCATCCTCTGATTTATCTCTGATGTCCTTAATCTCATCTATACTCACAGCCTCGACATCCCTCCAACTGAAGATCGTTGGTTTTCGTCCATTTGCTACGGGTATGGCAACGATTCGTTCATTCTACTGCAATAGGGGTTCCAGTAGCAAATCGCAGCTATGGTTCCGTTGGGCCTTAGAGGGTCACTATTGCACCGGCGTTTACAAGTAACCAAGAATATTTTCAGTTAATCGTTCCAGGGGAGGAGAATAAGAAAATCACAGAAGGTTGGATTGTTAAACAGATTAAACAGAAGTCCGGTTCTGTCGTGGATATCTCAGTTAAAATCTCAGTTAAAAATTGACCACTATTTTTAATAGTGTTATAACTTAACGGTCCATCGGTATCATATTGATTAGATCTTGTCTAGCCATATCCATGCACACTGGGGTTTGGATGGATAGGTTGGTATTTGTGGACTAGGAGGGATTGCCAATGTTGTCATCCATCCGCTGGATGTTGGTCCTTTTAGTCATAGTGGTTTTGTCCTTTGGTTTTTCTACTCTGTGTGAGACTCAGGGACTAATGCCAGCATCTCCTTCCTTATCCGGCGGTATAATCAGGCAATCGGATACCGTACCTGTATCAAGTGGTATGATTAGTAACCTTCTTCCCAATATCCCCAATCTGCAGTTCGGGTTTCACTACTTCTTCGGTGATAAGGTTCGTAGTGGACAAGCAAACGCAGACTACGTATTGCCCGTAAGCATCGGCAATGAGGCTGTGCTGTTTGGAGAAGCACATGGTAACTATTGGGATTTTGGTCAGCGACCACCAGGAGGTGCCAGTCATAGAGTGGATTTGTCTCTGGGAGGAGGGTTTCGGAAAATATTGGCGGACCACCTTCTTCTTGGTGTCAATGGATTTTATGACAGTTCTAGGCTTTTCAACCAGTGGTACTCTTCAGGTGGTCTCGGATTAGAAATGGCAGCGAATGTAGGATGCACAGACGCTCTTGATTTGAACGCCAACTGGTATGGAAACCTGTTCGCCTCGAATTCAATTCTCAACGCATTTAGGAACAAAGGCGGTAGTTACGACATAGAAGCCGGATATTCCCATGCGATGTTTGATGAGACCATGGACCTTCGCCTCAAATTTGCTGGATACCAGTTTGATGTAGGCAACGACGGGAATAATGTTTATGGATATAAGACTGGTGCAGACCTGACAACGAGAGATGGTATGTTTACCGTCAGATATGAATACGGCAATGACAGAATTAATGGTCCATGGAACAACATTGGCGGTTTCGTAAATGTAGGATTCCAGATGGAGAACATCATCAAAGGTGAGAGTCCGTTCACCATGCCGGAACCTATATTTAAGAGCCCACGTAACTTGAGAAGGATGCTGACCCAAAAGGTTAGAAGGGACTGGAATCAGCAATATGCTCCTGGGCGGGCGACTCTTGCTTCGGCAGCCGTGGGGGGGGGATGCTCGTTGAGCCGTACGGTAGCAAGCGGGGAATTTCACCCATCCGTCTTTGGCTCGGTATATTTGTTTAATGAAGTAGTCCCAAATGGGGACCTCATTCCGGACCGTTATGTAACCGTTACCTTCCAATACACCGTTGATAGAGATGATGCTAACTGCTTTGTCTACGTTGGCGCTAGTCCTAATACGGGTGATGGTATGGGAGCTGTCGAGCCTCATGTGTCTACATCTGTCTCTTTGACAGCCCCATCTGGAACGGTTTCGGTACAACTATGTCCGGCACAATCAAACTTTACATTTACACTAAACGTTTGTAATCCAGACAGTGTGGCAATTGGTTCGCAATATGGTAGCGGGTCTTTTACCAACATGATAATCTGCTTCAATCAAGCTGATAATGGCTCTTGTCCCGCTCCCTGACATACAGTCGAATACTAGGTCTCCTGGGCTACTCCAAGTTAGGAGATGCCCAAGACCTAAATTGGGTATGGCAACGATTCGTTCGTCCTACTGCAATAGGGGTTCCTGTAGCAAATTGCAGCTATGTTTCCGTTGGGCCTGATACCTCGGCACGAAGTTTTGTGCAATCGACCAATAAGGGGTTCCTGTAGCAATTGGGCGAAAACCAACGATCTTCAGTTGGAAGGGTGTCTAGTCTGATGAAGAGGGCGTAGTTTCATTTCAGTAATGGTTTCAACCAGATCGAAACTGGAATTACTGTAGGGTTTGATATGCTCATAGCGGGCTGGAGAGAGTACTAATTAGGCTCTTTTTCCCTTCGATGATATCCAATACTTCTTCTTTTGTTCCAACAGGAACCCTCACTGGGAACTGCTCGAAAAACGGGTCCATACAAGTCCGAGACGCAGCTTCGAATTGCGCCAACTCTTTTTTTAATGCACGTAATTTTTGCCCATATTCTTTGTTGTCTATATCACCTTTCTTGAATCTTATTTTTAGTTGTCCTTTTTCTTCATGGTATCTATCCCCACCCATCATTTGTGCTGCCATGACGCTAATTCTATCTTTAACGCAGGTCAGCTTTTCTTTAAGGTTCCCCAAATTCTCATCCAAATATTTCCCCGTACTGAAGAGTTCCTCCAATATGCGTTTAGCCTCTCGATCACCATCATCGCCGTCGAAAGAACCAAGGGAGATCAATAAGTAGGGAATAGAACAACCACCTGAAATATTTTGATAAGGTTTTTCAATCCTTATGCCAATATAATGTGAAGACCTATGAGTTATGATGCCCTCTACCTCGGTGCCATCGATAACTGTTTTTACGACTTTATCATTTTTCATTTAATACACCTCTCTAACCAGGTCAAAGATTCTCTCCATCTGGAACTTGAATCAGTTTGCCGGTTTGTTTCCTCATATCATCTCTTCAAATCCAAACATTTCCCTTGAGACCATAACGCCTCTAGAAGATTTGGTGAAAACCAAAGATTTTCTTCCCTGCGACCCTTTCCGGCCGCCTGTTTCAACGAGGATTCCTGCGCGTGTAATTAACCCCCTGTTGCAGTGGAGAGCAGGGCGAATATCACTAACACGAGAACAATTGTTTGCACGTTCATAATGAGACCTGAGATTCGCCTATTCCTCCTGCAAAACCCTCCAGCGTTTCAAACAATTCACCCTGATTAATCGGTTTTGAGACGTAACCGTCCATACCCGCTTGCAGACATTGCTCTCTGTCACCTTTCATGGCGTGTGCTGTCATGGCAACTATGGGCACATGTTTTCCTGAGATCTTTTCGCTCTCTCGAATCATGTGGGTTGCATCGAATCCATCCATCTCCGGCATCTGTACATCCATGAGGATGAGATCAAAATTCCCGGCCTCCCAAAGATCAACCGCCTGCTTTCCCGTTGCGGCAACGACCACATCATGACCCATTTTATTGAGCAGCCTCTCAGCGAACTTTTGATTGACGGGATTGTCTTCAGCAAGAAGTATGTTGAGCTTATGTTTGGACTGTTTCAACGTATGACGAGTTATCAATGCCGGAGTCGCTGTTTGGGTTGTATCAGCACAAAGTGCCCCC
>Ga0208495_1000562_pt1 | contig 11729 bp, 16 predicted proteins | sample CryBogmetaGMA14M_FD_184551 | JGI IMG/M metagenome (GOLD analysis project Ga0208495, IMG submission 184551) | Freshwater microbial communities from Crystal Bog, Wisconsin, USA - MA14M (SPAdes) | ecosystem: Environmental > Aquatic > Freshwater > Lake | place: Crystal Bog, Wisconsin, USA...
GTCCGCTCCCTTGATGACCTAAAAAAGATGATGGAGGAGATAGATTGAAAAAAACAACAACCTATGTGTGTCTTGATTGTGGCGGGAATGAGATAGCCTATCAAAAGGTTCATATCAATAGCAATAAACACCAAATATCCAACAGCTATTCTATCCCAGAAATTATAGGCTACGAATACAAATGCGCCTGTGGAGGAATAATGGCCCCTGTTGTACCATGTGGAACTAAAAGAGGGAAAATAGACATTACAGACGGGATTATGAAGAATGACTGATAGATTCCCCGACCTATTCAAAGACGTAGAATTCGATGCTTCCTATTATCTCGAATACCTGAAAGAGAGAGAAGCATCCCGTGTTCACTTATCCGGCTACTCTGAACGAGGGCCAGTTAACAAAAAAATAGACATCTCATCTCGTGACGAATTTGAACACATATTCGGGAACATATACTACCAGAAATCAGCAGCAGTAGCACTTGCCAATGGCGCACTTGTGTCATTTACCCGCACGGTATCCCCTTCAGCAACCAAAGCCTGTTCCCCTCCCAACGAAATAGGTGGTGCAATGTATGTGTTTGAAGCTATTGACGAGGGAGAATGGGGGAATGACCTTGAGATAAACATATTCCTAAACTCCACATTATACAACTTTGAACTAACTGTAAAATACCTACCGCAGTGGCGCCTAAGTGAGAAGTTTATTGATATGACAGTTAAAAGTGACGACCCTCGAAGTTTCCCTGAATACGTTAACGACAGATCCCGTCTAATTCAAATTAAAGAAGTCACAAATGTAGACCGTAAATATGGACCCTTTACGTTTAAGTTAACAGGAGGTAAAGATTGAAACGCTATACATTAACTTGTCCTTCCTGTGGTAACACAGAGGACTTTCGCAAACAAGTTACAAGCGTTGTGGCGATTACCAAAATCTGCCCTATTGTAGAAGACGGAGAGTCATATTTTGAAGACAGGTCCAATGTAGACGTATATCCCGCCCCAGAAGAAACAGGAGGGATAACCGAAATATACTGCAATAAGTGTGATTTCTTTTTTGATTACGGATCTCCCTGTAATAAAGAAGAATTTCTAATTGAGTTTTTCATGGATTGCGGGTGGTTAAAATAACATGAAACGATATATCCTATTACAAACCCTGATTAGCCTAGCTGTTGGCCTGTCAATAGCCTTTTACGCTTACCCTGTAATAACCAAGGCGTTTGAACCTCCACAACTGCCCTTTGTAGCCAGACTAGACAAGAAGATAGAACCTACCGTTAAACAGGGATCAGGTTGGGACAGCGGTTGGGATACAGATTGGAAACAGGAAGAAACCAGAGGCGGGGTAATTCAACCAACACCAATAGATTGGGACTTGTGGCTTACCCGTGGCGCTAACCTGTCCGCAGTCCTAGTCCTTATCCTCGGACCAATAGGCAGCTATCGCCTGTATCGCAAACAACAGGTGTATGTTGAGATGTTACTACTATTGGCCGGTGAGAAGAAAAATGTGACTACAACAAAATACCCTTCGTTGTCTTGGTAGATCCACTTACCCTGGAAACAAAACAAATATACATGGTCTTTAAAGGATGCACCGATTACAGCGATTACGTCGATGAACTAATAACAGGCTACATTAAGACACTGCCAGAGGTGAAAGAATGACACCACCACTAGATACAATCCTCAAAATATCACACGCTATGGAACTGCTAAACCACCCGTCACTAGATGATAGCGATGAAGTTAATCAAGCCTACAATATCCTGGAAAATATCCTCAACGACCTCTCAGCCCTAACCAGTAACGCCCAAGGAGAAACACAGTGAAACCTGAACATGAATTTACACCTCAACAACTAGCTCTGGCACATACCCTGCCAACATCCCAAATATGGGCTAAAATGCTCCTCATAGCCGCCCTGTTCCGTGCCTCTATAACTCCACTAGATGTCAAAAATAACTCCCAAATAACCATAGACCGACTAATAACCAAAGCTAAAGCTAACATCCAGGAAAACTTCCGCACCCTGCTAACACCAAAAACCATAGCTTATGACTTCTCAAACATAAACACAAACCTGTATCCCAAATATTCAGAACCTATGCTCCTAGCCCTAGAACTACACGTACAATTCACAATGTCCATGATGGTATCCACCTTTTACTTCTACATCCGTCAACAAGATGGCTACCCATTCGCAGATGTCCGGTCATCCTCCCCTATGGCTGACTTCTTCGGAGATACCCTGGCGATAGAGGAAATAGCGTAATGATACCCGTAAACGTACCCGTCCCTCCAAACAACGTGCTAGACCCAAAATATAACGGGTGGATTGCCAGAACTGTCGGCTATGCCCCCTGCACACAACTCTTTCACATTACCCTCTACAACCCCGATGGTCCTTTCGATAGCTTCGGTCCCGTCCAAGGCGTAGCTCAAGAAACATTTGAACTTGATGTGCAATCAATGGAGTCACTATCCAATGCCTTCGATTGGCAAGAATATGAAGACATCCATGAGAAGTTCATCAAAGCAATTAAAAAACTGGCAATAGATAAAGCTATCCCTAAATATAACCTCAAAAACCCATACAAAAAGGTGTAACCAATGTCATTCCTCCAAGAACTAGAATCCTTCCTAAAAGGTTCCTTCTACCTGTGGTTAGGTATAGCCATATTCTACCTACTCATCTTCCTCGTAATCTCCTCAACATGGTAAAAATTATTTTTTATTTCTTCACCTCCCTCCCCCAAAAACAAACTCCCAAAAATAAAGTAAGGGGGGAGGTATAACCCCTAACTAACAAAACACTTGACAGCATGTAAAATATGTGATATTTGAATCTTTAAGCGAAGCGCAGATAACCGGACTCTTTCATCAAAAAAGAGTAAAATCATTTACACCTAAATTTAATTTAACACCTACACCCTATTATATAAACATCCCACTATTCACTTTAAAGAAAAATAGTACACTTCTATTTAAAACTACCAAACCCCAAACATCACCACAACTTTAAATACCCCGTATCTAAAACATACGCGTACATAAGGTAAAAACCACGCCTAAAATTAACTTTACCAACACCCGCTATTAATGCTAACCTAGACGTTACAAACCCCCTGTTAAAATTAAATAGCGAGGCTTACGCTTGAACCAACCATCTATGTTCAATGTTAAGAAAAGGAAAGATCCGGCAGAAATAAAAGAACTGTGCGAACAAATAATGGAACTATACGCCAAAGGCTCATCTGTAAAATCATGCGCTAGAGAATTCAATATCAATAAAAACTCAGTCAAAAGAATTCTAAAACTAAACAACATCCCCATTAGAACTCAAGATAATTATCAACATATAGGAAAACAAATAGACACACGGCTTAAAGAGAAAATTATTTTAGAATATAAATATACCGCCATAACCAGACCAGAACTTAGAATTAAATATGAATATTCTCTGTGGACAGAAAGAAAACTATTAAAGGATGTTAAAAAAGAATTTATTAAACCTAAAATATTCTCAAGCGGGTATTCGGAAATATTAAACCCTGACAACGACAATGGAAAGTTCAGAGTAAAAGAACATCGTATGGTTATGCAACAGAAACTTGGGAGACCTCTTGACCTCGACGAATACGTCCACCACATAAACCTAGATAAATTTGATAACGAACCAGATAACCTAATAGCACTAGACATTAACTCCCACGCTAACGCTCACACCTCCCTTTACCCCATTACCTCAAGCCTTATTAAACTAGACATCATCTCGTTCTCCAATAAAACTAATACCTATTCTGTTAGCCAAGATTGGGTCAACTGGTATCAGGCAGAAGGTCAACACCTCTTTAACGATAGAAATACCCAAATCCTACCTAAGAAAAAACTTCATAATAATATACCATTATTTATGGTTAAGTAAAACATATAACTAGCTAAAAATATTACCAAAACTGGATTTTGATAGAGATAATAGGCTCCGAAATTTAAGCCACCCTCCCCTCCCTTTTGCGATATGGGGGGGCTTGTCTGTTCGGTTGCGCTCCCATGCTGACCAGTTATGGCCGTGCTTATGCGTGAGATAGTCCGGTTATAGCCTAGTCCGGTGCAATTCGGGCGCTAACGCGTGGGTTAACTAGAAAAAGTTACGTCAACATAGTTCAAAAAATTCGGATAAACGGCGCTGGTGCTGATGTTAAGTGCGGTCGCGTCCGCTCGGATTCGGATAATTGAGAAAATGTCTTCTCGTCCTGTCTTCTCAATGGTTCCATCTCCAATGTCATATCAAAAAATCTGGCAGGGTTTATATTACAGGCTGTCCTGGTCTGGTATTGGTGCTGTGTTGGTGTGGTTATCGAAGCCTGAGTGCTATGGTCTAATGATTACAATGGTCTAATGGTTTAATGATTGGCATGTATGGTTGGTTGGTGCGTGATGGTAGGCTGTGATGGTAGGAAATAAAAAACCCGGAGTTGTTGGCTCCGGGTGTGGTGTGTGTTGGTGGGTAGTTTGGTTGGTTAGGTTAACAGTTCGATGTGTCCGTCCGGGTGCAAGGTCTTGATGCTGACAGTGTAAGTGTCTCGTCGGGTCGTTGTTTCACAGGTACCAGATTCGGTTGGTGTAACTTGGGATGATATGGCTATACGTTTGATAACTTGTCCGCGGACAATGTGTCTGTCCTGGCCGGTACCTAGTAGTCCGTTAATGTGTCCAGCGGCAAGTAGTAGTGATAAGTGGCCGAGGTGTAGGGGTAGAGGTGGAGTGGTGGTGGCTGAGGTGTTGATGTTGTTGGGAGTGAAGGGAGCGAGCAGTGCGGCTTGTTTGTCCTGCCATAGTCTATCGAGTTGTTCCGGGTCCGGTCGGTAAGTCTTGAATAGTTTGGCGAGTGAAGCGGTGGGCAAGGTTAGGGGTTCGATGTTAGTTGGGATGAAGTCGGTAAGGGTGAAGGTTACGGGTCCGGGTTGATTAGTGGGCTTTTTATTACCGGTGATTATGATCTGTTTGAACTGGGAGTACTCCGGCTCCGGGAATCTGTATGCTTCAATGTTGGTTAACCTGGTCGTGAGATATTCGGCAAGGTGCGGCGTTAGGATATGTTCGGGTACGATAAATATTAGAAGTCCGCCTGGTGCAAGGTAGGGTAAGCATCTCCGCAGGAAATAGATTTCCTTACGGATAGTCTTTGTCTTCTTGGTTTCCTGGTCCGGGTTGTCCAGTTCGTTATCATAGTGAAAGTCATAAGGTGGGTTAAGGTATAGCATTGAGAATTGTGAGTGACCAATGGTGGTGTCTTCGAGGGAGCTGTTAAGTTGTGTGATGGGAACATCAAGGATGTCTGATTTGTTGAGGAAGCGTTCTTTTTCCGGTTCGATAGTGTAAAGGTGGCGGGAAGGAAGTTGTGCGGTAACATCGGCGAAGGCTTTTCCTGTTCCAGCGCAAGGGTCAAGGGCGGTTATCATGGCGTCGTTTGTTGTTGGTGATAGCCTGGCTGCAAGGTATGTTGTAAGGGTTTCGGGCGTTGGGTAATATCCAAGTTTAGCTTGTCCGGCAAGTCTCATTGTTTCGGCTCCTGATTGTTTAATTGGGGAATGTCCGGGCCGCGTTGTGCGGCTCCGGTCGTTGTGGGTTAGAAGTTTGTCGTTAGTGGTTAATTAAAAGATGGTTAAAATGTGATCTTTCCAGTGGTAATCAAGGAAGTTAAAAGGTTGTCGAGTTTGCTTTCCGGGGCGTGTAAGCGTACCGTGATGAAATCTCCGACGCGAGAAGTAAGGATATCTGACCAGGCGGAGTTTCCGTCGTTGTATTGGGAAGTAAGGGCGTGGGTGATGGTGTCTTTCCATGCAGGAAGTAGCGGCGTGTTTAAGGTGTTAATGTAATTCCAGGCAAGGTCCGATGCTATGGCCTGGGAAGTAACAGGGTCGCGTCCGGGCGTTGGTGCGATGAGGTACACTATTTTGTTGGGGTCTTGGGCGGTTGGAAGAAATGCTTCGTGATAAACTAGGGCGTTTACGGCGTTGTCCGCAAGCTTTGTGATAGTCATGTGGTATTTGCTTTGGGCTTGTCTGGCGGACGCCCACATGCGGCGTCCTTCCGGTCCCTGCGGCCAGTACGCAAGGTCGGTTGTTGGTTTTTCTACAATGGCTGCGGCTATACCGCGGGCGCAAGAATCTGATCCGATGATTGAGATGAAAAGCAAGTTATAGCTGTCATCAATCAGGGCGCTCGCGTGGGCTTCTATGCCGCGGTATCGGATGGGAATTAGCATTGGTTGTTTCTCCTGGCGTTGCGGTTCTTTAGGTATTTAGAAATATACAGGGCTAGGTCGTGGCCTTGTGTTATCCTTAAAACTTCTTGTGATGCGTGGTAATGGTCTGTTGTTGTAATTCTAGTTCCGTGATCTGGACATGATCCTGTAACGATTAAGTCGTCTTCACATGTCCAGACTACGTGTCTTCCGTTTGTTGCAAGGAAGCGTTTCATGTCAGTCTCCGTAATGAATAGGATGTCTAGGCGGTCCGTAAATGTGATTATCTGTCATGGTTTGAAAAATACGGATCACGTCATGCGTGAGATAAAAGTGTTTCCAGCGTGGGTGTCTGTCGTCAAAGTTTTTATCCTGGCAATAGTGAAACAAGTTTCTCAAGGTTTCTGATGTCATGTTCCGGGCCTCCGTGGTGATAAAATATTGATCTGTTGTCCTGGTCCGCGGTGGTTTTCTATGAAGTCTATCGCGTCTTCATAGTCTTTTAAAAAGCTGGCTCCGTTGGTTAACATTACGCAAGGTTTTATACATGCGTCGTGGGTCCGGTGGATTCCATAGGTGTTGATGAGTCCGGGTTTTAGTTCGGTTATCGTTATAATGCGTCCATGTGTTCAAGGTGGTCAATCGTTGTTTCAAGGTGTCTGATGTGATTGTTTAGATAGTCGGCAAGTATCTCTTGTCCGGCATTGCGGAGTCTAATCTGTGCGGCTTTCGTTAGTTCTAAGTCTTCATAAATGTTTGTCGGTTCTTTTGGTTCCATGTTTTCTCCTTGTGGTTATCCAAATAGTGACATTTGATCCTGGCTCCTGGCCGGGGTTGTAAACGTGGTTTGTTTCAGTCCGTTCTTCTCGTTTCTCATACGTACCTGTTTTAGCTGCCGGTAATACTCAAAGTCTTTTATCTGTCCTGTCTTCTCCGCCGGTGTAAAGGCTACATGCTGCGGAGTCGGTACGGGTACGGGTTCAATGGTTAACATGGTGTCAATCATGGCCGGGCCGGTATAGCCTATTGATTCCATAATCTGTCCAGCGTCAAGTTGTGTGCGTTCCGGTGGCGCAAGTCCTTCAATCAGGGCGCGGGCAAGCAATAGGGCGTCGTCTTCGTCCGCAAGTGCATTAAGTCCGTCGGCTGAAAGTTTACCGTCTAATGCTGTGGCTGCGGATAATTTCCGTGCTATCAAGTCAATGGCGCGGGCTTGCATCGTGTCGCTGTAATACAAATAATAGATGTTTACTGGCTGCGTCTGTCCGAGTCTCCATGATCTGCGGGAAGCCTGGCGCAAGGTAAAAATGTTATATCCTGTTTGGAAGAAAACTATTGTTGTGTAATCATACAGGTCTAAACCTGTCTTCACAATTTCGGGGTTACATATCAGAGCGTCAACGTCGTTGTGATCTTTAATCCAGTCTTCTCGAAGTTCGGGCTTTACTGCGGAGCGTAATATCGCTGTTTTCAATCCGTGCGCCTGTAACATCTCCTGAAGTCTAGGCTGTATGTCGCGGCTAGATGTGAATTGGCAATAGATCAGGGTTTTACTGTTGCGGGCTTTCGCCGCGGTCGCGATCTCTACAAGTTCGGCTTCTTTTGGGAAGATTTGGCTAGATGATAGGTTCCGTGGGTTAATAAATCTTCCGTCGTTAAGGTCAATCGCGCTAAGGTCAAATGGTTTATCCGGGTAAGCCAATAGATTAACCAACAATTTTCCAAGTAGTCGTTTGTTCCCGCGTGCAAGGTCTGCGGCTATCGCGGTGCGGAGTTGGTTTTCCAATAACTTGTAAGCGTCATATTGTTCGGCGTTTGGCCTTATTGCAATCGGCGTTTCTGTTAGTAGCGGCAAGTCGGCTCCGAGGTCGTCAAGCTGTAAGAATATTCCACTGCCTAGTAAAAATTCAGTGTAAAGTTTGGGACTGATTCCCGGCTTCTCCGCTGTGGCGCTGGTCTTATTTGATCCTTTACTGCGCTTGTTACTTGAAGATTCTCCGCTGTACTCGCGTGTAACTGTTTCTCTAACTCCGAATTGTTCAATAAACAAGTTCGGGTTGTCATATTTATAGCCGCGTGATTTCATCGGGCGTGGTAATACTCTCCACAATAGATAGTAGAGGTGCGTTGCGTATCCGCCTATTATCGTACCTGTTAGAAGTATCGTTTTTTTACTGCATGTCACTAAGGTGCCAAAAGCGTTGGCCTGTGCGCTGTCCTGGCTCTTAAATTCATGTGCTTCGTCTAGTATCAAGTAGTCAAAGCGTGCGCCTAGTCTTTTGAGGTATTCGGCTAGTGCAAGCTTCCTATTCTTCGTTCCGTCTGCGCTCCAAAGCGGAGCGCCACATCTAATAAGTTTAGGTTCGTTCCCGCGTTCGGGTACGATTTCAACCTTTCTGCCGAGTTCGTCGCGTTCGTACCGGCGCGGCAATGTTTCGTGGTTGCATTTCTTTTTCGATTTACTCAGGGACGCGGCAAGTATCGGCGTTTCAACGCCGCGGCTGTCCGTGGTTTCCAGGTATTCTCCGCAAGTCGGGCAAGCTTCGTATCTGTAAAGCTGTTTTACAAATACTTTTAGTTCTCGGTCGTAAATCTCCGCTCGCGTTATCCTGCCGTTCTTGAATGTCGCGGGCTTCCATAGATAGCCGAGTTTCCCGGTCTCTTTTGATAGGATGTAATACTGGCTCCGATTCTTTATCTTCGGAGCGTTCGCGGCGCTCCTGCAATCTTTCATGCTGCGAAGTATTGTAGCCGAGCTGTTGGGTACCGTCTTCTCTATCTCCGATTTCCATTTACCGACGAGGTGGCCGGGGCATAAGATAATCGTTCTCGTTCCGGGCTTCGGAATAAGGGAGCCAATAAGTGTTTTTCCGGTTCCCATCTCGCCTATAACGAATACCGCGGGTTGTAAATCCAGCGTCCGTCGGGCGGCTTCAATTACTCGGTGCTGTGCTAAGTAAGGTCGCCTGGTCGCGTCTATCTCTGGTGGTAATTCAGAAGCGGGAAGTAATGGCCTGGTGCTAGTCTCTACTTTGGCTATTATCTCGCTCCTGAATTTCTCGATGTAGTCTGTGAGTCTCATAATCTAGGCTCCTAATCTGCAAGCGTGATGGTCGCGTTGTGGGTTACGGCATAATCAATCAAGTTCTCGAATTCGTCGTGGTTTATTGTAACGTCCTTGTCTTCGCTTGGTGTCCATATTAGGCCGCGTGGCGTTGCGTAAATGGTTTCTTTAAGGTGCAAGGTGTAATTGATAACTACGGTCAAGGGCTTTGTTGTAATTTCGTTTAAAAGATTCTGATGTTTCATTGTCAGTGTCCTCCAGTGTGTTTTAATGCGTCCGACGCGGACCGTTCCGCGTTTCGGCTAATCAAGCCATCTTCAGGGGCGCTTGTTAATGAGTCTCCATATTTCGTCTGGCGTCGTTTCTGTTACAGGTCCGCGGCGTCTTAATAAAAACCAATGGCTGTCCGCGTGGTGATTGAATTTTAGGCTATTAAAATATCCTGGTTTCTCTCTCAGGGCGTTAACAGTGTGGGCGTGTGTGCCGCAAGAGTCGGCTAAAACTACAATGTCCTGGTCCGTGTTAAGTGTGAGAAAATAGTCTTTGTCATGTTTAAATATGTCGCTGAGATAATAGTTAACATGCGGTAATACTGCGGGAACGTAACGATTAAAAAACCATTTTTTGTCTACAGTGTACCGGCAAGTTGTCGGTTCGGCGTACATAGATGATTGTAGTGTTCTCATTGTTCTTGGCTCCTATGCTGTCGCTGCGCGGTTAGCTATGGCCTGCATGATATAATTCCGGGCTGCAAATATATCGCTTGGCGTGGGTGTTGGCCTGGTCGTCGTCGCCTGTTGTGTTTCGGCGTTATAGGTTAGGCTGCTGTCGTCGCGGAACGTAAAAGTTATTCCAGCGGGTCCGCTGGTTGTGCGCTTTGCTATGCGCTCAGTTTGGTCGGCTATAAGTGCTAATACTTCAAAGTTGCGGAGTCCGTTGGTTTCAACGGGTACTCTTTTGAATAGTCCGGCAAGTCGTTCTGCTGTTGTCATGTTCGTGGCTCCTATGGTTTGTTGTGCGGAGCCGTGGGCGCTCCGCTTGGTTTGTTTATCTGGTTGTGATGTGTCCGGTCTTAATTAGCCTGGCCGGGACCGTTTTTAATATCGAGCGTTCTCGCTTGGCGGAGTCGTAACATTCCCATCCGCTCTCGTCGCATAGTCTAACTATCCTCAAGGGACCGTTTATTAGGGCGCGGTCAAAGCGGTTTATTTGTTCGGCTTTGTATTCTGTCGATTTCATGCGTTTAATTAGTCGGTCAATGTTAATCATTGTCTTGTTTCCTTCCTGGTCGCCTTCCCGCGTAGTCCGGGGCAATCGGACGCGGTGGCTGTTCGTGGCGTTGGTGGTTACAGGTTAATCAGAATTAACAGGGCGGACGCGGCCGCGATTAGCGCAATCAATTTCGGTTGAAATGATTCTAAGTCGTCGAGTAGTCGTTGGGCTTCGGTGCGGAGTCGGTTTATTCTATCAAGTTCAAGTTTCGTCATTGTCGTGTCCTCCTGGTGTTGTTTGCATCCGACGCGGAGCGTGTCCGCGTTTCGCTTATTAAAAGCTCGTCAGGGATGCTTTTCGTTATCGAGTTATGGGCCGGGCTTCGTGGCTTTTATATATTTGAGCCGCCGGTGACAGAGCGTCATGTCTCATCCTCTGTCAGAATTTATTTAGTTTTCAATGATCTCGTCTAATCCAGTAATAATGCCTTTTAATATAGTAGTCAATAAAAAAGTGACAATGTTCCGTGTAAAGGTCATAAAAAGTGGGCTTTTGAGTGATTATTTTTCAAGGTCTTGGTTGTCATGCGCGGTGGTAATTGGCGGAGCGTGTAATTGCAAGGTTCCGGGCGTTACGCGTTAGTTACGCGGTGCCTCTCCATATATTCTCTATATGTACGCGGTCGTATCCTGGCGGAGTCGGTCCGGTCCGGTCGGTTTCATGGCGCCACGCGGTCGGTCCTGGTCAAGCTGTCAATCTGGCCGAGCTGGTCGCGTGTCCGGTTCCGTTGGTTCAAATTTCTCCGCTGTCCGGTTTCCATCTCCGCGGCGTTTTCGCGGTTCCGGTCAAATCGCGTGGCTTACATTGTGAGATGTTCTTCGCGCGGCGTGTCGATAGTTTTTGGGAGCGTTCCGTTCGTCCTGGTGGCGGAGTCGATGTTGTCCAGTTGGTCAAGTTGTCCGGGTCCGTGATTTCCTGGCGCCTTATGTTCCGTGTCGAGTTGTTGGGATTTCCGCGTGGCCGGGTCGGTTATCCTGGCGCGGGCGCGGTTGGCGGAGTCGGTCCGGGCGCTTACTGGCAAAGTTGCTCTGTGGCGGTTAAATAGCGAAAGTTACGTCGAGCCGATCCGGTCCCTGGCCGGGTTTCGTGGTTCGCTCGGCGGCAGCGGCGGCAAGTAGCTGTTTCGGATTGGGCCTTTTTT
>Ga0208495_1000573_pt1 | contig 11515 bp, 9 predicted proteins | sample CryBogmetaGMA14M_FD_184551 | JGI IMG/M metagenome (GOLD analysis project Ga0208495, IMG submission 184551) | Freshwater microbial communities from Crystal Bog, Wisconsin, USA - MA14M (SPAdes) | ecosystem: Environmental > Aquatic > Freshwater > Lake | place: Crystal Bog, Wisconsin, USA | collected...
CTATCTTCAAGAGCTTTTCAGACAGTACACGACCGCACTTACAGTGGCAAAAAACCTTACTTTGGCCGATGAAGTCAGGCGTGAAACGTATTTCGTTAAGATCTTGCCTTTGTTCCAGCAAATGAAGACTGCTGCTGACGACATCTTGCACATGAATCAACAAAATATGAGCGATGCCAACCAACAGGCAAGACAAACAGCGGCGGCGGCACGGCAGCGGATGGTCATGCTGCTGATGATCGGCGCGGGGGTGGCAATTGGATTCATGTTCTTCACGGGGAGATGGATTCTTCGTCCGATTGCCGGACTCATCGCTTCGGCCAACGAGATTGAATCAGGAAACTTGGATCTTGTAGTTCACACTCATTCCAAGGATGAGATTGGTACGCTTTCTGAAGCATTCAATGCTATGGCCGCAAGCCTAAGAGAATTTCGACGGACCGACCGAGCAAGGCTATTGCGAATTGAGCGTTCTACGGAACAGGCATTCAAATTTCTCCCGGATGCGATCGCCATAGTTGATGCTGACGGGAATATTGAAGTCGCCAGTGCCGTGGCCTTGGATGCCTTCGATTTCAGGCCAAATGAAAAGATAACCAGCTTACCGTTTCAGCGTGTCGTTGATCTTTTTCACGAAGCCGTGCGTACCGGTAGAGTCGCTCAACCCAGCAACGGTCAAACACTCATTCAGCGATTCGTAAAGGGAAAAGAGCGCTATTTCCGCCCCCTAGCGGTTCCTATTCTGGATGTCGAAAGGCAACCGACTGGTGTGATCATCATTCTGTCGGATGTGACTCAGGAACGGCATCAAGACGAGATGAAAAGAGGGGTCATATCAACTGTAGCGCATCAACTCAGGACCCCTCTCACTTCGGTCCGCATGGCATTGCATCTGCTCCTTGAAGAAAAAGTGGGGCCCCTGACTGAAAAACAAGAGGAATTGCTCATTGCAGCAAGGGAAGACAGCGAGCGGCTCTATACAATTCTAGAGCAATTACTTAACATAAGCCGAATCGAATCAGGAAAGGCACAAATAGATCAACGGGTGATTTCCTCTAACGAATTGGTCTTCGAATCCGTAGAGCCGTTTCGTAGAGCCGCTCATGATCGTGGGGTCTCTCTGGAAGTGAATCTACCGGATGACTTGCCCGAGGTAAACGCAGACTCTGCCCTTATTGCACAGGTATTCGCTAATCTCCTCTCCAATGCTCTGAAGTACACCGACCCAGGCGGCAAAGTTTCTATTACGGGAGAAGCCACGGATGAGTCTGTTATTTTCTCCGTGTCGGACACGGGAAGAGGCATACCAAGTCAATATCTCAAGAGGATCCTGGAACAATTCTTTCGTGTACCAGGCCAGGAAACGGAGTCCGGTACGGGATTGGGCCTCGCCATAGTCCAAGAAGTCGTGGATGCCCACGGTGGGGTCGTGAACGTAAAAAGCACTGAAGGTAGAGGAAGCATTTTCAGTTTTTCGCTCAAGAGATCTGATGCTGGATCTCAGGAGGATTCTCATCATGATTGATTTCGCTTATGTTCTTGGTCAAATAGCATTTTTCACTCTGTGCGTATTGTATACCATAGCGTGGGAAAGGATCTGAACCATGGTTGACGTAATCGTAGGTTGCATAGGTGTGGTTCTCATCGTGTATTTGTTCGCGACGGTGTTAAGACCGGAAAGGTTCTAACGAGGTGAATCATCATGGACTATTTTGGATGGATTCAACTGGTTCTGTTCGTGGGGGTCCTGCTAGTGCTCACCAAGCCGATGGGGATGTATCTAGTTCAGGTCATGAATGTTGAGGGGAAGACATACCTGGATCCGGTCATGGGCCCAGTGGAGAGGTTGCTGTATTTCCTTCTGCGAGTGAACCCCAAAAATGAGCAAGACTGGCAACAGTATACGTTTTCCCTGCTTGCTTTCAGTCTTGTAGGAGCCCTGTTTACGTACACAATTCTGCGGCTGCAGAACATTCTGCCGTTGAATCCTCAGGGCTTCGGGCCTCTCAGCGACCACCTTTCCTTTAACACGGCCGTGAGCTTTGTCACCAACACCAACTGGCAAAGTTACAGTGGTGAATCAACCATGTCGTACCTTTCGCAAATGGTAGGCTTGACGTTCCATAACTTTTCCTCTTCAGCTTCAGGCATAGCGGTAGCGGCCGCCCTGGTGCGTGGCATTGCGAGGCACTCTGCAAAAACCATCGGCAATTTCTGGATGGATTTGATTCGTACAAATCTCTATTTGCTGTTGCCGATTTGCCTTGTATATGCCGTGTTTCTGGTTTCACAAGGGATGATCCAAAACTTTAAGCCCTACGAAACAGCTCAACTCGTCGAACCTTACGCCACGCAAGTTCCCAAGAAGGATACCATCGGACGGGAAATCAAGGATGCGCAGGGCGACCTGGTGATGGAGCAGCGGAAGGTTGAAACCCAGACCATCGTGCAAGGGCCAATGGCTTCTCAGGTCTCCATAAAGCTGTTAGGAACCAATGGTGGAGGATATACAAACGCGAATGCTGCCCACCCCTATGAAAACCCCACACCTCTTTCCAACTTTATGCAAATGCTGTCTATTTTCTTGATACCAAGCGGCTTGACCTATTATCTCGGGCGTACAGTGAAAAACCAGCGGCATGGATGGGCCGTATGGAGCGCGATGGCTGCGATCTTTCTGATCGGTGTGCTGGTCTGTTGGTGGGCTGAAGCTGCGGGCAATCCCCGGCTGCACGCTCTGGGAGTGGATACTTTTTTCGGAAATATGGAGGGCAAGGAGGTCCGTTTTGGAATTTTCAATTCCGTCCTTTTCGCTACCGTGACCACTGACGCTTCCTGTGGGGCGGTCAATTCCATGCATGACTCCTTTACACCGTTAGGCGGATTGATTCCTATGCTTAACATGCAGTTGGGCGAGGTAATCTTCGGTGGTGTGGGATCCGGTTTGTATGGGATGCTGGTCTTCGTGGTGCTCGCCGTGTTTCTTGCAGGGCTGATGGTCGGGAGGACACCGGAATACCTTGGGAAAAAGATAGAAGCTTACGACGTCAAGGCAAGTGTTCTGTTTGTCATGATCCCCGTCTTGAGTATCCTCGGCTTCACGGCCTGGGCTGCTGTGAGCGCTTGGGGTTTGGCCGGCTTGCACAACGCCGGGCCTCATGGTTTCAGTGAAATCCTGTATGCATACTCATCTGCTGCAGGTAACAATGGCAGCGCCTTTGCGGGACTCAACGCCAACACTTATTGGTACGATACTACCCTTGGAATAGTTATGCTCTTGGGGCGATTTTTCATGATGGTTCCCGTCCTTGCACTGGCCGGAAACCTTGCCAAAAAGAAACTAGTCCCTGCGACTGGCGGTAGCTTTCCCGTCTCTGGGCCTATGTTCACGGTGCTCTTGGCCGGCACGGTTCTGATTGTGGGGGCTTTGACGTTTTTCCCTGCCCTCTCACTGGGACCTATTGTTGAATACTATCTAATGATCGACTCAAACGCTTTATTTTAAGAGGATAAACCAAGATGGCTGCGAGAATACATTCGACCTTTGACCCTGAAATCTTGGGCCAAGCAGTTTTAGAGTCTTTCAAGAAGCTTCGCCCACGAAGCATGGTAAAAAACCCTGTAATGTTCGTCTGCGAGGTGGGAGCTGCAATAACCACCGTGGGTCTCATTTTCAGACCTCAAGGTGAGACGTTTGGCTTCGCACTGAACATTACAGTTTGGCTTTGGTTTACGGTGTTGTTCGCCAACTTTGCGGAAGCCGTGGCCGAGGGCAGAGGGAAGGCACAGGCCAACGCTTTACGGAAAACCCGCACACAGACAATAGCTCACCGCCTTTTGCAGGACGGCTTGATACAGCAGGATATCGCCGCCGATCACCTGAGGAAGGGTGATGAGGTTGTTGTCTCAGCAGGAGAGATCATACCTGCAGACGGCGAAGTGATCGAGGGGGTTGCTTCTGTTGACGAATCTGCAATCACAGGAGAGTCGGCCCCTGTGATCAGAGAAGCGGGTGGCGACCGGAACTCGGTGACAGGTGGTACAAGGGTTCTATCGGACCACCTTATAATTCGAGTAACCGCTAACCCTGGTGAAAGTTTTCTTGACCACATGATCAGTCTGGTTGAAGGAGCCCAGCGCCAGAAAACCCCTAACGAGATAGCGCTCACGATCCTGCTCGCGGCACTCACCATCATCTTTCTCATGGTGATTCTCACTCTGAAGTTTCTCGGTCTCTATTCGGGGGTATCTTTCTCGATCACAGTATTGGTGGCGTTACTGGTTTGCCTTATCCCTACCACCATCGGTGGCCTCTTGAGCGCTATCGGGATCGCAGGCATTGACCGTCTGGTACAAAAAAATGTGCTCGCGATGAGCGGACGAGCAGCCGAAGCCGCGGGAGATGTGGATGTCCTGCTTCTGGATAAGACCGGCACTATTACTCTGGGCGACCGCCAGGCAAGTGAGTTCATACCGGCTCAGGGAGTGCGGATCGAGGAATTAGCCGATGCCGCCCAACTGGCATCTCTAGCTGATGAGACACCCGAAGGCAGAAGTATCGTGGTTCTAGCCAAGCAGTACGGACTGCGAGCCCGCACGATGTCGGAAATGCCTGCTGCCACATTTATCCCCTTTAAGGCACAAACTCGAATGAGTGGCGTGGACATTGGCCGCAGGCAGATTAGGAAAGGAGCGCCTGACGCTGTAACAAAATTTGTGGGAGATCACTTACCGCCATCGGTTGACGATGCAGTGGCGAGGATTTCCAGCTCGGGCGGAACCGCTCTCGTGGTAGCTGAGAATGACAGAGTGATTGGCGCCATCCATCTAAAGGATATCGTGAAAGGTGGCTTAAAAGAACGCTTTGAGCGTTTTCGCGCCATGGGTATAAAAACCGTCATGATCACTGGTGACAATCGACTGACTGCTGCAGCCATTGCTGAGGAAGCAGGAGTGGACGATTTCTTAGCTGAGGCTAGACCTGAAGATAAGTTGGCGTTGATCCGGAAAGAACAGGCATCAGGCCATCTTGTGGCAATGACCGGCGATGGCACAAATGATGCTCCCGCCCTCGCACAGGCCGATGTGGGCGTAGCCATGAATACGGGAACTCAGGCAGCCAAGGAAGCAGGCAATATGGTGGATTTGGATTCGAATCCCACCAAGCTCATCGAGATTGTGGAAATTGGAAAACAAATGCTCATGACGCGAGGCGCTCTGACGACTTTCAGTATCGCTAACGACGTGGCCAAGTATTTTGCCATAATCCCTGCAATGTTGATGGCTACATTCCCGGTCATCAGTCCGCTAAACGTCATGGGGCTGCATTCTCCCCAGAGCGCAATCTTGAGTGCGGTAATTTTTAATGCGCTCATCATTATCGCTCTCGTGCCCTTGGCATTGCGCGGAGTACGATTTCGGCCCCTGAGCGCCGCAGTGCTCCTGCGTCGCAATCTTCTCATCTATGGACTAGGTGGGCTGGTAGCGCCTTTTGTGGGAATAAAACTCATAGACCTGATCGTTGCCGCTGTGCATCTCGTGTAACAGAGGAGAGTTTGACATGAATAGTCTCATATCCGAGCTTCGCATTTCCTTGGTCGCCACTTTTTCTTTGGCCCTCATCTTGTGTGGCATTTATCCGGTAGTAGTCTGGGGCGTAGCCCAGGTACTGTTCCCTCACAAGGCCAACGGTTCTCTGATAGTACTAGATGGAAAGATCATCGGCTCCGAGCTTCTTGCCCAACACTTCACTGCTCCAAAATACTTTCATCCTCGTCCCTCCTCCGCGGGGGATACAGGCTACGAAGCTAATAATTCAGGTGCCAGCAATCTCGGGCCTATCTCTAAAAAGCTTATAGATTCGGTGAAGGAGCGCGTGGAAACGTATCGTGCAGAAAACACCTTGCCCTCTACAATTCCACTTCCTGCCGATGCGGTGACCGCGTCGGCCAGTGGTCTGGACCCACATATCGGCATAAGGAATGCCATATTACAGGCGGCACGTGTAGCCCGAGAGCGAGGTATCAGTGAAGAGACCGTAACGCAGAGAATCATGGCGCTCACAGAGGGCCGTGACCTTGGAGTCTTCGGAGAAGAACGCGTCAACGTGCTGAAACTCAACCTGGCGCTAGATGGCAAACTTTGAGAGAGAACCTTCAGGTGGAACATAGAGCTGACTCTTTCCTGAGAATGATCCGCCGTGCTCAGCGGGGGCGTTTAAAGATTTACCTCGGGTACGGGGCGGGCGTTGGAAAGACCTATCAGATGCTTATAGAAGGTCACCGACTCAAGGCCGAAGGTATCGACGTGGTGGTTGGGCTGGTGGAAACGCACGGCCGTATTGAGACCGCAAGGCTTATAGAAGGGTTGGATGTGATTTCCCGTCGTCAAGAAGAGTATCGTGGTGTCATTCTCGAAGAGATGGACGTTCACGGTGTCTTGGCCCGTAAACCCGAAGTGGCCCTGATTGACGAACTGGCTCATACCAATGCCCCCGGCAGCAGAAACTCCAAGCGATACCAGGATGTTCAGGATATTTTGGCCGCAGGGATTCACGTGATCACCACATTGAACATACAGCATCTGGAAAGTCTTTACGACACTGTGGAAAAGACGCTTCGTGTAAAGGTTCGAGAGCGTCTACCCGACACTGTGGTCGCCGAAGCGGACGAGATTGTGAATGTGGATGTGAGCCCTGAGGATTTGAGAAAGCGTTTGCTGGAGGGCAAAATTTATCCCGCCGACCGAGTGGGGACGGCACTCTCCAATTTTTTCACGGATTCAAACCTTGAAACGCTCCGGGAACTCACCCTAAGGGAACTTGCGGCACAGATCGATTCAAAGAGGCGTGAACATATAGAGGAAGAAGACCTAGCCACTCCTGATCAGGTCATGGTGTGCCTGAGTTCTCGTGGGCCCAACAGTGAAATGCTTCTCCGGTATGCCTCTCGTCTTGCAGGTAGACTCAATCGGAACTGGTATGCGGTTTACGTTCAGACCTCGTCCGAAGCCCCCACAGTCGTCGACACTCACACCCAGCAACTTCTTTCCAGCACACTGACCCTCGCCAAGCAGCTTGGAGCGATGGTGTTCACTTACAAAGGCGAGGACATTGCGGACACCATATTACATTTTGCAAGAGAATACAGAGTTGGCCAAATCGTGATCGGTAGTCCCAGCCCCATGTCTCTCTGGAAAAGGCTCTTGAGAAAAAAGAGCGTTGTTGAGCGCCTAATACGCAAGTCCAAAGGAATGACGATAGTTGTTCTGGATACTCGCAGGTATGAGAGATCCGTCGAGGTGGGAGAGCCTGAGATTCGAAGAGGCCCTGCGGTAGCGACTTCTGTTGATGGGCCGATTCATCATCCCGCTTTGAGTTCTTTGCTTTCCAGCCACAGAATTCTCGTCTGGGATCAGCCCATTCAAAAGGAAGTTGCACTTCGCGCACTGGTGGAATCAGCTAACGACGGGAGAACAGTCGATCCAAAGATGGTGTTGATCGGGCTCCTCAGACGAGAGCAAGAGTCTTCAACTTTTTTCAACGAGGGGGTTGCTTTTCCACATGCACTTCTCGATGGCATTGCAACCCCAATAATAGCCCTCGGGATAGCCAAACAAGGCGTATCAGATGTGTCAACCGACCAACCTGTGAAACTGGTCTTCCTGATTCTCTGTCCCAAAACGGAACCCGATATTCAAGTTCGTCTCCTGGGCCTCGTGAGTCACGCGGCTCAAAGTAGACATTTGCTCCAGGGTCTGATTTCCTGTGAGAATGGTGAAGAAGCCTTCAAAGCGGTGCGCCGTTGGGAATGCTTGGGAATTCTTCCGGGTCCATAACTCCCTGATCGAACCTCCAATAGTGACGGCTATTCATATCTCAGGGCCTCAATCGGCTCTAAGCGGGACGCTTTGAAGGCAGGATAGAAGCCAAAGAAAACTCCTACTGCGGCCGAGAATAGGAGAGCTATCCCCACGGCAACGGGACTGATTAGGGCAGGCCACCCGCTGGTACGGGAAAATATATATGCCGATCCCATGCCCACTATCGTTCCCAGCAACCCCCCGGAGATTGAGAGAACTACGGCCTCGATCAGGAATTGAGCAAGTATGTCCGCTGACCTTGCGCCCACGGCCATCCGTATCCCGATCTCCCTTGTGCGCTCGGTCACTGAAACCAGCATGATATTCATTATCCCTATGCCGCCGACCAGTAGAGAGATGGCTGCAATTGCTCCGAGTAAAGTGGTCATGATGTTGAGAGTTCTCTCAGCCGTGGCGAGGATTTCCGTCAGGTTACGGACGGTGAAATCCTTCTCCTGATTGCGCCCGATCCGATGTCGTCTGGTCAGGAGTTCATCGATCTGTTTTTCTGCTTCTCTAATGACCGGAACTTCCTTGGCTTGGACAAGGACAGCATTCACCTCATCCTGAAACGGTGTACCGAAAAGTCTGTACTGCGAAGTCTTCAAAGGTACAAATATCGTATCATCTTGATCATCTCCTCGAGGTGACTGGCCTTTCTTATCTAAAACACCAATTATCGTGAACGGAACGTTCTTTATCCGCAGCACCTTTCCCAAAGGATAAGCGTCTCCCATAAGATTTTCCAAAACGGTTGAACCAACGACGGCTACCTTTGCTGCATGCTGTTCCTCGTAGGGCGTAAACATGCGTCCATAGCGGATGTTCCACTCTCGAACCGGAAAGTAATCTCGGGTCGTTCCAGTGACCCTAGTCCTCCAGTTCCGATTTCCGTACACAACCTGGGTTACCTCTCCCCATACGGGGGCGGCAAACTTCACTGCGGGACATTCTTTCGCTATCGCTTCCGCATCGGATGACTTGAGTGTATGAACAGAGCCTGAACCAAGACGAGCCCCACCTTGTGTAGTTGCGCCGGGAACTACCAGAATAAGATTGCTGCCGATTGAACGGATCTGATCTCCGATCATCTCGCGGGCACCAGCGCCAACAGCTACCATTACAATGACAGCACCCACCCCGATCACGATTCCAAGCATTGTGAGCAGAGAGCGCAAAACGTTCACCTTCAGGGCGCCCAAAGCAATTCGTACACCGTCGAATGGATTGATCATTTGTTATTTTACTATGTTAACCAGGAGAAAAAGTGTCGGCCTTATGCAAATACTAATTTCGAGTCTTGCGACCGACCAGGCAACAGATGTTTCCAGACTCACCAGCCGCCTCTTGGGAAAACATTATGTCGAACAGCGGAAAATAAGGCATCAATCCGTGCCTGGGCACAAGATAAGACTCATTGAAACCTGGTTTTACAGACTGGTGACGATAGTTATATGTGGCATAAAAAAGCAGGCCGCCTTCTTTCAATGAGTCCGCAATGTATCGCATCAGCGGCGGAGAAAAAAAATAGAATACTGCTACTACATCGTAGATTCCCTGTGGAAGCGGATAGTAGTCAAGATCTGCCGCCACACAAAATATGCTGCGGCTAAGCCGAATAGCCTCCGTTTTCAGTCGTAGGAGAACCGGAAAACTTATGTCAATGGCGTCAATTTCATATCCGAGTTCAGCAAGGAAAAGAGCGTTTGCCCCTAAGCCGCACGCAAAATCGAGCGCTCTCCCGGAGGTTAGCAAGTCCACGTGGTGAACAAGCAATTCATCCGGAGCAGGGAAGGGTTCCTCTTGGTGGGTGTAGCGGCTGTCCCACTTTTCACGGTCACTCTTCAAGTTCACTCCCCAAAGCCTTTACCTTAGGCATTGAGCAATCTTGCTTTACCCCACCTTGCTACTCATGAATTGGAATTAAGCTCCATCCAGTGTGGAACGCTCCTTTTCGCTAAACCAAGATTCCGGATCTTCAAGATAGAGTTTGACGTCCTGGAGAGCAGCGTAGTGGCTGCGTTCCTCTGCGATCATGCAGGTTATGAAATCTCTCTCGAGATGATCGGTTGATTTTTCAAGCTGTTCCTCATAGAAGTTTACGGCGCCTTGTTCCATCTCTAAACCTATTTTTAGGGCATCAAGATCGCCGCTATCCGATTTCACCTTAGAACCGAGTTTAAGCATTCTATCCCTGACGAGCTTCTGCAGGTCCTCATTTTCAACCTTGTGGGATTTCCACTGAGCAGACCAGGGCTGACCCTTTTGGAGCGACTCGTAAATTAGCTTTACTCGTTTGATATGAATCCCTTCATCTGCCATCAGGTTACGGAACATTTCTTTTCCCAGTTCAGTGCTGCACCTTGAGACAGCATCCTTGTAGAAATCTCTTCCTCTTTCTTCCTTTTCCAAGGCTAGGTTCAGCATTTTATAGGAACTCTCGAACATCTCCGTCATGGTAATCCTCCTCACATTAAAGAACAATGGGCATCACGAATGTGCGTGACGCCAGTTCACGATCGATCATGAACAATCCACTACCCTGGTCTCCAGCCAGCTTCAACTGTTGGACAACACCGTCCGCAGATGCCTCCTCTTCAACCTGTTCGTTGACAAACCACTGAAGAAACGTCGCAGAAGCATGGTCTTTTTGCTCCGTGGTTAGATCAACCAGAGTGTTTATCAAACCTGTTACCTTCTGCTCATGGGTATAGGCATCCTGAAAGGCCTGGATGGGAGAATTCCATTTTGTCGGAGGCCCCTCAATTGCCGACAGAATAACGTTTCCACCCCGATCGTTGATGAAATTATAGAACTTCATCGCATGAACAAGCTCTTCCTGTGCCTGACATCGCATCCAGTTCGCAAAACCGTTCAGATTTACTGACTGAAAATAAGCAGACATCGACAAATAAATGTAGGAAGAATAAATCTCCGCGTTGATTTGCTTGTTAAAGGCATCTTGAATATTGTCGCTGATCATGTGTCTCACCTTCTCCACGAAATAGTAAATTTTGGAACATAAACTGTGCACTGGTTAATGTGTTGGCAAGCCCGCCTAAACACAAGTCTCAAAAGTTTATTCATGCCGGGGTAGTTATTAGACCTACCATGTGCTCAGCACATACGTCAACTCACCTTCGGTACTGAAATTGTTTCTCGGACTGTCACTTGAAAAAAACTTGACAGTAATCCCTATTTTCTGATAACTGATCTAGCTTCGTGAACAAGATGCAGACAACTTGGAGGCTCGTGGGCGATTCCCTTCAGTTGGGCGCATCTATTGCCTTTGCCATATTTATCGGAGCCGGTATCGGATACTGGCTTGACGGTAAATTCGGCACATTTCCATATATGAGTATAGTCTTCTTTTTTTTCGGGGTTGCGGCCGCAGGTCGTAACGTATGGATTGAGGTCCGGAAGCAGTTGCGCGCCGACAAGAACCGGGACCCAACATGAACTTCGGAAAAATCCAGGGAATTTGGTTCCTTTTGTCTGGGATAGTGTACGTTCTTGGCCTGATTGTGTGCATCGTCTTAGCGACTCAGAATTTCACGCTGGGTTTTGGTTCCGGTGGAGCCCTTGTTCTCCTAAACACCTGGGCATCAGCCCGCAAGGTGAAAGGAGTAGAATTTATCAATAGACCACGGGCCAC
>Ga0208495_1000584_pt1 | contig 11380 bp, 8 predicted proteins | sample CryBogmetaGMA14M_FD_184551 | JGI IMG/M metagenome (GOLD analysis project Ga0208495, IMG submission 184551) | Freshwater microbial communities from Crystal Bog, Wisconsin, USA - MA14M (SPAdes) | ecosystem: Environmental > Aquatic > Freshwater > Lake | place: Crystal Bog, Wisconsin, USA | collected...
ATTTGGAAGAGGTCAGCTTACCTTCAAAACCGTCAATCAGCCGATTGAGAATGATGCGCTGACGGTCGTTGAAACGTGCGCCAGTGTGCTTCTCCCAAAAGCGTGCTTTCTTTAGCACGGCCCCTAATGTCGTTTCCGCGCCCTCGAACGCAGCGTCCAGACAACTGAGAAACCATTCCAGCCAAGGCGTGATGTCGAGATCGGCCTTTTGGGTCGCTTCAAGGATATCGTAATACGCACTGCGTTTCTTTCGGATTTGAGCGGACACACTATAGAAGCGTTGCGCTCCCTGTTCCGAACAGGTCAGCGCCTGATCGGTAATCGCGCGGGCAATCCGGCCATTTCCATCGTCAAAAGGATGGATGGTCACGAACCACAAATGTGCCACACCCGCCTTGAGCACCATATCAATTGCGTTCTCGCCGTTATACCATTTGAGAAAAGCCTTCATTTCCCTTTTGATACGCATCGCCGGCGGCACTTGGTAGTGCGTGCGCTCGCGGCCTAGGGGGCCTGAGATCACCTGCATGGGACCAGATTGATCGTTGCGCCATCCGCCGACGGTGATTTTGACCATGCCGCTGCGTCCAGTGGGAAACAAGGCAGATTGCCATGCGAACAGACGCTCTTCGGTCAGGGGGGTGTCATAGTTTTCGGTGGCGTCGAGGATCATTTCGACGACGCCGTCGATGTGACGGTCGGCGGGAGCAGGAGCGCCTATATCCATCCCGAGACGGAGGGCAATCGAGGAGCGCACTAGCTCCCGGTTCAGCGCTTCACCTTCGATCTCGCTCGACTTAACAACCTCCTCGGTAAGGGTTTGGAGGGTGGCCTCGGCACGTAGCTTGAACCCAAGCGCCTCCATTCGCCCGATCAACCGCCCCTGTTTGTGGCGCACGGAGACGAGTGGTTTCGTCAATTCCTTCTCGCTCCAACGGAAGCTGGGCCAGTCTATTAATTCGTAGATATACATTGTTATTCTCCGCATCTTATGCGGATATTATGCCGGCTATTCACCGCAAGGGCAATAACAATCCTTAAAGTTTAAAATTAAATTCTTGTTTTGTCCAACAACATGCCGATAACAATCATCAATTTAGAATTCCCATTTGACGTTCGAGTTAAGCTAAAAAAATTTAGAGTTAATCCAGCCCATTTTCCCAAATGAATTTATACAATTGATATTATTGATTTAGGTATAGAAAAGTGATACTCCCCGCCTCACAGTTTTTCTGGTAATCGCTGTAAGATTGTGATAAAGACTTGGTCGTTGAAACTGTTTTTTAGGTTTTCCCATAACATACGTGGAGTAATCGCGATTCCTTCAACCATAAAAAAACATTCAGAGGTTAACGTGATAAAGAAAGACATCTTTTTATTTTTCTCAATATTTTTCTTATTCGTTCCAACTGTTGCGTTGAGTTCGCCAACAGCCCCGTGTAATGTTGTCGCGTACGCTTCTGGAAATAGCTATCTCCAATCTCCCTCCTTCGCTCAGAACTTACCATTCTACCAAACATCGCTTTCTTTCGGTACATGCGTACCTACCACGGTGACAATTATTGTTGCAAACCCCCCTCAAAACCCTCCTCCCAACAATGCGCCTGTTTACATGAGCCTGTACTTGACGACTGTCTCCCCTGCGGTCACCACATACACATCCCAAGTGTTAATAGCCCAGGGTACTACGGTTATTACTAGCTCTAGTGCTTCTGATTGGTTTCCTCCAACCGCCACAACTTTTACTGGTGTGAGCATCATTAGTCCTTCTACTCCCTGGGTTCCTAGTTCCGTTACCGTAATATGGCAATGAGGGATTTCCAACAATTTAACAGCAAGGGATGTCATCATGTTGAGAAAATGTATGTTTTTATGTGGTTTAATATTCTTCTTATTCATTCCAACTATTGCGTTGACCGCGGCCACAGGCCCGTGTGCCATTGTCGCGTACGCTTCTGGAAATAGCTATCTTCAATCTCCCAGTTTCTCTCAGTATATGGGATTTGCCGGCGGAGCTGTATCTTTTACTAATTGCGCTTCAGCCACCACGGTGACAATTATTGTGGCAAACCCCCCTCAAAATCCACCACCCAACAATGCGCCTGTTTACATTGCACTCGCACCGTCGGCAGGAGGAACTCCTTCCAGCCAAGTCTTATTGGTTCAGGGGAGTCAGACAGTAATCAATGCCGTCAGTGGCAATGGGGATTGGTTTACCGGCTCTACGTGGGCAGGGATAATTATAACCAGTCCTTCTACTCCCTGGGTTCCTGGTTCCGTTACCGTAATATGGCAGAGGCAGACGACACCGTAATATGGCAGAGGCATGGTCGTCTTCCAAGGCAATTTACTGAAAGGAAATGATTATGGTCAGAAAATATATAATTTTACTCGGTCTGATTCTGCTGTTTGCCTCAACTGTTCCTGTGTTTGGTCAGTCTGATACCAATAAAGGCGATAAATCAGGTTCCCAGAACTCGAATTTATCGCAATCAGAGCTTTCATCATCTACGGGAGGGCCATTCTCTGTAACGGCTTACGCAAGCTTTAAAGGGTTCCTAGGGGACTGTGTAAAAGACACGGCATGTTCGACCTCGGCATCCATCACTTGGTACGGCTCAGTGCCCTCAGGAAATGCGGCGACCACCCTTACCGTAATATTTTCAAGTACCGCCCCAGGTCCGTTGCAGCTTTATATCGGTACCTCCAAACCTGTTCAATCCTCCTCACTTTGGGTAACAGTTGATAATTCAAACCCAGTATATGCTGCGGGATTGTTTCCGCCCCCTGCCGCAGGTCAAAGTGTATATTTGCAGTCGTATGGATATTGGTCACCACCATCTGATACTGCGTATCCGTGGCTGCAATGGGCCCCCACATCTGTTACTCTCGTTTATCAATAAACCTAAGTTCTTATGAACTACCAATAATCTCGCTCCCTCAATACCAGGATTCGTCTGTGAATCATTAGGATTTTTGGTGCTAAAGTGGAAACGGTCGCCTAGTCAAGTATTTGTTTTTATTATAGTGAACGTTGATTTCGCTGACTCTTAATCCGTAGATATACATTGTTATTCTCCGCATCTTATGCGGATATTATGCCGGCTATTCACCGCAAGGGCAATAACAATCCTTAAAGTTTAAGGTTAAATTCTCATTTTGTCCAACAACATGCCGATAACTATCATCATTTTAGAATTCCCATTTGACGTTCGAGCGCGTTGAAGTTGAACTAGCTTTGGCCTTCGCGCCCGAGCCACCCATACAATGGTTAATCTCGTTAAACCAAATATACTGATTATATCAAATAACTATAATAACTAAATAATTATTGTTTTAATATAAATGTTCTTCACCTTATAATAATTGAGTTTTATTAATTTTATTCGAATAAATATCATGTTGACGTTAAGCATGGTATGTTGTATAGAGACATCATGTATTTACCTAAAATACCTCGGTGTTTCGTGTACATCAGTGGGATTGTCAAAGGTCCTGCTTTGATTTGGCGATCATGGATAAGGAGTGAAGTATGGGATCGCCAGACAGGCGCATGAAGTTTGCGCTTATGACATGGATAGTCGTATTATGCGCCTTTTCAAATTGTTACATGGCGCGGGCCCAATGGCAAGGGCCGCGGTCCGGCGTCGGTCCTCCAATTTCAAGTGAGATAATAGGGGAATCAGACACCATACCCATTACAAGCGGTATGTTAAGTAATTTCATGCCGAACATTCCGAATCTTCAGTTTGGGTATCAGTATTTTTTTGGTAACGGGGCTGGGAGCGGGCAGTTCAATGCCGACTATCTTCTACCTGTGAATATTGGCCAAGATGCCGTCGTTTTCGGCGAAGCCCATTGCAACTACTGGGTTTATGGTGAAAGACCCGCCGAAGCGCCCAGCAGTGGTGTTGATTTTTCAGTCGGAGGTGGTTATCGCAGGATTACATCAGACAATCTATTGGCTGGCATAAATGGATTTTATGACACCGCAAAGGGTTATAACAAATGGTATTCATCCGGATCGGTTGGGCTTGAAATGGCGGCTAACGTAGGAATTGCAGACGCGATAGATTTCAACGCCAACTGGTATTATGGAAACCTCTATTCATCAACGGAAATCATTCATGAGTTCAGGAAGATAGGCAACAATTACGATGTCTCTGCTGGATACTCGCTCGCACTGTTTAATTCTGCGCTCGATCTTCGCATAAAAGCCTCTGTTTACAAGTTTGATGTAGGGAACAATGTCTACGGTTATATGACCGGAGCTGACCTCACCACGAGAAATGGCATGTTCATGTTCAGGTATGAACATGGCAACGACAAGATAAATAGCTCGTGGAACAATTTCGGGTTTTTTTTGAATGTTGGCTTTCTGATCGGGAACTATTTCAGTGGTGACAATCCGTTCACAATGCCCGACCCTGTGTTCAGCAACGGACAGCGTAACCTGAGAAGGATGCTTTCAAGTCCGGTAAAAAGAGCAGCGACTCCGGTTCCCCCCACTCCCCAGCCTACCCCGCCGGGCACTTGTTGCACGGCATTCGCTAATGGCAATATCAATGTTCCAATGAGTATTGCGGTGCAACCATGGTACTTGGAATTTGATACCCCATTATCTTTTCAATTCTGCAATGGAGCCACCACTGCGACGGTCACTGTTGCAAACCCCCCCGCTGCTAATCCTGTCCTAATTTCGCTCTCCAACAGGAGCACGGGTATCTCCACGAACCAGTTGTGGCTATCAATGGGTACACAGACCATTTCTCAGACCGATTTTCCCGACTGGTTTACAGGTGGACCGTGGACAGAAATCAAGATTAACAATGTGGTGTACAATCCCTGGATCCCGGTTTCTATTACCATAACGTATCAGTAATACAAAGAAGAGTGCGCTCAGTGTTTTTTTCACTATACTCAAAATTCATTTCGTTGACTCCGGAAGGCTGTGGTAAGAGTCTCCCCGTCACCGACGTTCCTTTTTCGTGTTTTCTTAAAACTTCTATGGCAGAAACACCGATTGTTTTCAACAGATATCCCTGTAATAGCAAACTATTAACTCAAGAATGGCAATACTATTGCAAAGTGTCAAAGATCAATGAACAATCGGAGGTAATATCTTGAGAAAAGGTCTAGTTTTGTGTGGTTTAATGGTTTTTTTAATGGTTCCAAGTCTTGCGGGCACAGCCCAACTCTTCCCATGTACTATAATCGTATACGCTAATGCCAACACCTATATTCAATCACCCACCTTCTCCCAATGGATAGCATTCGACACCCAATTAAATTTTAATACAAATCCCTGCAAATCAACTACTTCTGCGACAATCATTGTTGGTAACCCCCCTCAAAACCCAGCCCCCACAGCTCCTGTCTACATGGCGCTCGCCGATTCGTCCACTAACTACTGCGCACAGCAATTGCTATTGATGGTGGGGACTACGACAATCACCAAATCTGATTTTCCGGCTTGGTTTGCAGATGGGTGGAATGGAGTGGTATTTTTCAGCGCTACTCCCTGGGTGCCTGCTTCTGTTACCATAATATATCAGTAAAGGAATTCCACAAATCGAACAATCTAAGGTTATCATGCTAAATAAATTTCAGTTACCCTGGTTTTGTTTCTGTTATTTGTCCAGATTCTTCGCGTATTTGGTCAATCCGACGCTAACGTTGGCAATACGCAACCAGGAGCAGTAGCGTCTGAAACGGGCTCCCCAAATTCGAATTTACTTCAATCTGAGCTTTCCTCTGCGGCGCTCACGCCGAACCTTTTCGTTGATTCTGCAGGCAACTGGGCCCCTTTTATTGTGGATGTATATACTCCCGTCTTTGCCAACCAAACGCACGCACCTATAAGCTGGCAAGGCGCATGGCCGGCCAATTGGACACCAACCACATGCACTTGGATACTCTCAAGCGTTCCCCCAGGTCCACCCACACCAATTTCAATGTCTACAGCAATGGTGGTTGATTCACTAACAGGTGTTGTGCCTAATGTTTCGCCTTACAAAAATTGGTTTCCAGCAGGAGGTCCGGTGAGTACCCTAACATCTGTGATTTTGACAGCTACGGGTGCTTGGTATACAGACACCAGTAATGCCTCAAATGTTAAAGCCGGTGAATACCCAACGCTGCAATGGTCCCCCGCCACTGTCACGCTCATTTATCAGTAATCCGTTGCCAACACGCCGTTGGCGGGACGCGAACAGATTACCGGAAGTGTACCGCACAATTGATAGCCCCAGAGAACAGCGCCTGATCGGCCCTAGTTTTGCAATATCTCATCCGTATTTGCCCCCCCTTATCGTCAGGAAGGCGGCATAATTGCTCTGTTTAAAGCCGGATTCTCAAAAACCGAGGCCGTGCTCTGATTCGACTGGTTTAGACTTTCAATACCAGAAAGAGCAAGTAGAATGGCTGTGGTTTGATTCGCCCAAGTTTAAGAAATGATGGCCGAAACGCTGGCACTATCTCAGCGTGCCCATCTGTCGTTCGAGTTCAGCCACATTGATGGTGTGATTTAAAACTGCAGTGAAGTAGTTTGATTTGGACAGATCAAGGTTCGCTATTGCGTCCATGACATTCAGGTACGTGGACAATTGCTGGTTGTACATTGCCCTTGTTCTGTCGTACTGATCTTTGCGCCATTTGATTTCAGTCCTGAACTCCTCGATATTCGCTTCGCTCTGCTTTACCTGCAGATACGCCGCGTGAACCTGTTGCATGATCTGTTGGACAAGATATTCCTTGTTTACGACACTTTGAGAATGGGCATTTCTTTTCTGATGCACCGTTTCACGGGTTCTAAACGTATCGAATGACAATGTAAGGATCCCCTGAATAGACCACTCATTTGTTCCCTCAGGGTCAAACACATTCCAGTCATCGTTCATTCTTTGCCCCTGTAACTGCAAATTGACCCCGGGTAAAAATGCGGCCTGGGCGATTTTGACCTGGGATATGGCCTGATCAACCGAAATGTTGGCTTTTTTTACTTCAGTCCTATTAGAAACCGCTATCAGGTAAATTTCAGGTATTGAATACGGCGAAGGTTTGTAAGCAACTCTATCATCGACTTTGAAATGAGTGCCCTGGGGGAAGACCAGCAAAAAATTCAACTGCGCTAGAGCAGTTTCAAAATCGGCAACGACTTTGCTTTTTCTCGCTTTTGCCTTTGCAAGATTGCCCTCAGCGGCGGCAACATCGACCTTTAATGCCTCTCCATGTTTTTGAAGGGCATTGGCTCTCTTTTTGAACGCTGCGAATTCCCGTATGGATTCATCAGCTACCTCCAATAATTTCTTGTTTAAGACAACATGATAAAACGCCTGGATGACCGAATTTGTGAGGTCTCTACGCATAGTCTCCATGTCCACCCCTGAAGCGATCGCGTCCATCACTGAGTACTGGTAGGAATTACTCAGACGCCCACCACTGTATATAGGATGGGTCAAGGTCGCTGTCAGGGTCATGGCCTTGTACGGATCTATCCTGTAGGGGTACTCGGGTTGTAATGTTATCCCCACCGACTGGGTATTGCCGACGGCGGTACTGCCCCTGATCATCCAGCGACTAGCGTGTTTTCCAGCGAGGTATCCAATACTTCCCGGCTGCCAGTACCGATTGACTACCGGCTTGTATTCCACGTTAAGCTGCGCAATCATATCAGAGTACGTCGCCCATTTGGCGTTTTGCTTTTGAGCGATAGTTAGTGCTTGACTGCCTAGGCTGAGGTTTCTGGTTATTGCTAGCTGGATCGCGTCATGAACAGTCATTTTTGTGTTAGCGCGATTAGCCATATCGATGTTAGGGGGTTGCGTGGTCGGAGTTGTGAAAGCCTCCGACATGTGTATCCAGTTTCCTGGTAATATCGTGAATATGACCAGAATCAAGGCTAACATACATGTGGTCCCAGCAAACCCCATAAGAACAAACCTTTTTCCATTTACCGAGGACAACAGAAAACTCGGACGCCCCCAGGTAAAATAAACTAATATATTACCTATTATCACCACGTTGCTGTCACTCCACAGTTAATTGTACTAAACAGGGCGCCACAAAAAAACGATTACTTGCTTGAAAGGCCTATTTAAAGTCACCGCCATCACCCATGGCTCCTTATAGTTCATAAAAATCATATTAGTCAAGTGTTTATGTAATTTTCTTAATGTAATAAGTTGTGTACAAAGGACTGGAATAATACTAAATTATATTGCACAGTGGAATTAACTCATTGATACAACTACAATTATTGTATAATAAATTTGGCTTTCGGCTTAAATTGCAGCCTCCTGTTTTAGAGTCGAGAGATAAGCAGACACAATGAAGTAGAAAGAATTAGGTAGGGTCAGAAGGCAAAGGATCACTGATTCCGTTGTACTTTTGAGAATAGGTCATATCGTGGTTCAAGTGAGCTGACGCTTGGCAAGATCGCTGAACAAACCTTCTTTGGACATGAGCGTGTCATATGTCCCCATTTCGGTTATTTCGCCTTCCATGATTACACAAATTAAGTCTGCATGCCTAATCGTGCTTAGGCGATGGGCTATAACTATACGGGTCGCTTTAAGGTTATCCAGGCTGTGGCTTACCCACGCTTGACTCTGGTTGTCCAAAGCGCTCGTGGCTTCGTCGAAGAATAGAAAAGCCGGGCGTCTCACTATGGCTCGCGCGACCAGCAACCGTTGTCGCTGTCCACCGGAAATGCCATCCCCTCCCTCGCCAATGACAGTTTGCATCCCCATCGGCATGGCGTTGATGTCCTCATCCAGGTGCACCATGCGAGCCGCCTCCCACGCGTCGTCCATGGTTAAAAGACTCGAGCCGACGATATTCTCGAATATGCTTCCCGCAAAAAGGGTTCCGTTCTGAAGAACCACTCCGATTTGACGCCTCACAGCCTGGACGTCGAGTTGGCTCAAGTCCTGTCGGTCGTACAGAATAGCTCCTGACTCAGGTGGCTCAAATCCCAAGAGGAGCCTGAGCAGAGTCGATTTACCCGAACCGGAAGGCCCTACAAATGCTACGAATTGTCGAGGTCGTATTTCCAGAGAAATTTTCTTGATAATCAGGGGACTATCGGGACTGTAACGGAAAGATATCTCTACAAGCTCTACGGAGCCCCGCAATTCACCGGGACCAGCGCATCCGGGTCTAACTTCAGGCAAGGTCTCCAGAATCGGTTTAGTTCGCTCGTACAGCGGCTGAACCGACATCATGGGATACAGCGAGGTAAGTGTTGCGTGCGCAGAAGAAAGCACCGTTGTAAAAGCACTGACAAAAGCCAGAAACTCACCCGATGTCATGCTGTGGAGGGCCCGGTCTCCGCTCCAGAAGACCCATGCGAACATCACTAGTATTCCCAGCAGTGAAAGAGACCTCGCAACAACGCCGAGAACGTTTCCGGCAAACCCGGACTTGAACGCCAGTTCCTTCTGTTTGGAAAAACTGGTGGCCCAAATGTTGAACGCCCTTCTTTCGGCCGCATTAACCCGCAGCTTGGCGATGCCGATGATTACCTGGAGGTTAAACGCCTGAATCTTCCCAATCAGATCATACAAAGGACGTTGGTATTGAAATTGGAAAGCGAAACACACAAAGGGAATGATCAATGATACGAGCATTACCACTATGGCAACAATAGCCAACTCCAGGCTGTAGAAAAAAAGCAGTCCAACTTGAAAGACAGAGAAAAACATTGATATGACAGTTGTAACAGCGGCCCCAGAGATCACCTGGCGCATCTGGTCAATACCGAGAGACCGGTTGGCGAGATCTCCCGCCGCGTACTTTCTGAAAAAGGCCACCGGAAGGTCCAGAAGCCTGTCCCAGACCGCCGACTGAATTGCCCAACTGGTCTTCCCTTCAATCCGCAGTTGCGCTATAGCTTGCACAAGCTGAAAGAGGGTCATGCAAATGGCCGCTACTATGAATCCGACCACGAGTGTGAGCAGTTGACTTCGGTCTTCGCTCGGAATGATATCGTCCAAGAGAATGCCGGTAGCAATGGGTGTGATGAGTGAGAGGATGCCCACAAGCGCCGCCATTCCGAAAGTTCTCCAGAGATCGGCCTTGCACCCTCTCATGCCGAACCTGATCAAATCCCACGGTCTAATAGGCTTATCAGGAAATGGAATGTGAAACGAGTAACCCATCGGTCCAATTTCAGCAGCTACCTTGGCGGTCACCCTGATTTGTGTTTCCTGCTGAGGGTCCCGGAGCATGTAGACTCCCGGCTTAATGTCCAAAAGAGCTACCGGTCTGCCATCTTGGACCATGAAACCCAACAGGGGGCCGTGATCCTCCTGCCACCATTTACCTCTTAGGAGGACTTCACGGAATCGAACCTGTGATGCCTGCGAGATTCTTCGTAAAGGGTCGATCTTTTCTGTCCCACTTTTCGAACCTTGACGCATAGTGACGCCAAGCTTTGCTCCGACCAGTTGACAAGCGTCAAAAAGGGGATCGCCCTTCAGTTCTACAGATACCTTCTTTTTTTTGACGATCACATCACTCAGACTATCAAGCGCTGATCGGAAGAGCCTCCTTTGATCCTCTTCTTCTCGAATGAGCATGCTGGACTGAGTGGCGAGCTTCTCCTTTTGCTGTAGACTAATCACGCTGCTCAAAAGGGAGTGGAAAACTTTCAAGGCTGTCCATGGCGCCTCGTTGTGGGCAAAGAGATCCGAAGATGCCTCAGCGTTAATCTGAGCGTGGCCAGACGCTACGAGCCATGTACTCGGACAAATTGGAATGATCCAGCCTGGGGTTATCTCCAACATGTCACTGTAGCCCATGAATTTCGTGTTGCCCTGGATTTGAGTCACCCATACCAGTCCCTTGTTGACTCCCATGACGGCGCAATCGTCAAACTCCAACGATTGTCCCGGTTCAATCTCCACGAAAGACATCGGAGGAGGGCCCCGAAAAGAAAGCTCAGCAGAAAGGTCTTCAACCCAATTCTCAATGAGTTCCACTAACACCTTTGGAGATTCGGCGCTTAGACCAGGCTCCCGAAGCTGTTCCCATGTCAGTTCGATCAGTTCCGTCTCAGGACCGGATACGGCAATGAATGCCATGTCTTCCTGCGTTGATTCAGGAGAGAATCCTAATAACAGATGACCGGCCTGAACACGGGCCACGTGCAATCTACGGCCGATTGGATCGGAATCCTGAATCCGTGTAGCAAAGATATCTACCTGGCCGGAAGACACCAGCCGGACTACTTTCTCATCATTCAGAAGTATGGGACGATTGCCTCCCCGTTTGATTTTTCGACCCACGGCGGCAAAGTTTTTAAGAATTTCCCGCATATCTCCGGTTGCCTCGCCGGGCAGCCCGTCAACGGGGGATGATAGGTTCTCGACCATCTACG
>Ga0208495_1000585_pt1 | contig 11374 bp, 9 predicted proteins | sample CryBogmetaGMA14M_FD_184551 | JGI IMG/M metagenome (GOLD analysis project Ga0208495, IMG submission 184551) | Freshwater microbial communities from Crystal Bog, Wisconsin, USA - MA14M (SPAdes) | ecosystem: Environmental > Aquatic > Freshwater > Lake | place: Crystal Bog, Wisconsin, USA | collected...
AACAGGAAGAGAGACTCGAAAAAAAATCAGATTTTGCTTGGGGGATTTTTTTGGCTTATTGACAGGGGCAGGCTAATGGGTGACAGGGGCAGGCTAATGGGTGACCCCAATTTTCCGGAATAGCATTTGCTCGCTGCCAGCCGTTTGTACTTGCGTGAACTTGAGGACTGTATTGCCTCGCGACAGGATTTTGCTTTTGAAACGACGCTCTCTGGACGAAGTTATTTCAAGCTGGTAGAACGCTTACAAGCAGCAGAATGGCGGGTGGAGTTAATCTATCTGGCGTTGCCCGCACCATTCTACATCAAGATTTCTTTACCCTATTTCAACGGGAGACTCACATGAGCGAATACACAAATTCACCCTTAAGCCCGGACACACAAGCCATGCTGGATTGCCTGCGTCAGGCCGTCAGCAAAACGCTGGAACGTAAGCGCCGCCTTGGACAGTATTCAGTGCAGTGGTCAGGCAAGACTCCATTCGCCGTAGGTGAAGATGCCCCGGAATCTTTGCAATTACCTCAACAATCTGATCATTATTGAAACGCTAGCACGTAGGGTGTATAAGCGAAGCGCCATACACCGAATTGGAATTGCTCAAGTCATGTTGGGCAACAGCTTTATCGTTACCCAACATTTTCAACGGATAAAAGTATAATATTGATACATTGCTCAGCACCATTAATATATTCCGTTGTTGAAATGTCGGGCACTAAAGTATTTGCCCGACTTACCCGGCTCGACATTTTACGCGAATGTATCGGGTTACGGCTATCGCCTGACCCGACCTAAGACGGGATACTAATTCATCGGTACATTGTTAAAATATTTTATAGGCGGTACTGTTTGTTTTTCTAAAACAATGGATGGTTGATTGTTATAGGATGAATTTTTAAGACTTAATCTTACCGCGCTATCATTTGGATGAATTTCTGCAGGTGCTCTAATATCGCCTTCGGATAAATAAGTAAAAAACATCGGCAATAAAGCAAAGATCGCCAAAAGAAACGCCAAGCAACCGAGGCCCATCAACAATACTTTAAATGGGTTTTCCGCGGTCTCTAATGTATCGTCTAAAGTGTTTGAAATTTCGTCTGCTTTATTGATATCGGTTGGAATTGACATGATACTCACCTTCTAAATAGGATTAACACATCACATAAATGTAACCCTATATTTTAGAAAATCAATTTTTTTTAAGCCAAAGCGGGACAGAGCTTGCCCCCGTCCCGACGGTTGTGCTGGTTCCGAATATCGTTACATAAAATGGCCATCCATGTAAGCCGGGACAAAAGCTGCAAGGCTTAACTTTAAACTGTCCCGGCTTAAGTTGATAGTCTTCTTATTTAACCCTATTTCTTTAAAAACCACCCAGCTCCCCCCATCGTTTGAAGTTACGTAACTATTCAGTCCCCCTCTTTGAAAAAGAGGGGTTAGGGGGGATTTTATTAGATAAATTCCCCTCGCTCCCCCTTTTTCAAAGGGGGAGGTGAATACTTACGAAGCTCCCCATCCGTCTAATAATTGTATGTTGATTCATAATTCACTATCATACCAGCCTAAATAGCCTACTTTGTTGCTCAATAATATTTGGAGATAAGATGAAATTAATAACAGCTATCATTAAACCGTTCAAAATGGATGATGTGAGAGAAGCGTTATCTGATATAGGCGTTGCCGGCGTTACGGCAACGGAAGTAAAAGGTTTTGGTCGTCAGAAAGGTCATACCGAGCTTTATCGGGGCGCTGAATATGTGGTCGATTTTTTGCCAAAAGTTAAGCTGGAAATTGCTGTTGCTGATGATATGGTAGAAAAAGCGGTTAGCACCATCGTTAAAGCGGCCAATACCGGAAAAATTGGTGATGGCAAGATATTTGTTTCTAATTTGGAAGAAGTGGTTCGTATTAGAACGGGCGAAACCGGCGAAGATGCTATCTAGGAGGCTGTCCGAGAATAGAAAACCTACTGCGGAAAAGCCATTTTGGCCAGATTTTCCGCTCATTTTCGTTAAATAGAATAACTATTCGCCTCAAATGATCAAAAAATCTGTCTCAAAATGGCTTCCCCTCGCTACGGTTCCTATTCTCGGACAGCCTCCTAGGACGATGACTGTTTTGATAACTAAAAGGCTGACTTTAGGCTTGCTTTTACTTCCACAACTGGCTTTAGCGGAGCCGTTAAATCAAGCCAATACGGCTTGGGTTTTAACGTCTACCGCGCTGGTTTTGTTTATGACTATTCCCGGCCTGTCATTATTTTATGCAGGATTGGTCAGAAGCAAAAACGTATTATCTGTGTTAATGCAGTGCTTTGCCATTACCTGCATGGTTTCCATTCTTTGGCTTGCAGGTGTCTACAGTTTTATTTATTCGGATGGCGGCGAGTTGCAACAATTTATCGGCGGCGCCTCCAAAGTTTTTCTGCCGGATATCAGCACGGCTGCAATGACGGGCGATATTCCGGAAACAGTTTATTTTATGTTTCAAATGACTTTTGCCATTATTACTCCGGCCTTAATTGTGGGTGCTTTTGCCGAGCGGATGAAATTTTCGGCTATGCTGTGGTTTAGTGGGTTATGGTTGATTATTGTTTATTTACCTGTCTGTCACTGGATATGGGGCGGTGGTTGGCTGGCTGATTTGGGCGTGATGGATTTTGCCGGCGGCATTGTTATTCATGTTAATGCCGGTATTGCCGCGTTGGTCGCGGCCTTGGTTTTGGGTAAAAGAAAGGGTTTTCCAACCACTGCCATGCCGCCTCATAATATGACTATGGTCGTCACGGGGGCAGGTATGTTGTGGGTTGGCTGGTTTGGTTTTAATGCAGGCAGTGCTTTAACAGCAGATGGGCGGGCTGGAATGGCGATGTTGGTGACTCATATTGGTGCCGCTTCCGGAGCTTTAACCTGGATGTTTATTGAATGGAAGCGTTTTGGCAAACCCAGTGTGTTGGGTATCGTTACCGGTATGGTGGCGGGCTTGGGTACAATTACTCCGGCATCCGGTTTTGTCGGGCCTGCGGGTGCCTTGGTGATTGGCGTTACTGCGGGTTTTGTGTGTTTTTATGCCACCCAATATGTAAAGCGTAAGTTAAAGATAGATGATTCTTTGGACGTCTTTCCGGTTCATGGCATAGGTGGCATTGCCGGTTCATTATTGACCGGTGTTTTTGCCGCCGGCAGCTTGGGTGGACTGGGATTACCTGAAGGCGTTTCTATTATGGATCAAGTCAGTATTCAGGCGGTTGGCGTTGTTGTTACGGCTTCCTGGAGTGCCTTGTTTAGTTTTTTAATTCTGAAAATGCTGGATAAATGGATAGGTCTGCGGGTAACTCCCGATGAAGAGGTGCAAGGACTTGATACCGTTTTGCATGAGGAAACCGGCTATCTTGATTTATAAGTCTTGATAACCGGTTTGTTCAGGAGAAAAAAGGCGGCTTTCGAAGTCGCCTTTTTTGTTTAACACGTGATAATAGGTAACACCAACACCAATTAAAATACGGGGGCCTTATGGAAACTCTAAACAGATTATCTAAAATTAAAAAGCCGTTTATTATAGTAGGCAGTATTTTAATGGTGTATGTAGTGACCAGTGTTTACATTGTGCCGACACTATTAAAGTCAAAAATACCTGAAATTATCCAGCAAGAAACAGGACGAAAGGCATTAATTTCAGAAATACAGGTTCAACCTTTTCCACTTTCCATCAGGTTACAGGGGTTTGAGGTTCAGGAGAATAACGGTCAGCCATTTGTAGCGTTTGATAATTTTTATATTAAATTGGGGTTGCTTCGATCAATAAAACAGTTGGCGCTGGTTTTTGATGAGGTTTCACTCAGCAAGCCTTATGTTCATATCGCCAGACAAAAAAACGGAACCTTTAACTTTCAGGATCTGTTTAAAGACAAAGCGGATGATAATAAACAGCAAGGGCAACCATTCCCTGTCAATATCGTAAAATTAACCTTAACAGAAGGCAATCTGGTTTGGGAAGATGCCCGTTTTGACACGCCGGTCATAGAGGATATCAATCCAATAAATCTCGCTATTGAAAACTTGACTACCCGGACTGATAAGCCCGCTATTTTGGGCTTGTCCCTGGCGTTGAAGTCAGGAGGGTTTTTGGACTGGAAGGGCACCGTCAATCTAAAAACAGGTTCTTCAGAAGGGCATATCAAATTTGACCAGGTAACGCTGGAAACTATTATGGCGCTGGCTTTACCTGATAACAGGCTCTTTAATGTAAAAGGTTATGAATTACTCGATGCCGATTATAGCGCCAGTTATACTAAAAAGGGCTTACAGTTTACTGTTAATAAAGGGTCGTTTGAAATACATGATTTTGAATTTTTAGACAAAAACCAGAATAAGACCCTGATAAAAATGCCGGTTTTCTCTGTGCAAGGGATTGATTTTAATTTTGAGAAACACGCCCTTTTGATTGCGTCCGTTTCAGCAAACGATGCTGATTTTCAGGTCGGGTTAAATGCACAAGGTGTCATCAACTACGCCGCCTTATTCCCCGCTGCCAAAACCGTTGCCAATAATCCCCCTAACGCCGCAGCCAACCCGGTTGAACCTAGCGAAGCGCCGTGGACAGTCAAGGTCAACGCACTGGCATTAACTAATTTTGGGGTGGTATTTGAAGACCAGACCTTAAAAAAGCCGGTGGTTATGAACTTTAAACCGATCAATGTAAAGTTGACTGATTATAGTAGTGATGCGGGTGCCGTTATGCCTTATGAGCTAAGTGCAGGAGTAAATAAAACCGGTTTGATTAAATTGGTCGGCGATGCTGTTATGCAGCCTTTTTCTGCAAATAGTGCCATTGATGCCAGCGGTATTGCCTTGGAAAATTTTGATCCCTACGTTGGCAAGTTTGCGCGACTGGATATTATTAACGGAAAGTTGGCGGTTGATGGCAATGTGGTTGTCGCTATTCCTGATAAAAATCAGCTGGATGTCAAGTTTAAAGGCAATTCTGCGATAACAGGATTATTAATTCGGGATCAACTGCTTAAAGATAAAGCCCCCAAAAAAGATTTGGCTAAAGTCCCTGTTTTTGCGGTACATGGTATTGATTTTAATTTGGCCAACCAGGAACTGGTACTAAACTCTATTTCGGCAAATAATGCCGAATTGCAGGCATGGTTGAATCCCGACGGTGTCATTAATTACCAGACCTTATTTACGCTCTCTCAATCTGACAAAATAAGTATCGATAAAACCATAGCAAGTACCGTCAAGCCTAAAACAGCCACCTGGAAAATCAAAGTCAATGACATGGCTTTAACCAATCTGGGTCTAAATTTTGAAGATCAGACGCTGAAAAAACCTGTCACCATCAATTTTAAACCCATCACGTTTAAGTTGAAAAATTACAGTAATAAAAACGGCGCAAAGTTGCCGGTTGAATTAAGTGTTGGCATCAATAAAGCCGGTGTGATCGCACTTAAAGGCAATGCGGTTATCGCCCCATTTTCTGCCCTGCTAAACCTTGATGCCAAAGGGGTTGAGCTTGAACAATTTCAACCTTATTTTGATAAACTGGTTCGCTTGGATGTCGTGGACGGAGATTTTCATATTGATGGTAAAGTATCTGTTGCTACAACAGACCAAGACAAGCTGGATATTAAATTCAAGGGCAATACCGGCATCAGTCGTTTATTAACGCGTGATCAAACGCTTCTTACCGACTTGGTAAAATGGGAAGACCTGGATTTAAAAGACCTGGATATTGATGTGTTGGCAAATCGTTATACTGCCGCCGCATTGGTTATTGATAAACCTTATGCCAGGGTAACTATCAAAAAAGACAAGACCGTTAATTTTAGTGATATGGTTATCAGTGATAAAAGCAAGCCTCAGCCACTCGCTAAAACACACGCTGATAAACAAACGGATAGTAACAAACCCTCTTTTAAATTAGGTAAAATTCAGATAACCGATGGCTCTTCTGATTTTTCTGATTTGTCCTTAATTATGCCCTTTGCCGCGCAAATTAAAAATCTGGATGGGGGGGCAAGCGGTATTTCCTCTGCTAAAAACTCAATCATAACAGTTGTTTTAAAGGGTAATGCCTACGATTTGGCTCCGGTCGATATCAAGGGAGAGATGAGTCCTTATTTGGGTAGCAGTCAGGTAGAAATGAACTTTAACGGGCTGCCTATGCCGCTGGTATCACCTTATATGGTGCAATTTGCAGGCTATAAAGTTGAAAATGGCAAGATGACGCTGGGCTTAAAGTATACTATCGTCAACAGTCAATTAACGGCGACCAATAATATATTGATTGATCAGTTCGAGTTGGGGGATAAAGTTGAAAATCCGAAGGCGGTTTCTTTGCCTCTTAAACTGGCTGTCGCATTACTGAAAGATTCGAGTGGTAGAATAAAAATAGAGGTTCCCGTTACCGGCAGTTTGGATGATCCGCAGTTTAGTGTGGGCGCTATTGTTACCGATGCGCTGATTAATGTACTTAAAAAAGTGGTCACCTCGCCTTTTCGGGCATTGGGTTCACTGTTGGGCAGTGAAAAAGACATGAGCCTGATTAGCTTTCCTGCCGGGTATTCGGCGTTGAGTCCGCAACAACAAGAAAAACTGGACGCGTTGTCCAAGGCGCTAAAAGAGCGGCCGATTTTAAAGCTGGATATCAAAGGCGCTTCTTTTCAGGAACAGGATTGGCCGATTATTAGAGAAGACGCTTTATATGAACAACTTAAAATTCGACGTGCCGCCGAGATTAATAAAGACGCCGTTAAAAAAATACGTGCGCAATATGTCCTGCTTTCTGCTGGTGAGTACAAACGTTTATTAGCCGAAATGTTTATGGAAAAATTTCCGCTGTTGGCTGAAAAATCTTTTTTAGGAACGCCAAAATTGATGAATCCCGAAGCGGGTGATTTTTATGAGGTCGCTAAACAGAAGCTTTTTACCATCATTAAACCGGAACAGGATCGGCTTATGGTGTTGGCCTCTGCCAGAGCACAAATTATTGCCAATTATGTCGTTCAGAAGGGCGGTGTGCCAAGCGAAAGAGTCTATATTTTGGCTGCCGTAGTTGACCCTAAAAGGGATAATAAAGAAATTGTCAGTACTTTGTCGCTGAATGCCGGTGATTAAAAAATCATCAATATAACCCTTACCCGCATCAATGCAGACCTTTTGATTGATGAAGCCCTTAATCAGTGGATACAATAATGACTTATCAGTCTTTGCTAACAACGTTACAGGAAAGGAACAAGCTTTCAGCGTCGGAATTAAAAAAAGTCAAGCAGGTTAAAAAAACCTCGGTAGCAGAAAGTTTGCCACTGTTACTGGTTAAACTGGGCTTGTGTTCAGAGCTTGATGTAGCGGATGCCTTTGTTGAATCGGGTCATTTTGAGAAAGTGACCTCCGGTCAGTACCCGCTGGAGATGCAACTGCCCGGAACGGTGTCCTTGCGTTTTTTAAAGAACTATCATGTCATTGGCTTAAGTCATACTGACAATGACATTACAGTTGCCATGATGGATCCGGAGGATCAGTCCAATATTGACGCACTTAGATTGGCGACCGGAAAATCGGTTATTCCTAAAGTGGGGTTGTTGTCCGAAATTGATGCGGCGCTGGATGTTCAGTATGGTGAAGACCGGTCAAAAATGGATAAACTGCTTGACGATTTGGCTATTGATGATTTGGGCGAAGAAGATTTAGAACATTTAAAAGATTTAGCCAGCGAGGCACCGGTCATCAAAATGGTTAATTTGATTATGCAGCGGGCGATTGAGACCAAGGCCTCAGACATACATATTGAGCCCTTTGAGCAAACCTTAAAAGTCAGGCTGCGTGTGGACGGGGTTTTGCAGGAAATTGATGCCCCCAATGTAAAGTCAACGGCGGCCGTAATTTCGCGTATCAAAATTATGGCCAAACTGAATATTGCCGAACGGCGCTTGCCCCAGGATGGTCGAATCAAGGTGCAAATGCTGGGTAAAGAACTGGATTTACGGGTATCGAGCATACCGACCATGTACGGTGAAAGTGTGGTTATCCGCTTGCTGGATAAGGAAAATACGGTGCTGGATTTTGCCGGGTTGGGTTTTGCCGGACGACATTTACAGCAATTTATCGATGTGTTATCGCAGCCACATGGCATTATTCTCATTACCGGTCCGACCGGTAGTGGTAAATCAACCACGATGTATGCCGCATTAAAGCAACTTAATACGCCTGAACGAAAAATAATTACGGTTGAAGATCCCGTAGAATATCAGATGGAAGGCGTTAATCAGATTCAGGCAAAGCCGCAAATAGGCTTAACCTTCGCGTCAGCATTGCGTTCCATTGTTCGGCAAGACCCTGATGTTATTATGATTGGTGAAATGCGAGACCTTGAAACCGCAAGAATCGCCGTGCAATCAGCCCTTACCGGGCATTTGGTGTTATCAACCCTGCATACCAATGACGCGGCGGGTGGTATCACGCGTTTGCTGGATATGGGGCTTGAAGAGTATTTGCTCACCTCTACCGTCAATGGCATTTTGGCGCAACGGCTGGTTAGAAAATTATGTCCGGTCTGTAAAGTAGGTGCTATCGCCGACCCCGAAATTGTTAAAGAGCTGCGCTTGCGACGTTTTGCACCCGAGGGTGATATTATTTTATATAAACCCGTCGGTTGTTCGGCCTGTGCGGGCATGGGGTATCGTGGACGACTGGCCATTATTGAATTTTTGCCAATGACCGATCCGGTACGTAAATTAATTATGGCGCACGAAGAAGCCGGTGCCATTCAAAAACTCGCGGTTGCTGAAGGCATGCAAACGCTTTATGAAAATGGTCTGGTAAAGGCGATACAAGGAATTACTACATTGGAAGAAGTTATGCGGGTTACAACGGAAGCTTAAGATGCCTTTATTTACTTATAAAGCAATTAATAACCTGGGCGAAACGGAAGAAGGCATTAGAGACGCCGTTGACGAACAACATTTGATTGCAGTCTTACAGTCGGAAGGTTGTATCCCGATTCGTGTTGCACCTGCCAATAGCCGATCATTTCTGGGTTTGGGCAGGGGCGGCAAACAATCCAAATTGTCGCAGAAAGATATTGCCTTATTAACCGGAGAGCTGGCAACTTTACTGGAATCCGGTTTGCCGTTGGATAAATCCTTACTCGTGTTGATAGATTTGACTGAAGATAACGAACGCTTAAGTAAAATAATCGCCAGAGTATTGGAAAAAGTTAAGGGTGGCGCTTCACTGGCTGATTCGCTGGAACAGCAGTCCGGTGTTTTTACCAAATTTTATTTAAACATGATTCGTGCCGGTGAAGCCGGTGGCGGTCTGGATGAGGTCTTGAAGCGGTTGTCTGATTATCTGGAACGTTCTCAGGAGTTAAAAGACACGGTCAGTACTGCGTTAATTTATCCGGCTATATTATTGGTCATGTCGCTGGCCTCTTTATTTGTGATGCTGACTTTTGTGGTGCCGCAATTTACCGAAATGTTTGAAAGTGCCGGTAAAGCCCTGCCTGTCTCAACCCAGATTGTGGTGGGCTTGGCAAACTGGTTACAAAGCTATTGGTGGGCATTGCTGGGGGGTATTGTTTTTATGTCCAGTTATATGAAATTTCAGTTGGCCGATCCGATAAAAAAGAAGGTGTGGGATGGTCGTTTTCTGAAATTACCGTTGGCAGGTAATATTATCACCAACAAAGAAACCGCCAATATCAGTCGTACCCTTGGAACTTTACTGGGTAACGGGGTTTCAATATTGTCGGCCATGATTATTGTACGCGAAACCGTCGATAATCTGGTTATGGCGGCCGCTATTGCGGATGCTGAAGAGCAGTTAAAACAAGGTAAACATTTATCGGATGCGTTGTTGGAAAAGCGCATATTCCCTAAAATGGCGATGCAAATGATTAAAATGGGCGAAGAAACGGGACGCCTGGAAGAAATGCTGCTACGCGTGGCAACTATTTATGACAAACAACTCAGAGTGGCTATTCAACGAATGCTGGCTTTTCTTGAGCCGGTATTGATAATTAGCTTGGGATTGATGATTGCAGGTATCATCGTCTCGATTTTATTGGCTATCTTGAGTGTTAATGACTTGGCAACTTAACGGAAATAATAACGATGAAACAGATTAAAAATTATTCACAAACAGGTTTTACCTTACTTGAGTTACTGGTGGTGCTGGGTATTATTGCCATGCTGGCGGGAATTGTCGGCCCGCAAGTCATGAAGCACATGGGCGAATCCAAAACCAAAGCGGCAAGAGTACAAATTGAAGATTTGGCGGCTACCCTGGATATGTATAAACTGGATTTGGGTACTTATCCAACGACTGAAGAAGGCCTAAAGGCATTAGTTGAATCGCCCGATAGTGCAAAGCGCTGGAATGGGCCTTACTTGCGTAAGTCAAAAATACCACTGGATCCTTGGCAACAAGAATACCGCTATGTATCGCCCGGCGAACATGGAAAATTTGACTTGTTTACCTTGGGTGCCGATCTTAAAGAAGGCGGTGAAGGCGAAGATCAGGATATTGTTAGTTGGCAATAATAATGCTACAGGTTCAAGGTTCAAGGTTTAAGGTGACGAGGCCAAGGCATTTGTGCCCTGTGCCGGTTGCCTTGCGCCTGAATAAAGGCTTTACCCTGCTTGAACTGATCGTTGTATTGTTTATTGTCGTATTGGGATTTTCCGCCATTGGTATTAATATTTCTTCAGGGGGCGATTCAGCCGGGCTTAAAGTAGCTGCCAGAGATATTGTTTCTGCCCTGCGTTATGCAAGGGGACAGGCTTTAATGTCTCATCAAGAAACGACCCTTAGCCTTGATCTTGCCAATAACAGTTACACAGTGAGCGGCCGTGGCAAAATTTATGCTATCCCCAAGGCCGTTAAAGTCACCTTGGTCACTGCGCAAAGCGAGCTTAAAGGTGATGAAGGCTTGGGTAACATTCGTTTTTTTGCCGATGGCTCGTCAACAGGCGGCAGAATTACTCTGACGCGAGGCGCAGTTGGCTGGCAAATCGATATAAACTGGTTGACCGGTCAAATTGAGTTAAATGATACCCACGCAATTAACTAAACAGAAAGGATTTTCTTTGCTGGAAATCCTGATCGCATTTTCCATTCTCGCGCTGTCATTGGGTATCTTGTTAAAGATATTTTCTGGCGGAGTCAATACGGCTGTCGTTGCAGAGGACTATACGGCAGCGGTTCAAATTGCTGAAAGCTTAATGGCTAAAACAGGCGTGGAATCACCCTTGCAGGAAGGTCAGGATTCAGGTACGGAAAATGAAAAATATAATTGGCAGGTTGATGTTGGCCCGTATGTCTTTAATCCCGATAATGTTGATGACACGACGACAACGGCAGTGCTTTTTA
>Ga0208495_1000589_pt1 | contig 11316 bp, 2 predicted proteins | sample CryBogmetaGMA14M_FD_184551 | JGI IMG/M metagenome (GOLD analysis project Ga0208495, IMG submission 184551) | Freshwater microbial communities from Crystal Bog, Wisconsin, USA - MA14M (SPAdes) | ecosystem: Environmental > Aquatic > Freshwater > Lake | place: Crystal Bog, Wisconsin, USA | collected...
AACCACCGTTCTTCCCAAGAGCGTAATTTTATGGGCATTGACCTCGACCGGGACAATTGTTCCGTCTTTTCTCCGGTGTCCGGTCTCAAACGTCGCATGCCCGACAGTTCTCAATTCTTCTAAAATTGTATCAACAGGACGGCTGTGATATTGTGTGGCAAAATCGAGCGGACCATGCTGCAGCATCTCATCCCGCGAGTACTGCAGCATCTGGCAGGCAACGTCATTTACATCGATGAACTTCCCGGGATGTCCATCTTCGCCGATTTCATGCAGGTGAATGGCATCATTTGCTTTGTTGAAGATCTCACGGAATTTCTCTTCACGTTCCCGAATCGCTTTTCCAGCCTGTTTCAGTTCCGTGACGTCCTGGTTAATCCCTGACATACGCAGGGCAATACCCTTTTTGTCCCGTTCGATTGCTCGTCCGATTGTTTGCACCCAGACCCATGTCCCGTCCGCCTTCTTCATGCGATAGGTCATGTCAAGAACCGGTGTCTTGCCAGTGACATGAGCCTGTGACATGTCCTGCACAGAGGAAACATCATCGGGATGTATCTGACCCAGCCACCAATCCGCCTTGGTGGTTGTCTCTTCTCCGGCATAGCCAAGCATCTCATTCCAGCGGACGTTGTGGGTGATCGTACCTTTGGAACGATCGAGATCCCAGGTGCCGAGGTGAGCGCCTTGTATTGCAAAGTTCAGCCGGTCCCGGCTCTCCCGCAATTCCTTTTCAGTTCGCTTACGGTCGGTGATGTCCTGGTTGATCCCGCTCATCCGGAGGGGTTTCCCGTCAGCGCTGCGGCTCACTACCCTGCCGATTGTATGGATCCAGAGCCATCGCCCGTCCCGGTGCCGGATGCGGTACACAATATCGAGCACCGGCGTTTTTCCGTTCTGGTGATCTGAGCTCGCTGTATCGATCACAGGCAGGTCATCGGGATGGAGAGACTTCCGCCACCATTCAATGGGTTGGGTGGTATCTTCCGTACCATAACCCAGCATATCATTCCAGTACCGGTTATGGGAGATGGTGCGGTTCGTGAAATTGATATCCCAAAGTCCGAGATGCGCACCTTCTATTGCGAACGCCAGTTGGTCTGTGCTGTCCCGGTGCGCCAGCTCGGCAATTTTCCTCTTGGTGATATCAAGCGAAAAGATCATCACACCTTTCACTTGCCCGAGGGAATCTGTTATACGGGTATGCGCTGATAGGAACCACCGATCACCTTCAGGCAGGGGAACATGGTCTTCAAATTCCAGCCGTGTGCCGGTGGCAGCAGCCTGCCGGATCCGTTCGAGATAACCGACAGCTGCTTCCGGACCGAACATATCAGCCATGGTTTTTCCACTGAAATCTTTGGGAACACTACCGAGATTGGCAGCCCCATAACGGTTTATCATGAGAAGATGTCCGTCAGTAGTCCACAGGGTGCTGCTGATACCGGCAAACTCAAGCACGAGCCGGTGCATATCCTCGCTCTCCCGCAGTGCCTCCTCCACCCGCTTGTGCTCGGTGATGTCCCAGACGATGCCATTGATCCGTTCCGGATTCCCTTCGGCGTCTCTCACCACTCTGCCACGGGCGGTGATGTAGTGGATGCTCCCATCAGACCAGATGGCACGGTATGAGGGCTCATAGAGCATATCGTGTTCAATGGTGCGGGCGAGTGCCTCCTTCAGTTTCTCGCGGTCATCGGGATGGACAACTGCAAAGAACTCTTCCGCAGATCCCGTGAATGTTGCCGGGTCGATCCCTAAAAGATGACATGTCTGTGCATCAAAATAGCGCGTATTCTTTATGATGTCCCAGTACCAGACACCCATTTCCGCTGACCGAAGTGCCAGATCAAGACGCGCTTGGTTCTCACGGAGCGCCCCCTCAACCTGCCTGCGATCGGTGATGTCCTCCATGTGAACCATGATTAGATCCGGGGGGACGTAGGTAGCAATGGTATTGACGAGCCTTCCGGGAAGGAAATGCTCAGATATGAGTTCCTTTGAAAGCCCTCTCCGTTCAGAAAAAGCCTGCCTGATGTCGAATATGATTTCCGGCCGTGTCGCGTACATCTCAGACGCGGTTTTTCCGATGAAGTCATATGCTCGCCCGCTGGTGATGGCTTTTGCCGCATTGTTGCAATCGACAAGGATAAAATCGCCCTCCCGGTGCTTCCACGTGAAAATGGCAAGCGGATTGTTCCGGTATTGTTCACGGAACCTCTCCTCGCTCTCTACGAGCGCCTTCTCTACCTGCTTGCGGTCGGTGATGTCACGCCACGTACCCTCAATCCCAAGCACGTTTTTGGCATCATCGAAATAGAGGTAGCTGCTCGTCGCAACCGAAAGCGGCGTCCCGTCCTTTTTCTTCAGGGTGACTTCATAATCAGAGACAGAACCTTTCCGGTATACCTCGTCAAGGAATCTCTTGCGTTTGTCCGGGTCAGCATAGAACGATTCAGCGATATTTTTGCCAAGGCACAGAGAAAGATTATCATACCCAAGATATTTTGCCCATGAACTGCTCGCAAGGATAAGATTCCCCTGATTGTCGCTCCGGTAGTATACATCATTCATGTGCTCAAGCAGATTGACATATTCGTCACGGGCTTTTCGGAATCCCTGCTCAGCCTGTTTACGCGTGGTGATCTCCCGGATGGATTCGATTCCACCCGTAAGATTCCCGGCTGCGTCGTAGAGAGGGGATGCAGTAAACCAGAGGTGTGCTCCCCTGCCGTCATTAAAATGGGGGATGAATATTTCGGCAACGAACTTATCCCCATCTCTCGTGATGCCCGGGTATTTTTCCGCCACCGTCTCATCGTAACCGAGAACCAGATCGATGAGGAGCGGTCGGCGTTCCCGGTAAAACGGAATGGAGTACTCGTAGTTCCCTTTATTGAGAATCTTACTCTTTTTTACTCCCGTCATCACTTCCATGGCATGGTTCCAGGCGATTACCACACCTTCTCTATTGATGGCAAATGTTGCATCAGGTAAGAATTCAATAATCTCTGCCGTCCTCTTCTGTGAATCGGAGAGTGCTACTGCCGCTCGCCTGCTTTCAACTGCTTTTTTGATCTTATGCGTCAGTTCGGTGAACTGGGCTTGGGGTTCACCACCTTTCTGGAGGTAGAAGTCCGCCCCGCTGTTCAGGGCTTCGATCACCACCTCTTCCCGCCCTTTTCCGGTAAAGATAATAAACGGCGTTTTGTCTCCCCGCGCCCGGACAGCTTTTAAGAACTCGATGCCATCCATATCCGGCATCTGGTAGTCTGAGATGATTACGTCAACCGGGTGATCCTTGAGGAGGGAGAGGGCTTTCTGCGCTGAAGTGAGGGTGTTAACGGTAAACTCCCCTTTCTTTTCTAAAAAGACTTTACCGAGGTCGAGGAGGATCTGTTCATCGTCAACATAGAGGATGTGTGTTTTTCCTGATGTCATTTTTGCACCCTGTTTACCCGCCACATCCCCTTCGGCACCGTAATCTCAAACCGTGCTCCTCTACCCGGCATACCGTTCTCGGTGATCGTCATGCCGGTGATTGAAAGGATCTCGCGTGAGAGGAATAGACCAAGACCGGTATGTTTACCAAACCCTTTCTGGAAAAGTTTTTTCTTGTCCTCATCCGTAATACCCACGCCGTCATCCTCGTAGACGATCTCAAGGCTCGTGTCAGATTCCTGAGATGAGACTCGGATGGTCTTCATCTGGTCGCCCCCGTAGCGGAGTGCGTTGTCGATCAGGTTGTAGAACACTTTCTCGAAGAGTGGATCTGCATACACTTCAGGATCAGCGGGATCAGGCTCGACATGGATCCCCCGCATCTGCAGCCTGTCAACCGCGGCTTTTATACTTGCATTCACGTTCTGCCATGCGGGCGCAGCAACACCCAGATTCTGGTAATCGCGGGTGAACGTGATCTGCTCCTCGATAGTAATCGCGGCGTGTTGCTCTTTTTTGATGAACTCGCTGAGGGTTTCCGGGTTGTCAATAGCATCATGCGATAGCTCGAGATACCCCCTTAGCACCAGCAGTTGGTTGAGGATGTCATGCCGGGTGATATCAGAGAGGAGGTTTAATTGCTTATTTGCCTGCCGGAGCGCTTCCTCTGCACGTTTACGGTCGGTGACATCCTTCCCGATTGCGATGAACGTCTCGTCAAGACCGGGAACATCCTGCAGGACGCGGGTGTTCCACCAGATGATCTGCTCCTGCCCATCTTTTGTCCGGATCCTGGTCTCGAAATTTTCCAGGTACTTGTTGGCTCCGATGACCTCCTTGATCTTTGCCGTGACGGTGCGCCGGTACTCTTTGTCCGGGTACATCCGGCTCCATATGGTGTTTGTGCCGATTACCTCGTCAGCCCGGTACCCGCTGATCTCTTCTGCCGCCCGGTTCCAGACACTCACGTTCCCTTTCCCATCCAACACCGATATCCAGATGTTCGCGTTTTTAATCACACTCTCCTCAAACTGCCGGAGTGCGATGAGCCGCTCTTCCGCCTGTTTACGCTCGGTGATGTCATGGATAATGGAATAGAAGAGGGTTTTTCCGTGCAAGGTGATCGGTCCCGAGTAGATCTCAACATTGCGTTTCTCTCCGGATGCAAGGTAATGGGTGGAGAAGAAGTGCTTGGCTTTCTCATCCTTTGCTTTCCGGAGATCCCGGATGACCTTCTCTTTTAATAATCGGTTGAGATCATAAATCCCCATTGAGGCAAGTTCATCACGGGAATACCCGTAATACCAGGATGCCGCTGCGTTGGCATCTATGATCTTCCCGGTATCCGGGTCGATTAAAAGAGAGACAGAATAGCTATTATCGAAGAGTGAACTGTATCGTTCCTCGCTCTCCCGAAGATCCTCTTCCACCCGCTTGCGCTCGGTATTGTCCCGCCCGATGGCGATGAACTGCACCGCTTTTCCGGATTCGTCCCGCAGTGGTTGGGTGTTCCACCAGACTATCTTCTCATCGCCGCCCCGCGTCCGTATCCGGGTCTCGAAGTTCTCGACGTAGGCATTTGTGCGGATGATGGAGAGAATGTTCTCTGCAACCTGCTTCCGGTATACCGGATCTGGATAGATCTGTTTCCAAATGGTATTCTTTCCGATCACATCTTCGGCAGGATACCCGCTGATCTGTTCCGCGGCATTATTCCAGATAAGGATTTTCCCTTTGGGGTCGAGCACACTGATCCAGACATTCGCGTTGTCGATAATATTCTGTTGGAACTGCTGGAGGGTGCGGATCTCCTCTATTGATCGTTTCTGTTCGGTAACGTCCCTGACCGTGCCGAAAAATGCGTTTACAGACCCGTCATCTGCTTTGAGAGGTACTGTGGTGATGAGCGTGTCAATGATCGTACCGTCCTTCTTCTTCATTTGGACCGGGTAATCCTGCACATATCCGTTTTTCCTGATCAGTGCAATTTGTTCAATCCGACTATCAGCATTCTCGTACAGGTCAGAGATTGGTATAGCAGCAAGCTCTTCTCGTGTGCTGTACCCAAAGAGATCCAGTGCAACATCATTGAAATCAATCGATTTGCCCTCCGGCGATGTGATAAAGATGCAGTCGCGGGATGTGGCAAAGAACTGGCGGTACCGCTCCTCGCTCTCCCGGAGCGCCTCTTCCACCTTCTTGCGCTCGGTGATGTCGACAAGGATGATGAGAGATGCAGGCGCTCCGTCAAACTCAATTGTGTTGCCGTTGACGACCATGGTCCTGCGACTGCCATCCCGGCTCATAACATCAATCTCATAGGGTTCGACCGGCTTGCCGCCCATCCTTTGGCGCACAGCGGCTGCAACGCGCTCATGAAATTCCGGGGCAATGAAATCTGTCACCTGACTGTTGATCACTTCGTGCGGCTGGTACCCCAGTGTTTTCACCGCCGCAGGATTGGTATACAGTATAGTGCCGTTCCGGTGCACCAGGATAAGTTCCGGCACACACTCCAGGAGGGAGCGGGATTTCTTCTCGCTCTCCACGAGCGCCTCCTCCATCCGCTTACGCTCGGTGATGTCTTCAAAGACTGTGGCAAAACTGCCTTTGTGGGGGCAGAACGCTGAAATTGAGAAATGTTTTGCCAACGGAGGGAAATATGCTTCAAAGACCTTCGACTCTCCGGTCAGGGCTACCCGTGCATAGATTTCAAGGTAGGGCGGCTCGGCTACTCCGTATGCTTCCCTGCTTGTCTTCCCGATAACCGTATCCCGGGAGATGCCCAGTTGTATCTCGAACGCAGGATTGACTTCAATGATGACATAATCCTCCGGGACACCCTGGTCGTTATACGTGAGCTCATGGAGGGCTGAACCTTCAATCATATGCATGTAGAGGGATTGGAATTTCTCCTCGCTTTTTACGAGCGCTTCCTCCACCTTTTTCCGGTCGGTGATATCACGGATAATGGCGATGAGATAGGGTACATTTCCAATAGAGATGGTGTCGGCATTCACCAGTGCATTATACAATTCACCGGATTTACGCCAATTTAAAACCTCGAATTGGGTTACCTTGCCGTGTTTTCGTACCTGGTCGATTAAGCGATCCCGGTCTTCTTTATTCCGCCAGATGCCGAGTTCAATAGTGCTCTTCCCAATCAATTCGTCGCGGGAGTACCCGAAGATTCTCGTTGCTGCATCGTTCACCTCAATGAACCGTCCCGAATCCAATTCGCTGATCGTGATTGCATCAGGTACTGACAGGAACGCTTTTGTGTATTTTTCTTGGGTAATCTGCAATTCCTCTTCCGTCCGCTTGCGCTTTGTGATATTCCGGCACCCGCCATAGAGACGGTGATAGCCCGGCTCCTTCAAATCAGTGACGCACTTTGCATATGATGACAGCCAAATGATGCCGCCATCCTTTCTCCGGATCCGGAGTTCGCATCGGACAGATTCTCCCGGTGAAAGTCCCGTTACATTCTTTTCAAACACCGGGATATCCTCATCAATGACAAGGAACTTCCAGCAGGTCATTCTCTTGATTTCGTCAATCGTATATCCGGTGATCTGTTCGGGTGCGCCGGTTATCCAGTCTGTCGCAAATTCCCCATCTGGAGCCTTCTTGCAGGAGTATGCGAAGTCGGGGATCAGTTCACTGATATGCCTGAACCGCTCCTCGCTCTCCCGCAGTGCCTGCTCTGCTTTCTTGTATCCGGTGATATCAAGGAGAGATGCGACGCTCTTTTTTGTACCCGGGATAACATCGATCGAGAGGTAGATCTTGCGGACTTCCCCGCTCTTTTTTACGAACCTGAACTCGTAGTGCAGTTTTGCCTGCTTCTGGTCTTGCCTGCGGAGGCGGTGTTGGGCGAGCATCTGCTCCAGATCCTCCTTTACGACAAACTCAGTCCAGCGTCTCTTCCCTTCAATTTCCTCGCGGGAATATCCGCACAGGTTGGCAAACTCTGCATTGGCAAGGCTGATCGTGGTGTCTTCTTCAACAATAACCGATGCTGTCCCGGTATTCTCAAAGATGGTGCGGTAGTATGCTTCGCTCTCCAGCAGCGCTTTTTCAGCCTGCTTTCGCACCGTGATGTCCCGGCATCCACCATAGAGACAGTGATATCCCGGCCCCTTCGGATCAGTGACACACTTTGCAAATGATGCCAGCCAGATGATGCCGCCATCCTTTCTCCGGATCCGGAGTTCGCACCGGACAGATTCTCCCGGTGAAAGTCCGGTCACATTCTTTTCAAACACCGGGATATCCTCATCAATGACAAGGAACTTCCAGCAGGTCATTCTCTTGATTTCGTCAGTCGTATATCCGGTGATCTGTTCGGGTGCGCCGGTTATCCAGTCTATAGTGAACAAACCGCCCGGTTCCTTCCTGCACGAGTAGGCAAAGTCGGGGATCAGTTCACTGATATGCTTGAACCGCTCCTCGCTCTCGCGGAGAGCCTGTTCGGTCTGTTCTCTCTCGGTGATGTCCTGGATAATTGCGATGAGATAGGGTACGTTTCCAATAGAGATGATATCGGCATTCACCAGTGCATAGTACAGTTCACCGGATTTACGCCGCTCCAAAACCTCGAATTGCGATACCTTGCCGTGTTTTTTTATCTGGTCAATAAAGCGATCCCGATCATCGTTATTCAGCCAGATGCCGAGTTCGAGGGCGTTCTTTCCAATCAACTCGTCACGGGAGTACCCGAAGATTCTCGTTGCTGCATCGTTCACTTCAATGAATCGTCCCGAATCAAATTCGCTGATCGTGATTGCATCGGGTGCTGAAAGGAACGCTTTTGTATATTTTTCGTGGGCAATCCGCACCGCCTCCTCCGCCTGCTTCCGTTCGGTGATGTCCCGGATAAAGACCGTGCCCCCTATAACATCTCCGGTGCTCTGCCGGATGGGGTTCCAGTTTAATTCATACCAGATATCCGGATCAGGCTGGTGCTGTATCTCGGTAAACACCTCTCCGCGGAGTGTGCGATCAATACTTTCCTGCGCTGCCCTGCGCAGAACCGGGTCAGTCATGCAGTCGAGAATGCTCATTCCTATCCGGATATCCGTTTTCCAGACACTCTGCATCTCTTTTCTATGCTTCTCATTAAAGGCGAGGTACCGATATTCCCGGTCAAGCGCGAAGATGATGAAATCAGAGCTGCTGTTGATCATGGAGATTAAGAGGTTGGTCTGGGCTTGGAGTGCCTTCGCATCAATCCGGTGCTGCACTGCCATCAGGATCTTGTGTGCCAATTCCGCGAACTGTGCTTTCGCTTCTCCCCCTTTCTGGAGGTAGAAGTCCGCCCCCGCATTGAGCGCCTCAATCACCACCTCTTCCCGACCCTTTCCCGTGAAGATGATAAACGGCGTTGTATTGCCCTCGGCTTTGAGATGCTTGAGGAACTCGATGCCATCCATTCCCGGCATCTGGTAATCGGAGATGATCGCATCGAACCTTTCCTTTTCGAGCACCCCGATTGCTTCGGGTGCGCTCGTTGCTGTTGTTACGGTGAAATCTCCTGACCGTTCCAGGAACGTCCTGCAGAGGTCGAGGAGAGTTGGTTCGTCATCGACATAGAGGACATGGATTTTTTCTGCCATCACGCATTCACTTCCTTCATACGCCACATCCCCTTCGGCACGGTGATCTCGAACCGGGCGCCTTTTCCCGGCTCTCCGGTTTCAGCGATGCTCATATCAGAGATTTCCAGAAGATCGTGGATGAAAAACATAAAAAATCCGCTGAATTTCGCCACGCCCGGCGTAAAGAGGTTCGGTTTCTTCCGGTCAGGAACGCCCACGCCATTATCTTCATAGACAAGCATGAGCCCTTCCGCAGTCTCATGACAATTGATCCGTATCTCGGTCGCAGTCTGTCCATGCTGCAGGGTGTTATCGATCAAGTGGGAGAACACTCTCTCGATAATCGGGTCACAATAAATTTCCAAATCTGAAATATCAACGAGAGCTTTTATCGGGCCAAGGGTCTTATACATCAGGACATTTTTAATGGTCTCGCGAATATTCACCCACTGTGAAGCCTGGACCCCGATCTGCTGGTATTCCCTGGTATACTGGATTTGCCGGTCAATCACCCGGAGAATATCCTCTTCTGTCTTGAGATACGCCTTCACCTTTTCATTTTCGACCATGTCCTGAGATAGTTCAACGTAGCCACGGAGACCGGTAATCTTGTTCTGGATATCGTGCCAGGCAACGATGTTCATGAGCTGGAGTTTCTGGTTGGCAATCTTCAGTGCCTTCTCCTGCTGCTTGCGTAACGAGAAGTCCCGGTCAATGGCGAGAATGTATTTTTTTGTGCCGAGAGTGAGCAGTCCGGCATTGATATCAATGGGGAATTCGGTCCCATCTTTTCGTATGTGGGTGGCTTCACCGGTGAGCCGCTGGTTGTTAAAAATCTGGATGAACCGGTCGGGCACGGCGGTTCTGGATTTCGGGGAATCGAGGTCTGCAATGTTTTTTGTAAGCATCTCCTCGATGGAATACCCGTGCATCTGTGCGGCAGCACTATTTGCCGCGAGGATTTTCCCCCGGTTTTCCCCTTCTGCTTCAAAGATCAGGATACAATCGCCTGCCTGTTCAAAGAGGAGCCGGTATTTTTCTTCGCTCTCCCTCGTCGCCTCTTCTGCCCGTTTGCGATCGGTGATATCGGTGGAAATCCCCAGTATCCCGGTCACATTCCCTTCTGCATCTTTTACCGGGGACAACCGTGCGCTCATCCAGTGATTGCCGTCAGGATGGGGTTCAACAACTTCTAACTGCCTGGATTGCCCCGATGTCATGACGCCGGTAATCTCATTCATGTGATGCCGGACTACGTCAGGAGGAAAGATCGCATCAATTCTCTTTCCGATAAGATCTGCCGGAGTGCGCCCAAATGCCTGTGCTGCACGGGGACTGGCATACCGGACGATCCCTTCACGGTCAACGAGGTAGATCATGTCCGGGCTCGATTCGGCAAGCGTCTGGTAGAGTTCCTCACTTTCAACAAGCGCCTCTTCTACCCGCCTGCGCCGCATATCAGTTACTATCCATATGGAAAGCAGTACGAGCGCAATGATGATGCTCACGAGGATGATATACGTAAAGAGGGCAATCTGGGCAGAGGCGCCGGTTGCATCAAGGATCTCGGCAAGCGGCGTAGAGAGCCCGATTGTCCAGGTATAATTCCCAATCCTTACGGGCGTCCATGCAGCGATCTCCGAACCTTTTTCCGGGAGCCAGACGTAATACCCGACTCCTTCCCGGGCATTCGTGACGTCTGCGGTCATCTCCTCATAGTGACTGGCTCCGTTTTTTTTCTGTAAGGCAAAGATCTCCGCCATGCTCCTGCCCCAGTATTCAGTAGGGAGATCTGCACTCTTGTCGAATACGATATGATCCGGGGCATAGATCCAGGCATCACCATTTTTTAACAGACGGATGGGATCAACAAATTTCGTATACACTTCCTGTTCGATATTTGAGATGTCCGTTCTGCCTAAAACGACGGTCTGCACATATACATATTCCTGGATGGCACGGGCTGTTTCACGGACGATCTCCAGTTCATTGGTCTGGTACGAAGATATTGCCGTCTCCGTCACAACCCGGTTTACATTGATGATAAAAAAGACAGCACTGGCAATTAACAGAATAAAAATGAATATTATGAGGATATATTGCAGTCTCCCGCTTTTACGGAGATTATGATAGAGTGACAGGGGATTATTTTTACCATTGTCCATTTCTCCCTTATTGTCATTCATTGCAGTTCTCTATTTTTTTTGGATCTATTTATCATCCGCACCTGTGAACCGGTACGTTCCCTTCGGCACGGTGATCTCAAACCGGGCAC
>Ga0208495_1000593_pt1 | contig 11228 bp, 19 predicted proteins | sample CryBogmetaGMA14M_FD_184551 | JGI IMG/M metagenome (GOLD analysis project Ga0208495, IMG submission 184551) | Freshwater microbial communities from Crystal Bog, Wisconsin, USA - MA14M (SPAdes) | ecosystem: Environmental > Aquatic > Freshwater > Lake | place: Crystal Bog, Wisconsin, USA...
TAAATACGATGAGCCTATTGATCCTAGTTATAGAATAAATAACGAGAAAAAGGTGCTTTGTGATAGCGTGCTCAGATCTTGCGGAAGTGAAGACCGTGATACCCAGGAGTGAAGTAGTAGAAGAAAAGAGAGACGACTTCGTTGAGGGTATAATAGAAGGCTTAAAGGATTTTGCCGAGGGCCGTTACACTGTCTTCGAGGACGACGATGAGCTTGAGGCCCATCTGATGAGCCTTTAGATTCCTATTTTAAACCTATTATGGCCTTCAAGTCCGTTACCACAAGCTATTTTGATAAAAAATTTTCTAAATTAACCAACAAAAACGCGACTTTTAAGAAACAAGTGATAAATAAAATGAAAGGGATTCGCCAAAATCCTGAGATAGGCGAGCCCAAAAGCCATGACCTCAGAGGACTTCGTGGCCTTCACATTTCGGAGCATTTCGTTGTTGTCTATCTGATTTTTAAAGATTACGTGGTATTTATAAATTTGGATCATCATGACAAAGCATACGACCCCGAGACTATTAAAAGGCTGATTAGACGCTTATTACAGGATGGAAAGCTCCTAGCGGCACTGAAAATATCCGATATTACCGTAGAGGATGTTGCTCGCTTCGTGATGGCTGTTGGCAAGCATAAATAAAAGCATTTTTTCGTTCTATTGCAAGGGACCAGAAAAGCTATATTTTAAGCAGTGCGCATATTTGCGCCAGGGATGAGCAATGCAAAGAATTCATGCGCCTTTTGATGAGCCTACATTAGAGCAGATCGACCGGGAAGTTAAGAAAAGCGGAGTTAGTAGGGCTCAATGGCTCAGTTCTGCGATAGGCGCGTATTTGCGCCTTCTTGAGCTTACCAAAGGCGCAGATCCTAGCGAGATGATCCTTGAGTTAGCGCAACTCAGGACCGCACACGAAAGCCTGTGGAAAGAGAACCAACAGCTAAAAAGATCCGAAGAAAAAACACGCGAAGATGTGGCGCAAAGTGAGCGCAACATTCGCGAACTTAAGGATCAAATAGCAGCAACCAATATAGAGCTGGAAAAAGCCCGCTCTGACATGATCCTCATGGAGCACGACAAAGCGCATTATCAGGATACAATCACGCAGAAAGATCAACAGATAGCGTTCTTGCAGGCGCATATTGCACAGCTCACCCAAAGCATTTCACAGCTTGCCTTGCCCCCATCACAGGAAGAGGCCAGGGCTAAGCATTGGTATCAATTCTGGAAATGAGAACACCTAAGGATAAGTTTTAATGTTTAAAGATGGTTCAAGACACCATGCCAGACAATTTGCAAGTAGCACCAATACTAGCTGCGAGTATTCCATACTCAGTTAGTATCGAAACGGACAATGAGCAAGCATATGTAATAATGCAAAAGAAAATTGAGAATCTTCTAGATGAAAATCATGTACATGAGATGCTAAGTGATATATGTAGAAATAACGGCGCCACAAGAGCTAAAGTTACAATCCAGATATTCGTATAAGATTTTCATAAAACCAGAAAAATTAATTTTTAAAATGACCTTTAAGGCCCTTATCTCCTCCCTCGATGAATACTATTAGCCAGACCACAGATCATAAGAAGCCTGTGGGATGGCACAGCCACTCTTGCGCCGTGCAGTTCAGCTTTCGAATAACGCCATATAAGTGCGCTTGTTATTTCCAATGGCGCTATCGTACATAACCAAATGGTTGGCGTGCGCTGGTGGAATCATCCAGACCAAAATACCCGTTAAAACACCACCTGTGAACACTTCTTGATAAGAAATATAATCCGGTATTGCACCTTCACCTTGGATGATGTTAATTGGGGTATAGCCTATCGATGCTGATCCAACTGCGCTTAGATGATTGTCAAAGCGGATCGACCCTGGCCCAATATACTTAGCCTGAATTTTCGCAATAAAGAACTCTTCGGCGGGGTCGCGTACAAACCCAATATCATTGTCACCGTAAACCATCTTATCTGTGGCGTTTGGGAAGACACTCAACACTGTTATTTCCCAATTCTCGCCCATATCTACGCTGGTTCCGATGGGTACTGGATTATCTCGACTCCCTACCGATTGCGCTGTCACAGGCAGCAACAACGTCAGCAACGCCAATATTGCTATTATTGCAGTCTTCATATCCTCGCCCGATTTGAGATCGTATTGGGTCTTCACGTATTCTATCTAAATTTAAATAGTTTCTCTATTGTGAGATTTGGTCTTAGTATTCTCATCGTTTCATTTGGCAACGGTCTGGAGAGAATATCTATCCATCCAAAGAAATAATATTAGTCTGCTATTATAATAGAAACGAAACCGAAACGGTATTAGCAAGTAAACTAAAGCAAGCATCAAACGATTATTATCTTTCTCGGATTTATGAAATCTAATTGTATTTTATTCTACCATATTAATTAGAATAGCCTATACGCTTAGGCTTACATTCCTTCCAGACCGTTGCCAAAGGTCACAGTAACCGAACTCTGGAGAAATGCCTAAGTCGGTTCGTTTAATGGTAAGCCTCATAGTTTGGCGGCCATCGTTGGGCCTGTGGTCACATCTCAGGGCGGGCCAAAGGGTTTCTGCTCTCTTCATGGCTCGGATTGTGTCGCGGCGGCTCACGCCTTCCTTACTCTTCCCTGTGAATAATAGCCGGGCCTGTTGGGAGTCCAGGGCCACATCTCTCTTGCCGCCTTTTGGGTCGTCTTCTCCATAGTTCTTGATGTAATCAATAATCTGTACTGCCCTTGCCATGATCTTAGAGCAGACTTGAACGATCTTCCTGCCTTCTTGTGGCCTGGTCTTCAGTGCATCGCGAACCTTGGTTAGGAGCTGGCGGATATAGGCATTAAGCAGCATCAGCTTTGTTATGGGCGATCTCTCCGCTTTCAGGGCCCCGGCATGATCCTCTGTGAGCCTGGCAAGCTCCCTCCCTCGGAGAATGCCGGCGTCTCTGACCATTTCGGCCATTTGGTTATAGGTGAGGACCATCTCGTTTAGAAGGCCCTGCAGCTCCGAGGATGGAATTTCAAGAATAGGATCATCTGGCGGTACAAAATCGGCTTTGGGTGATTTCCCAAAGGTATTTATTCTAGCATTGGCTATTTCTGACATAAGGTATTCACCTGCACGGTGTTTTCTCCTGTCGGGGTGGTGGTACACCCTGGCCGGAAACCAGTTTTTTATTACTATTATTTACTGTGATTATTGGAAATTGTTATTAAAGCTATGCCTTTGGATAAGCTCATATTCAGTCCGTGACAATCCGCAAGCTGGCATTGTGTTTCACCAAAACCGTGCCAAAGGGCGGGGCCGATCCCTGTCCTTCTAATTACTTGCATGTTTCTCTAAGTACTCTTTTATCGCTTCTGCGATCACTCCCGATTGCGAGCCTCTTAGAGTCCCTTTTGTCTTTACGATGTACTCCTTTAGCTTCTGGTTTATTTCTAGGCTGATATCCGCACTTACTTTAGGCATGTTTAGAACATAAGATCTTAGTCCTATATAACCTTTACTTTCTTAGGAGACTAAACTCTTAAATACTAAAAAGACTATGTTCTTATCGGTGAAACGCAATGTCAGAAAACAATCAAATCGAAGCGGATAACGGCTTTGAATCGATAGCATTAAGGATGATAGAGAAATATCCTAATGGCTACTTAACAGAAATAGAAATAGGATGGCCTTGCCGGTCTGGTATCCGAGCCCCGGTGCGCGGGCTGGATACTCCTGTGGCCATTTTCACAGGCAGCTATCAAGAGCTGAATGCTTTTGAAAACGCATACAATCGGGCACGGAGGGCGGCATAGATGGGCAACTTTCGCAAAAGAGTTGTGCGGAAGATCAAAGAGCTTCGCGGCAAGGGCGGCGCGGCCGGAAGGCTATCTCGACCATGTGGACCAGGCACCCCCTCTTTAGGCAGGGGACAATAAAATTTCTCCTTTTTGATTGTCAACTATCCGGCGCAAATATCGCCTAAGATTAGTATACAAAGATATCTATTTAATAAAGCTATGCGATATACCAATCAAACAAAATGGGGTGAAAATTGGATACATGGTCAAAAGAAAAAGAGTGCTTGCTGCCGATATCCGGGTGCTGATAAAACCCGAAGACAAGGACGCCTTTGTGAAATTTTGCAATGCCCATGAGACAAATTGCTCTGAACTTCTCAGAGAAACCGTGCAGTTTGCAATAGGAAGGCCGGAGAAGGGAAACGTAGCGGCGGAGCTGTGGGGAAAATGAACGAAAAGCGGGCGGCAGGGGGACGGCGGCAAGGCAGCTCCCCCTCGCACAACTATGGTTTTAAAGGCATAGATAACTATGCGCTGTCACAATTTAAACCTTTCGTTGCCGGGTGGTGCTGATGAGCGTCCCAATCCCTCAGCCCTTCACGGCCTACCTTCCGCCTTGCCTTGAGCAGCTTTATGAAGAAGGGGCAAATTGGGGGAAGGATGATACGAAGAGTTGCCTCAGAAGCATCGCTCTGTACTATCGCACGCTGGCAAAGAAGTCAGGTTTGGAAGAGGAATTTTACAATCTAATTCCAATGATGCAATTCATCAACGGTAGATCGCATGAAAAGCTCACTGATGAAGAGATTGAAGCCATAAACGAGGATGTCCGGTCAACCAGCCGGACAAAAATAACATGCAGAGAGCTCAAGAAGTCAGCAACGCTAAAAGAGTGCTGCGTCTCTGATGACTGTAAGCTCTTCGAGGGGGTAATTGACGCCGATCCAGCCGCAAAAAGAGCGGCGGATATCATCCTGGCGCGCGGAGATGTCCTGAAATTCTTGGTTAACCAAGCTCAAAAGAATCATAAGGGAGATACCGATGTCCTGAAACATCTTCTGGCGTCGATTGCCTCATCATGCTCTTTGACATCTATGGGAATTCAGCCCGAATTGAACGGCGCAAAAGGCCACGGTAAAACCGATGCGGTGAGGGCGGTTTTCCACCTCATTCCCGAAAGATGGAAGCTTGCAGCTTCGATATCTGCGAAGGCCCTTTATTATCACAAAGATCTTCCAGCCGGGGCTATCATTTTTTCCGACGATGTCCAATGGAGCGATGATCTGATATCAACCGTAAAAAGGAGCATGGGCAACTTCCAAGACCCCCAGGTTCATTATACCTTAGACAAAAACCGTAATCCTCTGCCTCAAACCATGCCGCCGCGCCTGGTCTGGTGGCTATCATCAGTCGAAAGTGTGGCGGATGATCAGCTCAAAGACCGGCAATATTCGCTTGATATCGATGAGGGTGGCAAGCATTCTCACGAGGTATCCGATTACCTCAAAGTCGCCAGGGCAGAGAAACAAGTTCGCTTCTCAGTGACCAAAGGGACAGAGATTGCCAGAGCGATCATTGACAAAATCAAGAGTCATGACCGCTTTAAAGTGCTCATCCCTTGTGCGAAATTTGCTGACTGGAAGGTAAAGGACGATCACAGGATGCAAAACAAATTTTGGGACTTGGTAGAAGCCTTTGCAATCCTGAGGCATGAGCAGAGGTACATGGATGCAGATGGATGGTTCTATGCCACCGTCGAGGACTTCAACGAAGCCAAGACCATCTTCATGAGGCGCAAGGCAAACCATCGGACGCATTTAACGAATGCACAAACCAAGATTGTCAAATCTGTTATCGCCCTTCGGCATGATCCAGACGGTGCCACACAGGGCAAGATAGCTGAGAATCTCAGAATCACCTATCAGGCCGTCAGCAAGGGACTCGCCGCGATCGAAGCAAATACCCGGTTTATAGTGCATGAGAAGGGTGCTCATGGAGAGAAGTTCTATCGATGCACCGTATCCGGTCTAGAGGTATGTTATGGAGAAGGTGATATTGTCACCCTTCCAGAAGATTACAAAGATCCGTTCAATCTCATTCAACCATCATTCAACCATGATTCAACCATTCATTCAACCATCAAAACCAACAACAACAACAACAATACAACAACCATTCAACCTAGTTTAAAGGAACAGCGCGATGATAAATCCTGTCTTGTCTTGGTTGAAGGAAACATTGCTATGCCCGCAAAAATGGTTGAAACGGTTGAAACATGTCACCCGATAGCGACAGGCTTAGTTGAATCGAGGTTGAACGAGGTTGAAACTGGTCTACCGATAGCGAAATGCTTAGTTGAAACAGGTCTGCCGATAGCGAAAGGCATGGTTGAATCAACTATCCTGCGCTTCCTGCAGCCCGTTCCTGCCTTCGTGGCTGAAGACCTGCGAACCCATGGACGCTTCCAGCCTGAAGACGTGGCAACAATCCCGAGCATCAATGCTAAGGGCTTGATATCCAAGGGTTGTGCGGTGCTCGTTACCCCCGGCCATCAGCCCGCCCGCAAAGATGCACCGCCATTGGTTTGCGCCGGTTGTGGTGCGGATCTGACAGGAAAAAGTCAGATCGAGAAGAACGGCAGATTATATTGCACCCAAATTGGATGCGGCTATCAAGCACGCGCCGAGGCAAAAACGTAAATTTAAGAGGTGAACGAAAGATGAAAACCATCTATCTATTAATTATCCTGCTTATTTTAGCAGGGAGCGTTCAGGCAGCGGAACCAAAGCATACGACTGCCTATTGGCTTGATAAAGGATCCCACTTTTTCAGCCAAGGGTTTTATGATTTAGCTCTCAAGTGTAGTGAAGAAGCGATCGCAATAGAGCCTTTAAACATTACGGCATGGAACGATAAATGTGTTTACCTCCGATTAATGGGCAAGTGCAATGAGTCCATAGCAGCTGGGGAGAAAGTAATCAAACTAGATCCTAAAAATTCAAAAGCATGGAATCAGATAGGCCTTTGTCTTAGGGTGTTAGGCAAGTACAATGAGTCCATTAAGGCTTATGATGAAGCCATAAAACTAGATCCGAATTTTCCACCTTTCTGGTACAACAAAGCCTGTGTTCTCTACGACAAAGGCAACTATACAGATGCCGTCAATGCTTCGGACAACGCCATCATACGAGATTCTGGGTATGTAAAATCCTGGAAGATCAAAGGTAATGCTCTCAAAGCTCAGTGGAAGTACGAAGATGCGATCAAAGCTTATGATGAAGCCATCGAGCTAGATCCCAACGATGCCCTCACTTGGAACAACAAGGGGGAAGCTCTCAGTGATCAAGAGAAGTACGATGAGGCCATCGAATGTTTCGATGAGGCTATCCGACTAGATCCCAACGATACCGATGCCTGGATCAACAAAGGCATTGCCCTTAATGATAAAGGGTGGTACGAAGATGCTATCACCGCTTATGATGAAGCACTCAGGCTAGATCCCGACAATGTATGGGCCTTGAACAACATAAATACTTCTCGTAATGGTTTAGGCATTGCCCTTGGCAAACACGAGGAAGCCGTCAAGGCTGAGGAGGAAGCCATCAAAGCCGGTGAGGAGGCTGTCGAGCGCAATCACACCCTTGCAATAGAATGGAACAAAAAAGGCATTGCCTTCGCCAAACAGGGCAGAGGTAACAATGCTCTAGAAGCATATGAGGAGGCACTCAGGCTAGATCCCAACCTCGCCGATGCAAAGGATAACCGCCTGGCGGCTCTCGTTGGGTTAGGCAAGATATAGATGCGAATATCGACTATGACGACCTTCTTTTTTCGCCGGTTTCTTATGTAACAAGTTTCTCGCTCCTGCCCCGCATGCTATCGAAAAAATTGTTCGCGTTACATAAGAAAATCCGGCTGCCCACAACCCTTTTAATAAACTCACTCGCATAAATGCAGTATGGAAGCAAAAGAGCGTCCGCTTGTGTTCCAGCGGACAATTACGAAAACGGTCGCCGGTCAATACCGGTGTGCCATCCCGGCCGCAATTGGCCGGATGCTATCGAAAAAAGTTGGAATCGTTTGGGACGGAAAAGGCGCGATAATTCGCGATTGGTCGGTGGAGGACTAAGTCATGTCCCTTACAAATTATCTTGAGGAGAAAGTCCTGGCCGATCTTTTCAGCATCCTTCCATACGAAAAACCGACTTCATTCTTCATCGACCTGGCAAACTCCAGAGTGACAATTCCAGTAACATGGGATGAATATTCAAAGCCAGGCAGTGATGTAGTTCTGACATGGGATCCAACAAATGGAACAACAACTTGGCAGAGTAACCGCCTGGGTGTTGGGGTGAAAGCAAATACCAAATTAGTGCAACTAAAATCGCCTACGATATCCAGCAGTAGCTGGAGCGAGAATTTCAATTATTACAGGACAAACGGCTATCCGAAATATGGAGATCTCTGAAGATGAATCCCATTCTAGCGGCACCAAGGACGCTTGTTGCGCTGGTAGACGATATGAAGGCAGGCAAGCGACACATCACTTTGCGGCAGAAAAAAATTTTGCTCAATAAGATGAGACGAGCGAGTCGAGAACTTGCAGCCCACAAGACGAATCTCGAAAGAATCCTGGCAGCCGAACCTCGGGAATCTCTTCAAGCGGGCGAGGATTTGCATGACAAGCGCCGGTCTTGGATGGACGAATACAGGTTTTGATTTTCATGACTCCAAAACCAAAAAGAAACTACAAGAAGGAATACGCCGATTTTCACGGCACGCCCGCCCAAATCAAGGCGCGGGCCGAAAGGAATGCGGCAAGGAAAAAGATGGGCCTTAAAAAAGGTGATCCGAAAGAGGTCGACCACAAGAACCCATTAAGCAAGGGCGGCAGCAATTCCACAAGGAACCTGCGTGTGGTTGCCCGGTCGACAAATCGTAAGAAAGGGGCAGGAAAATGATAGATATTTTTTGGCTGGAGGAAAAATTATGACAGAGACAGAAATTCATGGAGGAGATAACGATGTCTAGACCCTGTGGCCCATGTGGCAGTGAGAAACGAAACGAAATAGATCGGAGCTTGCTGGAAATGGAAGCAAACGGCGAAACGTATTGTAGCATATCGCGGAAATTTGGATTTACAGAGGATGCCCTATCCCGGCACAAAGCCAATCACCTGCAACAGGACCAAAAAGCAGCCTCGGCCGACGTTTCGCGGGCAACCCATGTAACGCCGGAGACAAAAGCAGAGGTCAAGGAAACCCCCGATCGGCTACAGGGCTACACGCTCGGCCATAACCCCGTGCTGCTCCGGGCGGATGACGGAATTATCTTTAGCGCATATGAACTGAGAAACACTTTGGCCAGGCTCATCAAGACGAACGACAGGCTTGCAGCCGGGCAGATTGCCAAGCTTGAGGAGTTTTTGAGCAGACTCCGAGAGGCAAAGGCGGGGCTCAAGGCCGCGAACAAAGCTCAGAATACCACAGCCGCACGCGATTTCAGGGAGATGTATTTAGATCTTGAAGGCGAACTTCTCGTTTTCATTGATGCGGTGCAGAACGGGTCGGGCGAGGTAGAGGGAGAGGCGGAAACGACTGCCCCGCGAGCATCTTATGTAATTACATGTTAATGGAGAGCGAGGCTCGTTACATAAGAAAGCTGGAGGAGAAATGGCTAGAACACCCATCGTCAAAGGCGCCAAAAAGGAGCAACAGGTGCGCGATATGCTCCTAAATAGAAAGCCGATCAGAGCCATCGCTAGGGATACCGGTTTTTCTAGAAAGGCCATCGAGACTTATCGAGATGAAAGCCTGCCTGAGAAGCTGCTCAAGGCCCGAGAGGTCGAAGAGGTCGCTGAGGCCGATGCAATCTTAGGCCAGATCCAAGCCCTTCAGAGTCGAACCATGGCCGCTCTGGCGCTGGCAGAAAAGGCGAAGGAGATCTCCATGGTCTTTCGTGGCGTCCGAGAGGCAAGAGAGAATTTGAGGCTCCTGGGTGAACTAGCGGGCAAACTGAAGAATCAGCCGCAAATAAATATCTGGATCAATAATCCTGAGTGGATAGAGCTGCGAGCCCTGATTGTGGTGGCCCTAGATCCATTTCCAAATGCCAAGGAGGCTGTGATTCATGCTATCAATGGCCGATGACCTTGTTTCTGCATTGCAGCCCCAACACCCGAGTTTGGAGGACGTAATTGATCTCCTGCCTCAAGACGAGGCCATCGCCCTCTGTCGCTTAATCGAGCACTATTTTTCACCACCAGAGAAAGGTAAAAAACTGAGCGCAGAGGATTTTGCCCAGGCCATGGGAAGCATGCCGGAAAGCGATCGCAAAAGGCTCGATGAGATTGATCAGCATTTCTCAGAAATCGCAGCCTCCCTCGAATTAGATCAGAACGGCAAAAAGTAAGGAAAAATGGTGACAATTATCAGGCCAATGCCACCGGGGCGAATTCTCGAAAACTGCAAAAAAAGAGAGGTTAGAATTTCCAGCCTGCCTTTTTCGCGGCGGCTCTGAGTTGGTTATATCTTGCGGGTGCGCCTTTGCATACCGCTTGCCTCTTTCGCTCTTCCTGGGCGATGTGTTTTTTCGCGGCTTCAAGCGAGCGCGAGGCGAAACTAATCTGCTTGCCCTCTGTGGCCTGAGTCCGAGCCCGAGGTGCTGGATCCCACAACATGCCCTGCCTCTTGGCTTGGATTTTTATGGCTGCGTAATCCTTTACCCGAGGGTGATTATCGGGAAATGCGTGCTTGAGATGAATCAGGTCGAGTCGAACCCTCATCTCGGCAAGCCATTGTGCATGTTCATTTGTGGCCTGTGGCGCAAAGGTGACCAATTCCGCCACTCCACTGAGGTAAGAATTCAGGTTTGGTTGCATGCTCAATTAATATTGCATAGCTTAATCAAATCCCTTTGCTCGGGCCGCTTTCCTGAACCAATCCCGCCCCGGTGCGTGCAACCTGCAAGAATTTGTCTATCATTTTGACCTTCCCCTAACCGGCCCTATTTTTGCTTCAGCCTAACTGCCCATTCCATACACTATGAAATCGTTTATCGACAATTGCCAGCTATCGATTAACCGGCATCGGCAAGAATCAAATTAAGCTGTGGTATCTGGAGCGCAAAGGCATGGGGTGCAAGGTCGAAAGCATGTTTATAAAAATATCATGGGATCCGATTATGGCCGAAATGGATGTTTATTCAAGTGCGTGTAACTTTACAGAACTCACTAAAGAATTTTTGAACTATGCAAAAAGTTTTGCTAAGTTATAAATACGATGAGCCTATTGATCCTAGTTATAGAATAAATAACGAGAAAAAGGTGCTTTGTGATGGCGTGCTCAGATCTTGCGGAAGTGAAGACCGTGATACCCAGGAGTGAAGTAGTAGAAGAAAAGAGAGACGACTTCGTTGAGGGTATAATAGAAGGC
>Ga0208495_1000596_pt1 | contig 11205 bp, 9 predicted proteins | sample CryBogmetaGMA14M_FD_184551 | JGI IMG/M metagenome (GOLD analysis project Ga0208495, IMG submission 184551) | Freshwater microbial communities from Crystal Bog, Wisconsin, USA - MA14M (SPAdes) | ecosystem: Environmental > Aquatic > Freshwater > Lake | place: Crystal Bog, Wisconsin, USA | collected...
TTTGTTTGGTGTTCTTCTAGATATCACCGGCATTCGTTCGAGCGCCTTCATGCTGATGTACGGCGTGGTTTGGGTGTCACTCATCTGGATGTATCTAACTGAAGTTCGTAAATCTGAAGTGATGGGCACTAAAGCCATTCCATCGCTCACTTAATCATTGCAAATATAAGGAAACATCATGGCCTCGACCGTCATTACACGCTGGGAACCAGAGAATAAGCAATTTTGGGAAGAGACTGGGAAGCCGATAGCAAAACGCAATCTGTTGATTTCGATTCCCGCACTAACCCTCGCATTTGCAGTATGGATGGTGTGGTCGGTGGTCGTAGTGAACCTGCCAAATGTAGGATTCAAATTTTCTACAAATCAACTGTTTTGGTTGGCTTCTCTACCTGCATTGTGTGGCGCTACCTTGAGAATTTTTTATTCGTTTGCCGTCCCCATTTTTGGTGGTAGGCGCTGGACAGCAATTTCAACTGCTTCATTACTCATTCCTGCCGTTGGTATTGGATTTGCAGTTCAGAATTCAGCAACCCCGTATGAGTTTTTTATCTTACTTGCCTTGTTATGTGGATTGGGAGGCGGTAATTTTGCCTCCTCAATGGCTAATATCAGTTTCTTTTACCCTAAAGCGCAAAAGGGTACGGCCTTAGGTCTTAATGCTGGCCTAGGTAATTTAGGTGTTTCTATTGTTCAGTTAGTTGTCCCACTTGTGATTACTGCAGGTGTATTTGGTAGCTTGGGTGGTGACTCACAAATGGTTGTTAAGGCCGGCAAAGAAGTGCCAATGTGGTTACAAAATGCAGGCTTTATTTGGGTACCTTTTATTGCTGTTTCGGCAATTGCTGCTTGGTTTGGTATGAATGATTTGGCCGAAGCAAAAGCTTCCTTTGCTGATCAAGCAGTGATTTTTAAACGCAAACACAACTGGTTAATGTGCTGGTTGTATTTGGGCACCTTCGGTTCTTTTATTGGTTATTCAGCTGGATTTCCTTTGCTGATTAAAAGTCAATTTCCCGGTGTTAATGCGCTCAGCTATGCATGGCTTGGACCGTTGGTTGGTGCATTAGCAAGACCAATCGGTGGCTGGTTGGCTGATAAGTTGGGTGGAGCCAGAGTTACATTCTGGAATTTCATTGCAATGGCTATAGGGGTGTTAGCGGTTTTACATTTCTTACCTGTCAAAGGCGTTGGCGGAGATTTTTACGGATTCTTGATTGCATTCATGGTGTTATTTGCAACTTCAGGTATTGGTAATGGCTCTACATTTCGGATGATTCCCGTGATTTTCTTGACTGAGCGTCAGCGTGCAGCTGGCAATACTCAGGCTGACAAGGATCAAGCACTTCGTGATGCCAATAAAGAGGCCGCAGCAGTGCTCGGTTTTAGTTCTGCAGTAGGTGCTTACGGTGGATTCTTTATTCCAAAAGGATATGGAACTTCTATCGCTGCCACAGGCGGACCAGAGGCTGCCTTGTATGCATTCATTGTTTTTTACATTACCTGTACGTTTATTACCTGGTGGTATTACAGCCGTAAAAACGCACCAATGCCTTGCTAAGAAAATATTAAAGGATTGATATGAGTCACTTTTTAGATCGCCTCAAGTTTTTATCTGCCGATAAAGAAACGTTTTCCGATGACCATGGTGTAACGGTTGGAGAAGACCGTACCTGGGAAGACGCCTACCGTTCACGTTGGCAGCATGACAAGATTGTTAGGTCAACGCACGGCACCAATTGCACAGGATCATGTTCCTGGAAAATTTATGTCAAGGGCGGTATTGTTACTTGGGAAACCCAGCAAACGGATTACCCGCGCACAAGACCTGACCTTCCGAATCATGAGCCTCGTGGTTGTGCTCGTGGCGCAAGCTACAGCTGGTATATGTACAGCGCCAATCGCGTGAAGTATCCAATGATTCGCGGTCGCCTCTTAAAACAGTGGCGTGAAGCTAAAGCTGTAGCTAAATCACCAGTAGATGCTTGGGCCAATTTGGTTGAAAACACTGCTAAACGCAAAGAGTGGATAGAGTTGCGTGGTAAGGGTGGCTTTGTTCGTAGTTCGTGGGATGAAGTAAATGAAATCATTGCCGCAGCTAACGTATATACGATTAAAAAGCATGGCCCAGATCGGATTATTGGTTTTTCTCCAATCCCTGCGATGTCAATGGTTAGTTATGCAGCAGGATCACGTTACCTCAGCCTGATTGGTGGCGTATGTATGAGTTTCTACGACTGGTATTGTGATTTGCCACCAGCCAGTCCGCAAGTATGGGGTGAACAAACTGACGTTCCGGAGTCTGCTGATTGGTATAACTCCACTTATATTATTGCGTGGGGCTCCAATGTTCCACAAACCCGCACGCCTGATGCGCATTTCTTTACTGAGGTTCGCTATAAGGGTGCGAAGACAGTAGCCATCACTCCGGACTATGCTGAAGTATCCAAATTAGCCGATATTTGGATGCATCCAAAGCAGGGTACAGACGCTGCTATTGCGATGGCAATGGGGCATGTGATCATGAAGGAGTTCTATTTCGATAAACGCACCGAATATTTTGATGATTATGTGCGTCGTTATACCGACATGCCAAATCTAGTTATGCTTGAAGAAAAAGTATTGGAAGATGGTAGAAAAGTATTGGTACCCGGACGCTATGCGCGCTCAAGTGATTTTGATGGAAAGTTGGGTCAAACTAACGGTGCAGACTGGAAAACGGTAGCGTTTGATACTGCCGGTAAGCCGGTTGTTCCAAATGGGTCTATAGGTTTTAGATGGGGCCCAGAGGGCCGTAAAGACCAAGGTAAATGGAATCTTGAATCAAAAGAGGCTACCTACGGAAATGATGTGAAGTTGAAGCTATCGCTAATGGACGACCAGGCAATACATGACATTGTTCCAGTTGGTTTTCCCTACTTTGGCGGTATTGATACTCCTTATTTTGAGTCTAATAAGCAAGGCGATGTACTGGTTCAAAACGTACCAGCCAAGAAAATCACCCTCATTGAGAATGGAGTTGAAAAAGAAGTATTTGTCGCTACGGTCTTTGACTTATTAGCAGGAAATTACGGGATTGATCGTGGACTAGGAGGTGAATGCGCCAAATCTTATGACGACAACGTTCCTTATACTCCCGCTTGGCAAGAATCTATTACAGGAGTGAAGCGTGATCAAGTCATCGCAGTAGCTCGTCAATTTGCCGAAAATGCAGAAAAGACTAAAGGCAAGTCGATGGTCATTATTGGTGCAGCGATGAACCATTGGTATCACTGTGATATGAATTACCGCGGCATCATCAATATGTTAATGATGTGCGGCTGTATCGGGCAAAGCGGTGGTGGCTGGGCTCACTATGTGGGTCAAGAAAAACTACGACCACAAACCGGTTGGACACCCTTAGCCTTTGCACTGGATTGGATTCGTCCACCGCGTCAGCAAAACTCCACCAGCTTCTTCTATGCGCATACTGATCAGTGGCGTTATGAAAAGCTTGGAATGGAAGAGGTGTTATCACCCTTAGCCAATAAAGAAGATTACAAGGGCAGCATGATTGACTACAACGTCCGCGCAGAGCGGATGGGTTGGTTACCATCAGCCCCTCAGTTAAAGACAAACCCCCTTGAGGTTGTTAAGGAGGCAATTGCTGCTGGTGAGGATCCTAAGGAGTACGTTGTCAAAGGTCTGAAATCTGGAACATTACAAATGAGTTGTGAAGATCCTGATCATCCAAACAATTGGCCCCGCAATATGTTTGTATGGAGATCCAATCTTTTAGGATCTTCAGGAAAAGGCCATGAGTATTTCTTAAAACATCTATTGGGCACTAGCCATGGGGTTCAGGGTAAAGATCTTGGGGACGATGAGGCAAGACCTTCTGAGGTCGAGTGGCACGATAAAGCGCCTGAAGGCAAATTGGATTTATTGGTGACGTTAGATTTCCGGATGAGCACTACCTGCTTATATTCCGATATTGTTCTGCCTACCGCCACTTGGTATGAGAAGAATGACCTTAATACCAGTGACATGCATCCATTTATCCATCCCTTGTCTACAGCAGTTGACCCAGCTTGGGAAGCTCGTAGTGATTGGGATATTTATAAAGGGTTTGCTAAAACGTTTTCAGAAGTTTGCGTCGGTCATCTAGGTGTTGAAAAAGAGATTGTGATGACACCTTTAATGCACGATACGCCTGCGGAATTAGCTCAAGCGTTTGATGTTCAGGAATGGAAGAAAGGCGAGTGTGATCTCATCCCTGGTAAAACCGCGCCGCAAATTGCAGTAGTGGAGCGTGACTATCCAAATACCTATAACCGCTTTACTGCCTTAGGCCCATTGTTGGACAAGATTGGTAATGGCGGAAAGGGTATTGCATGGGATACCAAGGTTGAAGTGGAGCAGTTGCGCGAGCTCAATGGTCGTGTTGAGCATGGTGAAATGAAGGGTATGGCAAAAATCTCAACAGATATTGATGCTGCTGAGGTTGTATTGATGCTGGCTCCCGAGACAAACGGGCATGTAGCGGTAAAGGCTTGGGATGCATTATCTAAAATCACTGGCCTTGAACATGCCCATTTAGCTTTGCACCGTGAAGATGAGAAGATTCGTTTCCGCGATATTCAGGCTCAGCCAAGAAAGATTATCAGTTCACCAACTTGGTCTGGACTGGAAAGTGAAAAAGTTTCTTATAACGCCTGCTATACAAACGTTCATGAGTACATTCCTTGGAGAACATTGACTGGCCGTCAACAGTTCTATCAGGATCACAAATGGATGCGCGCTTTTGGCGAGGGATTTGTTTCTTATAGACCACCGGTAGATTTGAAGACCATTATTGAAGTCAAAGGTATTAAGCCTAACGGGAACAAAGAAATTGTTTTGAATTTCATTACGCCACATCAAAAGTGGGGAATTCACTCTACGTACAGTGACAACTTAATGATGTTGACGCTGAATCGTGGTGGACCAGTAGTTTGGTTAAGTGAGGATGACGCTGTTAAGGCGGGCATTGTGGATAACGATTGGGTTGAGTTATATAACGCCAACGGGGCGATTGCAGCTAGGGCTGTAGTCAGTCAACGGGTAAACCCAGGAATGATCATGATGTACCACGCACAGGAAAAGATTATCAATACTCCTGGATCTGAGATTACTGGTATGCGCGGCGGCATTCACAACTCTGTCACTCGAATTGTTCTTAAGCCTACCCACATGATCGGCGGTTATGCACAACTGAGTTATGGATTTAACTACTACGGAACCATTGGAACTAATCGAGATGAGTTTGTAACGGTTCGGAAGATGCGAAACATAGATTGGCTTGACACTGAAAATGCCAATTCAGTTCAGGCGTAACGGAGAATATAAATGAAAATTCGCGCACAAATTGGCATGGTTTTAAATCTGGATAAATGTATCGGCTGCCACACATGCTCCGTTACTTGTAAGCAGGTTTGGACAAATCGTCCAGGTATGGAGTACGCCTGGTTTAATAATGTAGAAACCAAGCCAGGCATCGGTTACCCAAAAAATTGGGAAGATCAAGAAAAGTGGCAGGGTGGCTGGACTCGTAAGAGTAATGGCAAAATTGAGCCTAAGCAAGGTGGTAAGTCTAAGATTTGGATGAACCTATTTGGCAACCCTAACTTGCCAGAAATCGATGATTACTATGAGCCGTTTACGTTTGATTACGAGCACTTACAAAGCGCTCCCGAATCAAAGGCCACTCCAACTGCTCGCCCAAGAAGTTTACTTACTGGCAAACGCATGGAGAAGATTGAGTGGGGCCCAAACTGGGAAGAGATTCTGGGTGGCGAATTTGCTAAACGTAGCAAAGATACTAACTTTGATCAAATGCAAAAAGATGTTTGGGGTCAGTTCGAAAATACTTTCATGATGTATATGCCTCGTCTTTGCGAGCATTGTCTGAATCCAGCTTGCGTAGCATCTTGTCCATCCGGTTCTATCTATAAACGAGAAGAAGACGGTATTGTATTAATTGATCAAGATAAATGCCGTGGATGGCGTATGTGTGTTTCAGCATGCCCCTACAAAAAGATTTACTACAACTGGAAAAGTGGTAAAGCAGAGAAGTGTATTTTCTGTTATCCACGAATTGAAGCGGGTCAGCCAACAGTTTGTTCTGAGACCTGTGTGGGCCGTATCCGCTATTTAGGTGTCATGCTCTACGATGCGGATCAAATTGAAAGCGCTGCTAGTGTTGAGAATGAAAAAGATCTCTATAACGCCCAGCTGAAGGTATTTTTAGATCCGCATGATCCAGAAGTACAGAAGCAGGCATTAGCTGATGGTGTTCCTTCATCTTGGCTGGAATCAGCCAAAAAGAGCCCTGTATACAAAATGGCGATGGATTGGAAAATTGCATTACCACTTCATCCTGAGTACAGAACACTGCCAATGGTTTGGTATGTTCCACCGCTATCTCCAGTAACGGGGGCGATAGAGGCAGGCTATGTTGGCGTTAATGGGCATATTCCAGACGTGAAACAGTTGCGGATTCCAGTGCAATATTTGGCCAATATGTTGACTGCCGGGGACGAGGCACCAGTCGTGGCTGCTTTGGAAAAGATGTTGGCCATGCGTGCATGGCAGCGGGATAAGCATGTTGATGGAACTCGTAATCTAGAGGCATTGAAGCAGGCAGGCATCTCTGAAGATCAGGTAGAAGATATGTATCAGACCATGGCGATAGCTAACTATGAAGATCGCTTTGTCATTCCAACATCTCATCGTGAATATGCAGAAAATACCTTCGATATGAAGGGAAGCTGTGGCTTTACGTTCGGGAATGGCTGCTCTGATGGCGACTCTGAAGCAAGTCTCTTTGGAGGCACCAAGCGTCGTACCATTCCAATTAAGCCGGCTGTATAGGAGAAATGATGAAACATTCACTGCCTTTACGGGCCCTCTCTCGATTTCTTCAGTATCCAGATGCAGAACTTATTCAACATTCGGCCGAAGTTACTGAGGCCTTATTAGAAATGCCAAAGCTTACTAAAAAAGTTCGCACTGGCCTAGTTGATTTTGCGCAGCACTTAGCATCTGCGGATTTATATGACCTGCAAGAGGAGTATGTAGAGTGCTTCGATCGAGGTAGAGCAACATCATTACATTTATTTGAGCATGTCCACGGAGATTCTCGTGAGCGCGGCCAAGCGATGGTCGACTTACTTCAAACCTATAAGGAGGGAGGCTTGGAGTTAAGTGCCAATGAGCTTCCTGACCACTTATCAGTAATCCTGGAGTTTGCCTCAACATTGCCCTTCGATCAGGCCAAGCAATTTATTGGGGAAATGGCCCATATCTTGAATGCCGTCTACTCTACTTTGGTTGCACGAAACAATCGGTATGCGTGGTTAATTGCTGCAGCTATAGAGTTTTCTGGTGAGAAATTCAAGATTGTTGAATTGAAGATTCAGGAAGCGTCTATGGACGAAGAGTGGGCTGAGCCACCAGCCTTTGGCGGATGTACAACTCATGGCCAATCTAAACCCGGTGAAGAGCAACCTCTGCAATTTATCAAAAGCATCAAAGAATTCAAAGGAGTTCAACCATGAACTATCTAGATACATTTATTTTTGGAATTTATCCTTATATCTGCCTCGCAGTATTTTTTGTAGGTAGCCTCATTCGGTATGATCGTGATCAGTACACCTGGAAAAGTGATTCAAGTCAGCTATTACGCAAGAAGCAATTACGAATCGGCAGCATTTTCTTTCATATTGGCGTCCTCTTTTTATTCTTCGGACACTTCTTTGGTATGCTGACACCCCATTTTTTGTATGATCCATTTATTACGGCCGGACAAAAACAATTGATGGCCATGGCAAGTGGCGGCATTGCGGGCGTATTTGGATTTATTGGATTAACTATCCTGCTTCACAGGCGATTGACCGATGATCGGATTCGAATTAATTCAAAGCCAAGCGATATTTTGATTGTTGTCGTGCTCTGGCTACAGTTGTTGCTTGGCTTAGCAACCATCCCCCTATCGGGACAGCATTTAGATGGTTCAGTCATGATGCAGTTAGCTGGATGGGCTCAACATATCGCCACTTTCAGAGGTGGAGCGGTTGAACTATTGAATGGCGTGGACTGGGTATTCAAATTGCATATGTTCTTAGGTATGACAATCTTCTTGATATTCCCATTTACTCGCCTAGTTCATGTTTGGAGTGGATTTGCGTCATTGAGTTATTTAGTGCGCCCTTACCAAATCGTGCGTAGTAGACGCCTTGGCGTCGGACGAAAGTAAGTAATGAGGTGGGTTGACGATGCCAGATGAATTATTGGAACGACTGCGGAGATTTCGGACTGACTATTTCCCGGCGCATCGTCAAGAATTTACTACTCTGATTGAAAATGGGCAGACCCCCAAAACATTATTTTTAGGCTGCTCAGATTCCAGAATTGTTCCCTACCTACTTACAGGAACAGGTCCTGGGGACTTATTTATTGTGCGCAATGTGGGCGCTATTGTGCCTCCTTACGATGGTTCATACGGTATTCATGGAACAGCAGCTGGTATTGAGTTTGCGGTAATGCAACTTAAAGTTAGTCGAATTGTTGTATGTGGGCATAGTCACTGTGGCGCTGTTAGGTCAGCTTATGAAGGTGTTCCAGATGAGGCGATTAATTTGAGGGCGTGGCTTGAATTAATTGATGAGGCACTTTTGCCAGTGTGCCAAACTCCAGAAGCACTTAGAAGGGTAGAGCAACGCTCAGTTGTATTGCAACTCGAGCGCTTGATGGACTATCCAATGGTACGTTCTCGGGTTGAAAAGAAAGAGTTGACTCTTCATGGTTGGTATTACGTGATTGAAGAGGGTGAAGTACAGGTTTTTGATGTAGCAGAGGGAAAATTTATTCCGGCGCACTATGCCAATAATTGCGGTACTGGGCCATACGCAGATGATCATTTCGATGGAGATCAAAAACATGTTAAATAATCAGACTGCAGAAATGACGACTGCACTTATTAGTTCTAGACAATCTTATTTACCCAAAAGACTTTTCCAGCCAGGTCCAAGCTCAGAGCAGTTGGAGATCATTTTTTCGATGGCCGCAACAGCGCCAGACCATAATCTCACACGCCCATGGCGCTTTGTAATTTGCCCCTTGGAATGCAGGGGGCTATTGGCCGAAGCCTTCGCCAAATCTCTACTGGAGAGAGATCCGGGGGCGACTGAGCAACAAGTTCAAGATGCAATGGTTAAGGCGCATAGAGCACCTTTGGTCATGTTGGCAATCGTCAATGCTAGAGGTACGGATTCTGAGGTGCCGCCGAGTGAGCGCATTATTTCAGCGGGCTGTGCAATGCAAAACATCTTTTTGATGGCTCATGCAATGGGTTTCGGTGCGAGTCCAACCAGTGGAAAGTCGATGTATATGAACCCAGTGAGAGATTTATTTGGGCTTCAAGAATATGAAGACCCATTGTGTTTTATTAATATTGGCACCCCAGATCGCTCTACTCCTACAAAACCACGCATGATGCCTTCTGAGTTTGTAACATCTTTGGGTTAATCACTGAAATCGTGAAATGAATTGTTCAAGTTGTGCAGGAGGAAGAGCCCCAGAAATTCTTTCAACTTCCGCACCATTTTTAAAGATTGCTAAGGTTGGAATTGAGCGGATGTTGTACTGCTGCCCGATGGCTGGATTGGCCTCAGTATCCAACTTGACATGCAGAACCTTTTCTCCATATTTCTTTGCGCTGACTTGAAAGGTTGGTGCAAACATTTTGCAAGGCCCACACCAAGGCGCCCAAAAATCTACTATGACAGGCAACTTACTCTGAGTCAGAATTTCTTTAAAGTTCGCATGATCGGCTTCAATTGACCCTAAGAGCAGGCTTGACTTACAAATACCGCAAATAGGTTTTTGGTTCATTCGATCCAGCGGCAGGCGATTCAATTTCTGGCAACTTGGGCATTTAATAAGCATTACCAATTCCCTTTACACTTAGTCCTTAATTAGTGCCAAATGAGTCCATCAGCCCTCTATTTATTATCTGCCAATTTTGGGTTTAATAAGGCGTAATATGAATAAAGTTTTTAAATAAGGAATAAACATGTCTCTACGAATTAACGATCTCTCACCAAACTTTACAGCTGACTCCACAGCTGGAAAGCTCACCCTGCATGATTGGATTGGTGATAGCTATGCCATTTTGTTTTCACATCCAAAAGATTTCACACCCGTGTGTACGACCGAGTTTGGTGCAGTTGCCCAATTAGCTCCTGAATTTGCCAAGCGTAATACTAAGGTAATGGGTGTCTCCGTTGATAGTGTGGAAGATCATCAAAAATGGAAAAAAGATATTGCTGCTTTTGCTGGAGAGCCGGCAGATTTTCCGATTATTGACGATACTTCATTACACGTTGCCAAGTTGTTTGATATGTTGCCTGCAGATGCGTATCTACCGGATGGACGCACACCAGCCCATAGCGCTACGGTCCGCACCGTATTTATTATTGGCCCAGATAAGAAGTTACGCCTGACCATGGCTTACCCGATGTCAGTTGGACGTAATTTTGCTGAAATTCTCAGAGCCTTAGATGCTATTCAAATAACAGATGGCCTTCCCTTGGCAACTCCAGCAAACTGGGTCCCTGGGCAAGATGTGATTGTAGGGCTGGCTCTAAATGATGAGCAGGCAACGGCTAAGTATGGCGAGCTTGATATAAAGCTGCCTTACCTGCGCTATGCAAAAGCCCCCAAGAAGTAAGCTGAGGGAAAGAGCCTTTTCAGACAACGATCACCTGGCATCCGATCGTTGCCCTAACTCGCTCTAGACTTCAAGATTTAATGCTCTGCCATGAATTGGTAGCTTTACAAAGACGTAAGCAATGGAATTGCTATGAACTCACCAGATAAACGTTGTTGTGGTTCAGGGGTTTGCATCATTAACGATGCGGGAGAATGCTGGTGTGGGCAGGTTTGGGACGGTGAAAAAATGGCCGCACCAAGCTTAACTGCAAGATCGACATCCGTTGGGGCCCAAGAACAAACACAAGACCTAAGCATGCATAAGCCAGATTCTTAGGCTATAGCTGCAGACAGGTAGTACTGACATTATCTAGATGTAAGAGTGCTGGGGGGGTAATCCGCTCTTAAATGGAGAAAATTTGATGATCAAATATACAGTTTTTAATAAACTCTTTGTGATGGCTACTATCTTTT
>Ga0208495_1000598_pt1 | contig 11188 bp, 9 predicted proteins | sample CryBogmetaGMA14M_FD_184551 | JGI IMG/M metagenome (GOLD analysis project Ga0208495, IMG submission 184551) | Freshwater microbial communities from Crystal Bog, Wisconsin, USA - MA14M (SPAdes) | ecosystem: Environmental > Aquatic > Freshwater > Lake | place: Crystal Bog, Wisconsin, USA | collected...
CAGTTGACCACGACCATGAAAACCGTCATAAAGAACCTACCCAAGCGTCAATACACTGGGCGGAGGAGTCTCCTTAGCCGGGGTTTTTGAGGAGTTACCCTGAAACATTAAATCTTGCGCCAAATATCCCAATTCAACACTCCTTCCCTATGGAAACCTAGACCGGTAAGTTCTTGTGAGAATTCCCTCTGTTTATCGCTCACATTTCTGGGTAAGGCGATTACGGTGATTTTGCGCGACTTTACTTCGCGAAGTGCTTCACCCGCGGTCATGGCGTTTGCTCCGCTGATAAAAGCACCGAGGGCCATTCGGGCATTTCCTTCCTCAATGCCGTGACTTTTCATAAACATCGACCGAGCGTGAAAACGAACATTCACCAACCTGGGATGACGTGGTAATCCAGCAATAATAACTGATAGTTGATCAGGCGCCAAGATGAGATCGCTTTGGGCGCTATTCACAATGATGTGGTTCACCACAGGATACATTGAGCGATCCTGCTTGTTACCCGGACTGGCCAGCAAGTGTGTGCGTATTGTCCAAGGACCTCCCACGAGAAATGCGACAGACAAACTTACACCTATAATCCCCATCAGCCTCATGGGATCGGGTTTTCTTCTGATTACTAGATATGACAGCATGGTAAAAAGGGTAAGCAACAGCGGCAAAGGCATCGCCCAGAAGATGCGCCATGGCATATTTGACGCTACATGTTTAAGTATCAGAGCGTTCGAGGGTGCACATACCAGAAGAAGAAGGGACAAAGTGTATTTCTTAATCCATGGTGCCGTACTGATTCCGGCCAAATACGCCAAGAACGGAAGACCTGCAAGCATGGCAAAAGACAATGGACCCCGCCATTCTCCCGCCATGACGGTCGACGGAGGATAATCCCCAAGACCGGTCCTGAACAAGCCAGTTTTCCTGTCTATCTGCAGAAGTACCAATATGGACAAGGGATAAAACAGGGTGCTTAGTGCCACTGCAGAGCGGCGAAGCCATTGTCTGTTTGGCAAAAAAAAGGCGGCAACTACACTGGCAACAGTCACCGGGGCTATGAACGCGGCTGTGGAGGTCGTGGCAATCGCTGTGACCTGAGACAACATCAGCACGAGCCATCTGCGCCAGTTCGGTTGCGCCATGAAGTTGATTGTCCACAGAACGAGCATAGGTACGAGGACGGTTATGAATACACCCTTGCCTTGGAAGATTCGGACAAAGCCAAAATTTCCGTAGGCACGATGAGCGTCTCCCCAAGCGATAATAAACATCACGAGAATGAATACCGCGATCCCAGCACAGGAGGGTAAGAGTCGTCGTAAAAGCGCATGAGCAGCTAGGGGAAAGAGCACTGCAGAAGCCGCCGGCAATAAAATGTAATACCAATCCAGAACTGACAAGCCGCTGACGTATGCCAATAGAGCTACAAGTAGTTCCCGCACCTGAGGTTTGTGAAGAAAGGAAGCAAATGAAAACCCTTCTCCGAAAAGGCCGTCAGGGCCATAGGCCGGAAGAAGGGGATAGTCCAGTGCTGCTTGGGCCATGCTCACATAAAGAGCGTCATCTTGGTCTGGGCGGTTGACAAGGACTGTACTGGCGAGTGCAATTGTCATCGCGGCAAAACACCATAACTGATCTATGGCACTGGATTTACGGTCTTCGAAATAGTTTGTGTTGTGGGACTTAGGCACTACCCCCACGGCCAAAACGCTTAAAACCCAAGCAAAAACGTAGGAACGTTCAAAAAGGACTATGATTCCTGCCATGCAAGCCAGAACCAGTGCTCCCCTACTGCCTAGAAAAATACTGCTGGTAGGAAACGTTATATCTGGAGGAGGTGTCACGCCTTTGATCGGAGCCCCTTCCCTCACCAGGAAACCAATTACGACCGCAAAAGCCAAGGCCAACCATGACCATTCAAAGAACTGGGCTACCGGGAGCTTTATATACACGCAAATCATCCCGGCAAATGCGAACACGCCATAGACAACCGTAAACCAACGAAGAATACTTACCTCTAGTTCATCCAGAAAACTCATTTTCAGAAGAGTCACGCTGGCCATAAGTGTTTCCAGGAAACGTTCACGTTCATTTAGGCTCATATCCTTTCAATCAATAGTTTTTGTCATACAGGAAGCTATCAATTATGGCTGTTCAAAACGCCCTTGTCGACTCTATTTACGTTAGCTGCCTTTCTTCGGCCCCACCCTATGGCCCCGTATTACCGGCTCGTACTCGCGGGAAATGTCTGTCTTGCGTTCCCTAGGGGCACTGCGTTTCGGTATGGTTTGGCCCCATTTTTTACGGGAGCTGAGCCAAATCATATAGGTACACAGACGCGCCATCGGCAATAAACTCTCCTTTCTTTAGTCCAATTTCATTTAGATATTTCAGGAAAAAACTTTCTTCATTTACACTACACCAACCACAATTGTGCGAAAAAACGAACCAAATGCGTTGATTGCCTCTCAGGGCGTTTATATCTTGGACATATTTGTCCGGATCTTTTCTAGCTTTTACTCCAGAAACGTAGTCACCGCGGTCAAATCCATATAGAGGCGCGTAAAACTCAAATGCTGGAGTAGCACCGTAGTAAATGTAGAACAAATCGTTACTTAGATGGCTTTTGCTTATATAAGACATCACTGGTTTGATATCTTCTCGCATTGGAGGGGATTGTAGATTTTTATAAGCACCGATTATCGGAGCATACAGGAGATATATGCTTAATGAGATAGATACAAGCAGTGCTATCGGCTTGTTCACTCGCAGCAATGCCATCCGAATTCGTTCCGCCCCTTCGGCGAGCAACAGCAATAGAAGCGGAATAACGAACAACAATAATCGTCCGCGAAATGGATACGTTCCCAAAGCAGATGCAATCAAAGTTAACAGAAAGGGAGTGATCAGCACCGACATCAACTGCCATCTTCTGAAAGCGTAGGAGAAGATGCCAAGAATTAACAGCCCTAAGGTAATTGCGTTGACGGGGAGTGCTAAAGGGTTACTTAACATGCCAACCAAAGCATTGTAATACCAACCGGAGTTGCTCCATGGTGGTAGTGGTGCGAAACTGCCACTCCAGAAATTGAGAAGCACGTTGTTTGATGCAAGGTGTCGCAGGGACATGAGGTAAACCAGGATCAGGTTTGTTCCCCATACTATCCCTAGTCCAATTAACCACAATTGCCGATATAAGTCTCTCTGCTTAGCAATAACCACGCCTAATGTGAGAACAATCCCCCCAAGGATGAATAATGCCGGATGTGAAATCCATATTGCCAGGACCCCAGTAATGCATAGAGCAACTAACACATGGGGGCTCGCTTTGTCTTCAAGGCATTTTGGAGCGATAAACAAAAGCAGCAAGGTTACCATGACATCACTCGAGTACTGCTTCAATTCTGAAGAAAAGTAAATAAGGTTCTCAGAAAAAGCGAATAATCCCAAAGAAATAAGAGGAGCTAATCCTCTGCCATATTGTTTTGAGACAGAATACATCAATGGGATCGAGGCTAGGCCAGCTAAGAGTGGAATGAGTCTGAGGATGTAATCCCTGCTGCCCAACAAACTAACGATTGCTTTCTGCAGAATCAGGTAGCCTATCGGTGCCCCTTGGTTGTAATCAAGAGGTTTGATAAGGTCTAGTAATGAAAAGTTTAAGATATTATGTGCTAACATGGCTTCGTCTAGCCAAAGAGACCGATTTATTCCATAGAAGTATAGGCGCAGAAAAAAACCGAGTAGAAACATTGCTATGACTAAGGCATTTACTAAGCGGGGCGCAACCCTTGCTTCATGAATGTCCATGTCCCTACTTCCTGCAAGTCCTGTGGTGCCCCGGCCTTCTACTCGGTACTCTTACTTGGAGACAGCTCGTGGCCGGTTGGTTGTGCCCACGACCATATTTCTTTGCCCAAGAGATTTTTCTGGGTTGCGAGATACCAGAATCCCAGCATGCCGAAAATCAACGTGCATACGATGAGAGGGATACGTTCTATCGCCGCTGCAAGAAATCCATCATAAAATTCGATTGAAATCATTCCGGAAGCTAGACCGACTACCCATTCACGGACCCCTAAATTGCCTGGGGTTATGTTGGCGACCATGACCAATGTCACAAGAGGACCAAGCAGAACGAGCGCTTGCAACGATACCTTGATATCTAGGATGCTATAGGCAACTTTAAGCCGGATCGATGTAATCAAGAATTGGGTCAAGACGAGAACAATGCCGCTTACCAGAAGCTTCGGGTTGGAACGTAGCAGTGAATGACCTAGCATGAGCCGGTTCCACAGCGTAGCCGTTCTGGATGAAGATCGCAAGAGGGGGCTAGGTATGACCATGAGCAAGCCACAGACGAGAGTCAGAAAGAGAAACATCAATGATAATTTAGCGGCCACATCAGGGGGCAGTGAGGGTAGAAAGGGAATACAGGATGCGCCAACCAGTCCTGTACAAAATAGCAGCAACAGCATGCGTGCCCCAAAAATTCCCACAAATGCTGAATAGGCAATGTTATGTCTGAGTTTCAGGTAGTGCATCCTTAAGAGGGTTCCCGTACGAAAAGGCAGGTAGTTGAACAGTGAGGATACCAGTAACAGCGCAGAATTCTCGAAAAAATAAATATTAGCCCCTGCTGCTTGCAAGAAAAGCAGGAGTTGGAGAGAACTTACCACCCACATGAAAACAATGCATAAGACCAAGCTCATCCACTGCCAGCAAGACGCTCGGGTGGAAGCTTCCCAAAATTCTTCCCGGTAACGAAATAGATACCAAGCGAAGAGAATCATGACAGCCACAGATATGACATGCCGGGTCCATTGCCATCGGCTAGATTTCCCCATGAAACCCCCGGGTATCTGCTGAATAAGCCGCATAGGTGCTGAGAAATGCTGCCGCATTCAGAGCATAGTGTCCGAGGGAGATCCTGTTCCGAAACCACTCCTCCGTACGGCGTGGAAGTAGTAGGGAAGGAAGGACATCTTGGTTGAAGTGAGGTGGCAACGATCGCATGGTCTCGAGAAGGACGTCTCGCAATTCGCCAAGATACCAGTAATCTGCGAAACCCAATACAGGGGATGCCTTTTTCTGATGGATGATTTCCGGGGGCAGCAAGCTGACTCGCTCCGCCATAAGCTTAAGCACGTATTTGCCATCTGTCTGGGCTTTCTCCGCTCGGAGCAACTCGATGGGCAGGCTGGCGGCAAACGATCTTAACGCCGGATGCAGATAAGGAGAACCTATGAACAGTCCACTCGCGTACGATGAGCCAGCCAGCTTGCTCCGGTTAAGCCCGACCAGAGAATTGCCGTAATAGGTCAACCTCATCTCATCCATCTCGCCCGTAACAAGGGCGAGCCCGGCAACGATGCTTTCTACGTCTGTGGCCTGTGGCGGACGTATCATGCAAATGCACCTGAGAGAGTGCTCATCAAAAAGGCCTATGGGGAGGAATCGCCTCGCTATGGGGCGTCGCATTGCCCTCAATATGTTCCGTGCAAAACGGACAGGATGGCCGCCAATCTGCTCGATCGGCCACCAACTCAGAACGGCTTGGCCACACTTCCCCATCCAGTTTGGCATCCAAGAAAACCTTTTAAAAAAACGAAAACGCTTCTGGACGGATGGATCGCCCAGAAACACCCCGTCACACCCGTCACCGGTCAGGCATATCGACAAGTCCTGATCGGCCATCTGGCGAGCGGCAAACGCAGACTGAATGAGATAGTGCGGGACGCTGGTGGGCCAGTTGAAAATAAGCCCGTACTCGGCAAACCCTTGTTGAAGCAAGTGAGGGGTTATATCCACCCATTGATGAGTGATGTCAAGCAGATTGGTGAGGTGTTCGACGTGAGCCTGATTGAAACGCTCATCGGAAAATCGAAAGGTGAAAGTTCGTACCTCACGGCCGCTGCGACATAAGGCGGCTGCAACGAGAGCCGAATCGAACCCCCCGAGAAGTACGCCCACCGGACCAGACGATGGTAGCAGATCCTGGAGACACCCCATAAAAAGATCGTAAAGGGAGTGACATATGTCTGCGTCATTAGGACGCGTACCTAGCAGGTTATTCACAGTAAAAGCTTCCGCGCGAAAGGGTGTAATAGGATGCGTGGTCAACCCGTTGGACATGATACGATGCAACTTACCGGGCTCAAGCACCCTCACGTTTCTATAGACTGTGCGACCCCACGGCAGAAACTCGTAGGCCAGCAGGAAATCCTCTAGTGAGGTGTCAAGTTCTAGTCCAGGAGCCCGCAGTGCTTTGAGGCTGAAGAGATTGGTTGAAAAAGCAATTTCCTCGCCGTCGCTCCAGACAAATAGGCTACGGCCACCGTAAGGGTCGGAGCCAATGACCAAAGACTCTTCATGGGCGTCCCACAGGGCAAGGGCGTAGTGCCCTATGGCACCATCGAGAAATGCAAGCCCTTTCTTATGATACCGTTCCAGGAGAAAACGTGCCGTGGCATCTGCGTTGTCCAGAGGGGATCCAGTCGTCCAGCCTTCGAGGGGTTTCTGAAATCCACCGAGAAAAACCAAGAAATCTCCAGCCTGAGTATCCGCATACCCGAGGGTTTTCCCGTAGCCCACTGTCCCGACTACGACATTATTCCTTGTCCTAATGACGGCCTCGCGCTGAAAAAGTCTCTCTACACAATCTTTAGGGAGAATATCTCCCGTTCTGCTCCAGTGACCGAAAACCACTTGGCGTAGGTCAGTTCCCATGAGTCTTCCTAATAATTTCCATCGCAACGCTTGTTGAAAGTCGTGCTCGTTTACGAAGGGACACGATGCGTTCCCTGAGCATTGCACTAATCTCTAAGCGGCGATCCAAAACCTGATCTATAAGGCGGCACATATGGACCCCATTCATTGATCTTACGTCGCATGAGAAATCAAGCATTGCCATCTCCTTCAGATACCCAAGTTGCTTGTGCTCATAAAAAGGAAAAACCCCGGGTACGCCATTACTCGTGGCAAAAATCTGTGGGTGATACCGACTGACAAGACAGAAGTCCGCCATGCCGAACACCCTACGGTGATAATCGGAATCCTTGTTTGCTGGGATAATTTCCCAGGTAGTGCCCAAAGGCAATCTCTGCGCAAGCAGATAGTGATACTCCGTGTCAGAATGGACCTGCCCGTACAACTGTGGCAGGAAGATGAAGTGGGTTTTCCGGCGAACCGCAATATGCTCTAGGCATGCTACAAAAGCCTCGGTAAACTGGGCTCGTTTCATAGCAGGATCCTTTTCCGCGGGGAAAAGGTATTGCATACCGGTGACTGCTACCAGAAACTTGTCGGCAAGATGTGGGTGGTCCTGAAAATAGTCCGTACGGTCATAAGCCGTAATCTCCTCTTGAATCGAAGAATCGGCTGTGAGAATTATTTCCCTCTTGTCCCCGATCAGTTCTTTCAGAAATTTTTCTGACTGTGCCTCCCGCACGCAGATCTTATCGAACAGTAGGAATAGCCTGCACCGAATTCGTTTTAACAGACGCTTGCGAAAGGGGCCGACGGATGGCGAATAAAGGAAGAGGGGTTTCTTATGCAGTTTCCCCAGCCACACAAAGAACCAGTGCACAGGCTCGTGAGTCCAGTAATTATCTCCGAAATACGGACCTCCAGGAGCGGATATGACAATATCCGCATCCTCATAAGCAGACACTATGCTCTTCACATCATCGCTGAGCAGCCAGTGTGTACGCAGTCCCAGTATCCGACATATCGCATACAGTCCGAGGGACAATGCGTCGGTGAGAGGCATGATCAAATTATGAAGGACAACGATCTTATTCTCAAATGGAAGGTTGACTGGTCTATCGCGGGACTGTATGATCACATCGAAAGTCGCACCTCCAAGCTCGCGATCGAGCGATCTGATCATGGCCCGCATTGCTGCTTCGTCCCCCTTGTTTTCAGAATGTTGATTGACTATAAGAATACGGTTCATATCTGTCTCGGGCCTCAAGATCCTACGTGTGAGGACAGGTGCTGCAGAAAAGCTCTTGCCACTTGCTGACTGTTCACCACAACGGGTTCCACTTCGCGTGAGCGACGGCCGCTAACTATGTCCTTCTTAATACAGATCAAAGTCTCAGCAAGGGTCTCCGCATTTCCGGTGGGGACCAATACCACCGAATTGCCGGCATTCAAGTCTCGCATTGCCGGTGTATCGCCCGTCACAAGCAGTCGCCCGCAGGCAAGTACCTGGTAGGCTTTGTTGGGTATAACAGAGGCCGCCTTGGTGTCTGTGGAAAAGATGCCGAGACATACATCTGCCGTGCCGATGTACATTGCCAGTTCTTGGTATGGAACCCAAAGTATCCGCTGTATGTTCCTGCAAGCAAGTCTTGACATTAGCAGTTCCATCCTCGTTTGCTCTTGTCCTCTGCCAATGAGAATGAAAACAATGTTGGGGTCTCTATCCTGAATCATGCGGGCTGCACGGATTATGATGTCAATGCCGTGCAAAGGAATGAATTGCCCATAAAAGAGCACCGTAAATGGGCTGGATAGTTTTTTTTTCTGCGGTGCGGGACTGAAGAATTCTTCTTCGACTCCTACTGGGCATGCAGCCAGCTTCCGGGGAGGAACTGACAGCACTCGTCCAATACGCTCTGCATGTGCACGGGTATCGAGAAACACCATGTCTGATGCGGCACACGCAATACGTTCCAGGGTCCATAGCAATTCCGCAGGAAGTGAACCAACCTGGGAAATTCCCCGATTCTCAACAATCGTGTCATACGCTGAAAGAAACATGTCCCAGTACACCTGTGAGCATCGCGACCAAGCCGCCACACGAATGATCAAGACGTCTAGCAGTCCTGGATAGAGACACAAAACCGCGTCATGCGCAGGTAAGAAAAAATAGCGCCAGATAAGTATTGGATAGATAATCAAGAGTCGAAGAAACCGCGATAGCCAACCCCACCAAGGCAGTTGACTCTTGTCTTCGACTCCAGCCCAGATATCGATATGACACTTGATGACTTTGATACCCTCTTGATCAAGGCCTCGTAAGAGGATCCGATTCCTGGGTTTTCCAATGTCAAAGGTGCCCCAAGCCACTAGAGTAATGAACTTCATCTATTATCGCTGCCGAAAACCTTTTTAACGTACTGCATTGATTTGACTCGAAACTGGATGTCTTCCAGCAGACGACGATTGGTTGCCACAAGATCAGACAAAAACGCAAAAAGTGCTGTATTGATGCCGATAATGATCAGAATGGTTGCAAGAATGAGAGACTGAAGTTTTCCTGCGCTAGAAAAGAAAAAATAGTAATAAAGGTACCGCAATCCGATCCCCGTCCCGGTAGCCACCAAAAACACTCCCAGTGCAAAGAAAAGAGGGAAAGGCCAATAAACGATCATTATTCTGATCATCAGAGACATGGATTTCCAAACATAAGACCCCGTTGATCTCACAAGACGAGAAGGCCTCTGGACTTGGTTAACCCCAACCGGAACCGAAACGACGCGGTAGCGATTGTACCCCGCTTGGATGAGGGTTTCAATGGTGTAGGAATAGCTGTTATAAACATTGAAATGCATAGCAAGATCACGAGAAAAAGCTCGGAAACCGCTCGGAACGTCGCCAACTTCCGTGTGACTGATCTTCCTAACTATGCACGACCCCACTTTCTGAAGAAGGTTCTTGAAAGGAGAAAAATGCTGGATTGCATTGATAGGTCGGCATCCCACTGCCATGTCCGCCTCTCTCTGTAGAATTGGATGGACCAAGTCTGGTATGTATCTCGCGTCGTATTGATTGTCTGCATCGGTATTGACAATGATATCGGCCCCAAGGTCTAGACATGCCTGCACACCCGACATGAAAGCGGAGGCCAAACCGCGGTTGGTTATGTGTGATACGACATGGTGAACTCCGTGTGCCCTAGCAACATCAACGGTCTTGTCCGTGGACCCATCATCAACAATGAGATATTCAATATGGGAAATGCCAGCAATTTCTTGAGGAAGACTGTCGAGAGTAATTCCGATTGTGTTCTCTTCGTTGAAACAGGGAATCTGGATTATGAGTTTCGTCTTTTTCACTATTGTTTTGCCATTTTGAAGTCAATAGTTTGAAATTGCAGACGAATCACCTGAAAACAATCGGGGTTCCAGTTATTGACGGTTTTTAGAAAAAATAGTGGAGAAACGCCGAGGTCTAAGAGAAGTCTACCACAGCCTTTCTAGATTGACAAGATCCGTTTAAAGGATTGTTTCAGCGCTCCAAGCTTGAGACATCTGATCAAGGATAAATCATATCCCTGAATATTCAAATGATTTTGAAATTTCAAAGCCGGAAGGATGCGCCGAGGAAAAGGCTGGATCAGGCCAATATAGACGCGGCATTAAACTGCCCATGCGAAGATCGAAGACCGTGGCAAAGTTCGGAGATTTCGAAATATGCCTATTGAGTAGCATGGGAGGGCTTAATCTAGGGGTGGTTGAAGCGGATCAGCCGGAAGGCCAAAAAATTCGCCTAACAAATGTGGAAAGGACTCTCATAGACATTACGGTGCGACCTGGCTACGCCGGAGGGGTATTTGAGGTCCTCAAAGCGTTCAGGAATGCAAAAGGGAAGGTCTCGATCAACAAATTGACCGCTATGCTGAAGACACTAGGTTATGTCTATCCCTACCACCAGGCTATCGGCTTCTATCTGGAACGTGCCGGTATCTATGACGAGTCTTCCATAAGGTTGCTCCGAAAGATTGAGATGAGTCATGACTTCTATCTAGCCCATGCAATGAAGGACCCGGAGTATTCCAAAGAGTGGCGGCTATTCTTCCCACAGGGGCTTTAGCTTCTCGCACTCCCCCACGACGTAATCGAAGTAGAAGTCGAAATCCTTCAGGTCTGTCCCGGAGTACACCGTATCCTTGACACCATCAAACGCCTGGTTGTACCGAATCTCAATGTCACGCAACCCTGCCTGAATATCTCGAACAAGATTCCCGATGATTAAGCGCTTCTTCTCCATCAGTATCTCCGCATCGTCTCAGAGAGGGGAGCGATTCCCCTGGTAGTTGTCAGCTCGGTATTTCACCCGCAACTCATAAATACTGTCCCTAAGATAATCGGTTTCTGGTCGTCGGAGTTCATGTCCGCATAAGGAATATTGATGAATATGGCGGAAAGGTCAAGTTTGAATCATAGGGACCTCTTTT
>Ga0208495_1000601_pt1 | contig 11158 bp, 12 predicted proteins | sample CryBogmetaGMA14M_FD_184551 | JGI IMG/M metagenome (GOLD analysis project Ga0208495, IMG submission 184551) | Freshwater microbial communities from Crystal Bog, Wisconsin, USA - MA14M (SPAdes) | ecosystem: Environmental > Aquatic > Freshwater > Lake | place: Crystal Bog, Wisconsin, USA...
AGAAATTACGCCGCCAATTTCGTCTACACGTAATCCATCTCCAAAATAAAAAGGCGCCGTTTGATGTAATCTATAACCTTCTGCCACCTTACAAAATGTCCCTGGCAGATAATAGTCATCCGCATTCAGCCATGCAACAAGATCACCCGATGCCCTTCTAAATCCTTTATTAATGGCATCGCTTTGACCATCATCTGGCTCACTAATCCAGTAATGAATTTCACTTTCATACTTCTTAATTACTGAAATAGTTTCGTCAGTTGAACCCCCATCAATAATTATAAACTCAAGATTAGGATAATTTTGTGTAAGCACTGACTCGATACATTGACTGAGAAAACGACCTTGATTTAGCGAAGGCGTTACTATAGAAATCTTTGGTAAATAACTTTTTTTACTCATTACTTAGTTCTTCTATGTAGCTTGGTTGAAATATGTTCTTGAAAATTTAAAATTTTTTTCGCATATTTGATTAGCGACTGTGAATGCAAATTATTAAATAATTCAATTTGCTGCATAGCTTTGGAATAATTCTCACGCAGTAAATCCCCCTCAGCACGTGCCTCATGCACCCAACCGGTGAGCGTATCAATTTGCTGCACAGCTTTGGAATGATTCTCACGCAGTAAATCCCCCTCAGCACGTGCCTCATGCACCCAACCGGTGAGCGTATCAATTTGCTGCACAGCTTTGGAATGATTCTCACGCAGTAAATCCCCCTCAGCACGTGCCTCATGCACCCAACCGGTGAGCGTATCAATTTGCTGCATAGCTTTGAAATAATTCTCACGCAGCGAATCCCCCTCAGCAAGTGCCTCATGCACCCAACCGGTGAGCGTATCAATTTGCTCAACTAATTTTGCAGCGTAATCTATTTTGTTTAAGTAAACATCTAACAAAGCCAAAGCAAACCGTCCCTTTGGATTGCTCAATAAAACTGAATCAATCTGTTTAGGTGTATTTACTTTAAGCGGAACCCGACTCACCACAAAAAACATGTCGTAATGGCCGAATATTGCAGGTTCAAACTGGATGTATTCGGCACCTAATTGTTGAAACAAGCGGGTGACCGAATTTTCACTGAAGAGATAAATATGTTCTTCTGGTATCAGCATCTCTTGAAACCGATCCTTAGTTTCTATTAATACAGAATAATTAATTGCCTCCTTAAACTTTGGCGTCTGGAGAAGTATTAAGCCATCCGGCTTTAACGCTTTCAAGCAATGTGCCATAGTTGCAACAGGGTCAGGCAGATGTTCAAGTACATCCATCAAGACAATAACATCGAAACTACCGGGAGCGATGTCGAGGTCTTCAATTGGACCAACCAACACGGGGACACCAAAAGTCTTCTTACCAAATTCAACCACCCAAGGGCTCATTTCCACGCCGGAGGCATCGTAGCCGGCCTGCCCCATAAGTGCCACAAAGCTTCCGTGTGAACAGCCTAGTTCTAATACTTTGGCCGGAGGCAAGCAATATTTAAGTAGTGTTTTTAGCCAATGCAAATTGCGCTCTGTGAGATCGTTACGTGCTCGAGTATGAATCTCAGGATAACCAAATGCATCCTGCTGATGCTCAAGCCAATATTGCTTTCCGTAAAAATCAGTTTCATCATCGAGAACCTTTAATTTTTCGGGTGCCAGACCATTGAGACAGACCAGGGTTCCACAAGAACTACATTTACTGTAATCACTGCTGAAAGTAAGGAGGTTTGTATTGCCACACCAACAAGTTATCATGTTCATTAACCCGGTTTGCGTACAAGAAAGACAGCACCACTGCAATCTTGCCAGTCGGTTTCCATTTCTAGCAAACTGGCAAATACCTTACGGAATGCACCAGGAAAGTTCGGATTGGCTGACAAGAATGGGTAGATAATGTCACCTATTTCGCCGCCATCTCTGTGCTTGACGTGCCAAAGAGTATCCATCAACATAAAAATGCCGCTATTATGTTTCGGCAGAATGGGAATGTGTTCCTCAGGAATCAATCCGGCCCGCTTGAAACAATTTGCCCATTCCTCTACAGGCAGCGGGTTGGCGAGGTGATGGTAGTCAAGAAAATCCTTTTGCAGTGCAGTTGCTGCATCGTCAAAGCCAGCCATGGCGACCAAATTGGGCAACAAGGACCACTCAACAAAGCGATCCGTCACCACACTGCACAACAAGGTGCCACCTGGCTTTAGGCAGCGATATATCTCTGTAAGAACAGCATCAAGATGATCCATGTGCTCCAGTGAACAATTAGCAAAAACATGATCAAAACTGGCATCAGCCTCGGGTACTTGATGGGCGGGTGCGATATGCACATCCCGATAAACACCACTTTGCAAGCCTAATTCAGCTACTCCGGGATTCATGTCCACACCGACTACATCATTTGCATTTGGCCAGATCAACTGAAAATAACGACCATCACCGCAACCAAGATCAAGGATGCGACCATCTAGGCTGTAATGCCGATATGCCGCGTATTCCCATGCTCGCCAATGGCTCATGGAAGGAATGTGTGGGTAGAGAGCACTAACGGCATCGTAGCCGCTTAGTATATTCTCACTCAATAATATTTTATGTTGCATCAAATAGTCCTTTAATCTGAGAACGAATAGCCGGCGTCAAGATGAATTTTACCGTATAGCTCAATAAATTTTTCGGTAACCAAGGGGGTAAAATAATTTTTCCAGTCACCAGAAATTCCTTTGCGCTCATGTGCAATAAGACTTTCCTCTCCCCGTTTTCGTCCACCGGTCAAGTTTTCAAAGCGATTTGCCACTATAATTTCACGTAATCTTTCTGGCGTGATTTTAATTTCACAGGTTCCAATTAATAGCTCTTCCAGAATTTCGGAGTCTTTTTCCAGTAGATCCTCGTAACGAATAAATTTCTCACCTGCTTCGATCCAAGATTGCTGTATCCTTGATGACATAGGAAGCCATTCATTCATCAGCATTAACAGACCATCTTCGACAGTCATAACCTCAAGTCTCTCTCGCCATCGCCCCAGTTGTTCATCAATAATAGCGTGGCTATAACGAATACTAAAATACCCTGATACAAGAGTATCTCTGAGATCCCTGATAATAATGAATTTCCTGTAATTATCTGGTAGCAGAACCGAATGAAATTGTTCTTTGGTTACATACACAGTTGGATATATAGCATCCTTCACCAAAGGTGAATCCAGAAATTGTTTTTCATATAACTGTGGCGCAACAATACGCTCAGGTTCTATTTCTCTGAGGATTTTGTAAAGCCATTGTGAACCGGCTTTCCAATGGGTAATATGAAATATAGTAGGCTGCCCTTCGCCACTTTGTGTCACTTGTTTACTGAAAATTTTCGTCGAACACATATCGTGCGCTTGATTGGTATCAACAGTTATGAGCATGTTTCCTGGCAAGTTAGCTATTCCATGATGTGTCAATATTGGAATCCCGTTTTTTAATGCCAGACCGACAGAAAACGAACCTACATCTGCAATATGACAATTTCGAAAACGTCTAACTGACATTTCTTCATGAGAAATGTGTTCACGGCGAGCCCAAGTATTAGATGATACTGACGCCAAGCCAATCTCGAAGAGGTATTCACCGGGCCCAATGTCCAGTTTTATTTCCTGACGACACAATACTTTCGAGCCTGCCCCTAATGTTTCAGGTACAGTATTTTCGAATTGCCAGCTATTTTTTCCATGCACAATGACGCCACGTTCATTACTAATAACGATACCACAGATGGGTACGCCAATAGCCTCTGCAAGTTCAAATTCCGAGTAAAAAACCGCTAAATCACCTTGACGAAAACTATTACATGGCTGTCCAGCTTCATTACAAAGCGCAACTCCTATGCAGCGCGCCTGACCATTACTGATTTGTGATTTATTGGACAAATCAATAAACGCTTCAGGAGGTGGACGGTCAATGATTGGCGAATCAGGGTCGGGTATTGAACGAGGTGCTGTTTCTGCTGATTGCCTTTCAACTACCGGTGCTGGTGCTTGGTGTAAAAGATAATAGTGCTTTGCTGCCTCCGAAGATGACCCTATAAATCGCTGTGTACCATGATCCAGCAAGATTGCTCTTTCGCAATATTGCTCAATTTCCGGCATAGAGTGGGAGACCAGCAAAATTGCTGCTCCTGAGTCTCGTATTTGCTCCAAACGGGTATAACATTTTTGCCGAAAAAACACATCGCCAACTGCCAACGCCTCATCAATGATTACAATGGAGGCATCAATATGCGCCTGCACGGCAAAAGCCAGGCGTACCGACATGCCGCTGGAATAAGTCTTTAGGGGTTGATCAATAAAGTCACCAATATCAGCAAACTCAATAATCTGGTCGTAACGAGCTTCAATTTCTTTTTGAGTGAGTCCTAGAATGCGTCCGTTCAAAAAGACGTTCTCACGTCCGGTAAACTCCGGATCAAAGCCGCTGCCCAACTCCAATAGCGCGGCAATGCGGCCATTGACGGTTGCTTCGCCACCGGTCTGGGCTAAAGTCCCCGCAAGAATTTGTAGCAAGGTACTTTTACCACTGCCATTACGGCCGATAATACCGAAAGTTTCACCCCGTCTTACCTGAAACGAGATATCGTTTAATGCCCAGAATTCACGAAAATAATGGGGGCGGGGGCGATGCTTTGCTATTTTTAGCGCAACACCGGTACGATTGACCGCTTGCTGCACATTAGGCAATATCAGCTGCTTTAAGCGGTCACTTGGTTTATTGTAGATTTCGTAACGCTTGCTGAGATTACGCACATTGATGACGATTTCTTCAGAGGACATCGGCAAATCCCCTGCGTGATTTTTGAAACCACCAGTAACCTGTCTGGCAGATCAACAGCCCAATTATTAAACTGGCTGCCCATTGTTCCCATAAGATGGGCTTGCCCCAAAGCATCAGGTCGCGTAGCTGAATGACGGGCAAGGTGATGGGATTGCCTAGCAGGAAATTTCGATAATCTTCGGGTAGCGCATCAATGGGGTAAAAAATAGGTGCCATAAACAGCACAACGGTAGTCAACATGCCGATAACTTGTGAAAGGTCACGCAAATAAACACCTAACGAGGCAAAAGCCCATGAAAACCCAAGTATCATCAAAAACAAGGGGAAAAGAATGACGGGCGTTAATAATACACCGATATGAACAGTTACTCCGGCCAGTAGACAAAAAGCCAAGAGCACGCCAAAGCTGACAAGAAAATGTAACAGGGCTGAAAACATTGTCATCCAAGATAATATTTCGAGTGGGAATATTACCTTTTTAACATATTGGGGGTGGCTAATAATCAGGTTTGGTGAGCGGTTAATACACTCGGCAAAAAAACTGTGAATGATCATGCCAGAAAAAAGTACGATGGCGAAGGCTACTTTGCTTTCTTCTCCGGTGCCGCCCCATTTTGCTTTAAAAGCCACACTAAAAACAATCGTATAAATGGCCAGCATTAATAAGGGATTAAATAAAGACCAGACAACGCCCAACAGCGAGCCTTTGTAACGACCTATAAAGTCCCGTTTAACCAGTTCCCATAGCAGTTCGCGATGTCTAAAAAGGCTGCCCAGCATGGCAACAGGGGTTGCTGAATGATATCTGCTCATTATTTGGCTGCTTTTGGCGTATGCGCACAAAGTATTTTGATCGCATCGTTCATGGACTTTGTGGCTTGCCATCCCAATAGCTGTTGGGCTTTTTCCGGATTGCCTTGGCGCCAGGCTATTTTATTAGGGCGCATCAATGGGGTATCGTGTACTGCGTGTTGGTTTGCTGTGTTGCTCATGGTTTTTATTGTTTTTATAGTAGGCTGATGCTTTTTAAACGAATGGATCGTTTCAGTCGCTTATTTTAGTTAATTTGTCTAAGCAATCTTAGGTAACGAAGCGGGATGGGGTTTGCAACCCCGTCCCTTATGTTTTCCGACACACGAACAAGTGGATAATTATAGCGAAAAAAATGTGGGTATGTTTATTTTCTGCAGAATTTTGGCTACCAACTTAAGCCGGGACAGATAACTTTCTGGGAACGCCGAGCCCCAGCTCGGCACGGGATAGTCAAACCGATTACTGACCATCGGTGATTACGCCGAGCTGGGGCTCAGCGCTCCCGGAATCAATAGGCCAGTTTTATTTATCTGTCCCGCTTTAAATTGGTAGCCAACAAAGCAACTTCGGTAGCCATTAGTCCAGAATTATCAGCAGGCAAAAGCTTCCAGTTAAACTATGCTCCGCAACCATTCAACTTCAACCTCAGCAACTTCAGCGGCCTCTTCAACCGTCATGCCCTTGGCAATTAAACGTTTAGCAACCTCAATCTTCCCTTCAATCTTGCCTTCAATCTTCCCTTCAATCTTGCCTTCAATCTTCCCCTCAATCTTGCCTTCAATATTCCCTTCAAGCCATGATGTTTTAACAGAGCTCTCCGTAACCCGGCGCTCTTCAATATAACTGGCGTATTCCTCGCGTTCTGCCTTGGATAGTTTCATTATGTTCAGTTCAACGGCTGCCTTTTTTAAACCTTTTGCCTTAAATTCACTTTTGATAGCTGAATTTTTAAGAAAGTACATCCATTCATCAAGGGTGTTTTTTGCAATATCATTAAAGCCGTTTACTTTTAAAAGGTAGTATTCGGGAAATATCTCCGACACCGCCTGGAGATTGATAAACTCTTTCTTCTGCATAGTGGACAATTTGAGGAGGTCGTTTTTATGAATCCCCCTAAACTCGTTAAGCCCCTTGTAGACATAATCTTCTCCGTGACCCAGATCAAAGTAGACGATATTTATTGATAAAATCTTGCGCACTTTGTCATAGCTGAAGCCCGCGTCCATGTAGTCGGTTATCAGTTTGGACGTGCCGTAGAGCATACGGTGAAAATAGTCGTACTGGCCTTCTACCTGTAGCTCAATCAAGACCAGTTCGCCATCATCTATTTCCGTCAACAAATCAACGCGGTTCTGTTTATCCTGTGCGCTTTGTTTGTTGCTCTCGCTGTCAAGGATGTTCAGGATTTTTACATCCTTCCCGATCACTTCAGAAATAAAACCTTCCAATATTTCAAAGTTTGCTTTGTTGCGCAGCAGCTTCTTCATTGCCCAGTCAAACCTTACAAGGCGTTCTTTCATCGCTATTACCTCAAGCTTCTTGTTGATTGACAGGGTCATTTACACATTGACGGGTAGAGTAGAGAACAGGCTTACGCCTGCCCTCCCTCATCAAACCGTGCATGCGCTATTAACGCACACGGCTTTCCGATGTTCTTCACACCAAGGCATGCGCTGTTTTCCAGCCGCGTCGGGTTAGCGATAGCGTAACCCGACAAATCGAAGTGTCTGTGTCGGGTTACGGCTAGCGCCTAACCCGACAAAGATTATTATCATTTTTTTGTGATAAAAAAAAGTGTCAACTACTTTTGGGCTTTTATGAAGGATGCCTAAAAATTGCATGATTACCGGCACAATTTGGCCAATGTCGCGCATAAAAACGTTGAGTACACCCAAGCCTAAACCCAGTCCCAGCGCCAAGGCGATATTAATTATCATCAGTACCGGCAACCAGATCAGTGCCATGCTGGATAAATGTCCCAGTACACCAAAAATCAACAAAATGGCGACAAACAACAGGGCATTGTTAACCATAGCACTGCCCGTCACAATAAGTGGCAAGGCAATTCTTGGAAATACCAGTTTTTTAAGAATGTTGCCATTGTCAATGAATAGGGTCAGGCAGCGGTTGACAATCTCGGCAAACAGTGACCAACCCAAGGTGCCGGCCATTAAGTAAATAGCATAAGCGTATTGATTGGTTATACCCGGTAATTTGGCAGAAAGTACCGCTGAGAGTACAAAAGCAAATATAAGCACCTGAGACAACGGGTTTAAAATCATCCACAAGCCACCCAAAGCGCTACGGACAAATTTGCTGCGCAATTCGGTTTTAATGGATGATACAATAATAAATCGATAACGCCATGCGGCGAGTAGTAAGGCCTTCACTCAATAAATCCTTTTTGGTTTTTGGTTTTTGGTAAACAATTAGCTAAATGACTCATTAATTTAATATTATAGACTATTTGCATCATATCCAACCACGCCGTTCGATTTCTGCACTCATTTTACTGGCAGCGGCAATAAGTTCCGGTACAAAAGCATGGCCGGTTTGCAGGGCACTGCTTAGTATGAATGGGTCTTCAATGTATTCATGAATCATTTGGTTTCTTAGGCTGCGCATGATCATCCATTCGTCAGCAGACTTAAGTAACCCCAAGCGTTCGGCGCGGTCAAGATTGTCGATGGCGGCAGATGTTTTTTCACCCAGAGCGATCAAAAGTGTCGGCAACAGTTTGTCGTCCACGGTGTCCTGTAGGCGGCCAAACCTGCCCACAAAGGCTTCTACCCGTTCTGCCAAATCGGGGTCTTCTTCAAGCCGGGTTGCTTTCTCTTGGGTAAACAAGCTGTCAAATAGACGCTGGTCTGTGGTGATAAGGTGTTTGCATTCTTTGTGTACGACTTGAACTAAAAATTGCAGGCGCAGTACTATTTTCGTATCCAATATCATAATAACTGCCCTTCTTTAAATGGGCTACCCACTTTAGACGGGACAAGCAGCAAGGCTTAACCGAACCGTTCGCCCTGAGCTTGTCGAAGGGTCGTTCATGGTTCAACAGACTCACCACGAACGGCTTAACTTTAAATTGCCCCGCCTAAAGTGGGTGGCCTTTAAATGCTATGTCATGGATGGGCAGACGCAAAAGGTTGGGTGCGCTGAGCACTACGTCAACTTTACGCCCGCACAGAGCACGCGACACTTGAGCAGACAGTTGCGCGGCCATGAGTGCGGGATTCTCAACGGGTTCCGTCAATTCAAGCATGAGATCAAGATCTCCGCCATGCGCAGCATCATCAAGCCTGGAGCCAAAAACTCGCACGCGAGAGTGGCTTCCCGCTAGTTGGCGAGCAAGTTGGCGAATAATTTGGGCTTGGAAGTCAGTCAGACGCATTTTTTATGGCTCTATGTGAATCGTAGTGGGTAAATAATAAAAAATACCGATAAACACAAATCTTATAAATAGCTCAAAACGTTCAAGCCGTCATCCCGGCATGGACTGCCGGGATCCAGTGTACAAGGATGTACTAATCTACATCGCATAGAATTTATTAAAATTAAACTATAAATTAGCTGGTTGTATGCTTTGTAAGTGCCATCCATGGCAACTGGATTCCGGCGATCCATGCCGGAATGACGGCTCCGGGACTTGTGGTAATATCAATTCTTCTTATGACCAGCTTACATTTTTAATTATGTGTTACCCACTGTAAATCATATAGAGCCAGATTTTATAAGCGAATGGCTACCTCAGTCATAATTATATGTCGCGTCCTTGTGGGGTCAAAATACCACGACTTATTATTTGCAGGATGACTTGCCGGACACAATTATCCAACGATACGTTGCCTGTGTTTAAAATAAGTTCTGGATGTGTTGGCGCTTCATAAGGTGATGAGATGCCGGTAAACTCTGCAAGCTCTCCCTTTCTGGCTTTTTTGTAGAGGCCTTTTACATCCCGTGTTTCGCAAATATCGATAGGCGTGTCGCAATAAATTTCGATAAAGTCAGCTGGCTGTATCATGTTACGCACGTGATCACGATCAACTCGGTAAGGTGAAATAAATGCGGTCAACACAATCAACCCGGCTTCCATAAATAATTTAGCGACTTCACCAATACGCCTTATGTTTTCTTGACGATCGTTAGCAGAAAAACCCAAGTCACCACACAAACCGTGTCGAACATTGTCACCATCTAATACAAATGTTTGACACCCTTGTTGATGTAAATAGTCCTGAACAGCATTGGCCACAGTAGACTTGCCAGAGCCTGATAAGCCGGTAAACCAAATAATTGCACTCCGATGACCGTTTTGTGCTTCGCGATGTTCGCGAGTTACTGTGGCTGGTTGCCAGGTAAGATCACCTGGCTGGGTAGGTTGTGTTGTTAAGTTTGTTATCATCTAATTTATTGATTTTTCTACAGTCGCTTCATTTTTTTCTGATGTGCTTTTGGTTTTTCACAGGTACTTTACTACCGCCTCACTGGGGTTTATGAAAAAGTTGATAGCTTTAAGCACCCAATGTTCTTCGCGCGGACGAATAAAAGGCAAAAACCAGAAAACCACCCATCGTGATTCACTGCCCCACTGGCGGTAGGATTTACTCAAGTTTTGTACATGCAGTTGACCGCTCATAGTTGGTTTACCGTGTTGTTCATTGTTTTTATTTTTTTATAGTAGGCTTATGCTTTTAAACGATTGGATCGTTTCAGTCACTTATTTTAGTTAATTTGTCTGAGCAATCATACTTAACGGGTGGACAAAAAAGCGTTACCCACTCTATTTAATTTAAAGATTAGTGGCAGGCGTTAGACGCCAATACGTAAAGTTAGGTAATTCGCAATAAATAACTCCCACCCTATCGTTCCCACGCTGGAGCGTCACTGCCATTAAGTTAAGACGTTCGCTGAGCGGAGTCGAAGCGATTTTGCTGGCTTCGGCTCCGCTCAGCCAACGCGGCTCCGCTCAGCCAACGGTTTATCTTGCCAAAAGGTGCTTAACTTAATGGCAGTGACGCTGGAGCGTGGGAACCAGGCGTATTCTGGGGGGATATTTTCTGCGTGCTGCCTTATTGCCTTAGCCATTTGGTTAAAGCGCTTACTTCAGTCCAGTCAAACATCGCCTCGGCCAGGTCTTCCAGCTTTTCGACCGGCAATGCGGGTAATTGCGCCAGTGCTGCGTCAAGCTCTGAATAGATGCCAAATTTTCGTCTTAGTATTCGCGTCACTAACGTTATACATTCTTGTTGTCGACCTTCTTGCACACCTAATTGCAGGCCTTCTTGTCGACCTAATTGGTGTTCTTCTTCGGCTATTTCTTGATAAAAACGGGTCTGTTTTAGTGGCTACCAACTTAACACGGGACAGACCTGACAGGTTTTATAAACCTGTCAGGTCTAACTCCAATATTTTATACTGGCTACAGTGGGTAGCCGACAGGATTACCACGAACGGCTTAATTTTAAACTGTCCCACCTTACGTGGGTAGCCGTTTTAGTTCTATATCATTTAAAGCGGCTACCAACTTAACGCGGGACATGGTCGAGACAC